>Ga0164241_10006592_pt1 | contig 10559 bp, 6 predicted proteins | sample OricomyardsoilBY_FD_108780 | JGI IMG/M metagenome (GOLD analysis project Ga0164241, IMG submission 108780) | Backyard soil microbial communities from Emeryville, California, USA - Original compost - Back yard soil (BY) | ecosystem: Environmental > Terrestrial > Soil > Unclassified | place: USA... | reverse complement strand
TCGACATCCGACGCCCCCGGGGTGGACGATCCCGATAGCCACCGCTTGTGGACGGCGAACGCACGCGTCGTCGGTGGCGCCACACTCGACCGTGTCGGTGACGCCGGTTACGCGCTGGGTGCGCGCGCCCGGCAGGCCCGCGACGACCTGTACGCGCGGCAGCAGTTCGATGAACACGACCTGCTTGCGATCCAGCTCGATGACCGCGCCGTCTTCCTGCAGCGCTGGTGGCAACTGCTGCAGGACCAGGCTGCAGGCAGCGGCAAGTCCAGGTGGTCGCCATCGCTGCAAGGGCTCGCCCAGGCATCCGGGCACTGGGAAGGCCGGGCGAGCACGACCTCCAGCAGCTACCGCATCGTGCGCGCCTGGCGGCTGGCCGTGATCGCACGCATCGGAGACGGACTCACTGCACCGGCACGGGCCGCGCTTGGCGAATCGTTCGAGATGCCCGCACTGCCGCAACTCGAGGGCGTGGCCTGGCCACTGCTGATGCAGCGGCCGCGGCATCTGTTGCCGCGCCGCTTCGACTCCTGGGACGCCTTGCTCGAGGATGCCGCCGGCGAGGTCAGCGAGCAGCTTTCAATGATCGATGGCCCGCTCTCCGCGCGCACCTGGGGCGAGCGCAATACAGCCCGCATCTGCCATCCACTGGCCGATTCGATTCCCCTGATCGGCAAGCGCTTGCTGTGCATGCCGGCGGACCAGCTGGCGGGTGACAGCAACATGCCGCGGGTGGCGGGACCCGGGTTCGGTGCATCGGAACGCATGGTGGTGTCACCGGGGCACGAAGCAGACGGCATCATCCACATGCCCGGTGGCCAGAGCGGACATCCGCTGTCACCGTTCTGGGGTGCCGGCCATGCGGATTGGGTGCAGGGAACGGCCACGCCCTTCCTGCCGGGGAAATCCGAGCACAGCATGACACTGCATCCCTGACGAACTGCACGGCGTGCATCGCGGCTGCCAGTTGCCGTGCTTCGGTCCGGAGCAATGCAGTCGCGGCACTGGCCTGCGTGCGTTCCCGCGGCGCGTGTCGTCGTGCGGGGACCAGCGCAGGAGAGCGACAGACGACGTCAAGATTGACTGCCGTTAGAGGCGGAATCCTTCATCCGAGATGAAAAGTCTGGGCCTTGAGTCCAAAAGACTGGAGCGCGAGACGATTCGCCTGGACGTCGAGGCAAACCGGCTCGAGCACGAGGCACAAATGCCTCGAATCCCAGTCACCAAGCCTGGCGCGCGAGGTTCGCAGGCTCGGCGATGAGGCTCATCTGCTGGCACGCCAGCCAGAAAGCCTCGCGTCCCAGTACGGTTGTCTCGCGCACCAGATGCATGTGCCTCGACGGCGAGGCCCAGCGACTGGGTAGCGAGGCTCGGCGAGTCACGCGCCTCACGCCTGCTCCAAAGCGGCGTTGTGCACACCTGCCACGGCGCGCCCCGACGGGTCGGCCGATGCGGCGAAGCTTGCGTCCCATGCAATCGCTGCCGGCGAGGAGCAGGCGATGGACTTGCCGCCCGGCACCGTCTGCGCGCATGCAGCGCCCGGGAATGACTCCTCGAACATGCTCCGATACCAATACGCTTCCTTGGTCAGGGGCGGGTTGATCGGAAAGCGCTCCGTGGCCGCGGCCATGTCGTGATCACTGACCTGGCGTTCGGCATGCGCCTTGAGGTTGTCGATCCACCCGTAGCCGACACCATCGCTGAACTGCTCCTTCTGCCGCCAGAGGATCGACTCGGGGAGATAGCCTTCGAAGGCCTCGCGCAGCACGGCCTTCTCGATCCGCCCCTTGCCGACCATCTTGGCCTGCGCGTCCATCTTCATCGCCACGTCGAGGAACTCGACATCGAGGAACGGCACGCGCGGCTCCACGCCCCAGGCCATCATCGACTTGTTGGCACGCAGGCAATCGTAGTTGTGCAATGCATCGAGCTTGCGCACCAGTTCCTCGTGGAACTCGCGTGCATTGGGCGCCTTGTGGAAATACAGGTAGCCGCCGAAGATCTCGTCGCTGCCCTCGCCCGACAGCACCATCTTGACTCCCATGGCCTTGATCCGGCGCGCGAGCAGGAACATCGGCGTCGAGGCACGGATGGTGGTGACGTCGAAGGTCTCGACATGGCGGATGACATCGGGAATGGCATCAATCCCCTCCTCGATCGTGTACTGGAACCCGTGATGCACCGTGCCCAGTGATTCCGCGGCGATCTCCGCGGCGGCCAGGTCGGGCGATCCCTCCAGGCCGATCGCGAACGAGTGCAGTCGCGGCCACCAGGCTTCCGTGCTGTCGTCATCCTCCACGCGCTTGCGTGCGAAGCGCGCCGCGCACGCGGCGACCAGCGACGAATCGAGTCCGCCCGACAGCAGCACGCCATACGGGACATCACTCATCATCTGCCGATGCACGGCGCGTTCGAAAGCTTCGCGCAGTTCGGCAGGCCCGACCTCGACACCGACGGTGGCATCGTGTTCGCGCCATGGCCTGCTGTAGTACTCGACCAGGCCGCCGCTTGTGCTGTCGTAAAAATGGCCGGGCGGGAATTGCGCGACGTCATCGCAGACGCGCACCAGTGCCTTCATCTCAGAGGCGACCCAGATGCGTCCTTCAGCATCGTGCCCCCAGTACAGCGGGCAGACGCCAATCGGATCACGCGCGATCACGACACGTCCGCGCGCGGCATCCCAAAGTGCGAACGCAAAGATCCCGTTGAGCTTGCGCAACCAGGCGCCGATATCCGCCCCGTCCCGATACAGCGCGTTGATCACCTCGCAGTCGGAGCCGGTCTGCATGTCGTAGGGCCGCTGCAATGCGGCTTCGAGTTCACGATGGTTGTAGATCTCGCCATTGACGGCCAGCACGAGCTCGCCATCGGCGGACTTGAGCGGTTGCGAACCACCGGCAGGATCGACGATGGCCAAGCGCTCGTGCACGAGCAGCGCTTGCGCCTCGACATGCACGCCGCTCCAGTCCGGACCGCGATGGCGCTGGCGCGCCGACAATGACAAGGCCAGTGGACGCAATGGGGCGAGGTCCGCGCCGGGCCTGAGGTCGAATGCGCCGAGGATGGAACACATGGTGGATCTCCGTTGGTATGCCGCGTGGTGGGTGAGGTAGGTGATCTTGTCTGGAACCGGTGACAACGAAAAGGCCCGCACTTCTGCAAGTGCGGGCCCTGGAGGACGATCTGGAAACCGAGTGTTGCTAGTCGCCGACCCGCAATGTGCGCGCACGATTATTCGAACGCGGATTATTCGCGTTCGAAATATTGCGCACATTGGCGGAAGTGGAATACATGGATGCGACGCTAACCGGCACAGCTGCATTTGGCAAGCGTTGCTTGATCGAGGCGGTTTCGCCTGCAACCACTTCCTGCCGGGGCGACGTGCTCAGCCTGTGAGCAGGAGTCGCTCGACCAGTCGCAGGTAGAGCCCGGGCAACGCTTCCAGATCGGAGACCCGGACGTTTTCATCGACCTTGTGGATGCTGGCATTGACCGGACCGACCTCGATGCACTGCGTCCCCAGTGGCGCGATGAAGCGTGCATCGGAAGTGCCGCCGCCCGTGCTTTCCTCCGGCGCAGCACCGGCATGCGCAGCCAGCACCTCGCGAGCGGTCGCGCGCAGCAACCCTTCCGGGGTATGGAATGGCGCACCGCTGCGATGCCAGTGGATGTCATAGTCGAGCTTGTGTTCGCGCAGGATCGCCTCGCATTCGGCTTCCAGTCGCTCTGCATCCCAGTGCGGGTTGTAGCGCAGGTTGAACAACACCTGCAGCTCGCTTGGAATGACGTTGTTGGCACCGGTGCCGGCATGCACGTTGCTGATCTGCAGGCTGGTCGGCGGGAAGCTGTCGAAACCGTCGTCCCACTGCCGCGTCGCCAGCGCGGCGAGTGCGGGCGCGGCCAGATGGATCGGGTTGCGCGCCTTCTCCGGATAGGCGACGTGACCTTGCACGCCCTTGACCGTCAGCGTTGCCGACAAGCTGCCGCGACGGCCAACACGCAGGAGGTCGCCCAGCGCATGGGTGGATGATGGCTCGCCGGTGACGCACCAGTCGATGCGTTCGCCGCGCTCGCTGAACAACTCGGCCACGCGACGGACGCCATCGAGTGCATCGCCCTCCTCGTCCGAGGTCAGCAGCACGCCGACCTTGCCGAGGTGCGTCGGATGCGCCGCGACGAACTGCTCCAGCGCCACCACGAAGGCCGCGACACTGCCCTTCATGTCGGCCGCGCCTCGACCGTACAACACGCCATCGCGGATCTCGGGCGTGAATGGATCACTGGCCCATGCCTCCCTCGGCCCCGGTGGCACGACATCGGTATGGCCCAGCAGCATCAGCGTTGGGCCATCGACGCCATGCGTCGCCCACAAATTGTCGACCTCGCCGAAACGCATCGATTCGATCGTGAATCCCGCGCGCTGCAGGCGTCCGGCGATCAACGCCTGGCAACCCATGTCATCCGGCGTGACCGATGGACGGGCGATCAGGTCTTTGGTGAGTTGCAGGACATCATTCATTCGGTTTGTGTCTTCGCTCGGAGACCATCACCGATGGTAATGGCCCAGGACCGTCAGGCAGCAAAGCGCTGCTTGAATCCGTTGTCACTGAACCCTTGTGTCATCACGCCATCATCGGTGACCACCACCGGACGCCGGATCAGCTGCGGATGTTCGCGCAGCAACAGCTTCCATTCCGCATCCGACGCCGCGGCCTTGCGGTTGTCAGGCAACTGTCGCCAGGTGGTCGACGATTTGTTGACCAGCGACCCGAATCCGCCTGCCTGGCTTGCCCAGCCACTCAACATGTCCGGCGTTGGCTTGTCGTCGCGATAGTCGATGAAGTCATGCGCGACGCCGAATCGATCCAGCCATTTGCGCGCCTTCCTGCAGGTATCGCAGTTGGCCAGGCCATACACCGTCGTCATTGCGCGTGGCCACGCAGCAGGTCGTTGACGCTCGTCTTGCTGCGGGTCTTTTCATCCACCTGCTTGACGATCACCGCGCAATACAGCGAGTGCGACCCGTCCCTGGCCGGCAACGAACCTGCCACGACCACGCTGCCCGGCGGCACCACGCCATAGCTGATCTCGCCGGTGGCGCGGTTGTAGATGCGCGTGGACTGGCCAAGGAAAACGCCCATGCCGATCACGCTGTGATGGCCGACGATGACGCCTTCGACGACTTCGGATCGCGCACCGATGAAGCAATGGTCTTCGATGATCGTGGGCGATGCCTGCAGCGGCTCAAGCACGCCACCGATGCCTGCGCCGCCTGAGATATGGCAATCCTTGCCGATCTGCGCGCACGAACCCACCGTTGCCCATGTATCGACCATGGTGCCGCTTCCGATGTAGGCACCGATATTGACGAAACTTGGCATCAGCACCACGTCCTTGCCGATGTGGGCGCCGCGACGTGCCACCGCGCCGGGAACGACGCGAACGGCGGCACGCCGGAAGTCAGTCTCGTCGAAGCCCTCGAAGCGCGCCGGGATCTTGTCCCAGAATGGCGCCGGATCGGCCTCGATCACCGCCATTTCCTGGGTGCGAAAATAAAGCAGGACTGCCTTCTTCAACCATTCGTTGACGATCCAGCCACCCTTGCCATCCGGCTCGGCGACACGGAACTTGCCTGCTTCCAATCCATCGATGACGCGCTCGACGACCGGCCTGGTCGACCCCTCCAGTTCTTCAGGCGTCAGTGCGGCACGACGCTCCCAGGCACTGTCGATCATGAATTTCAGTTCGTCGATCGCCGCCGTCTTGCTGCCCACTGGCTTGGCGGGAGCTGTCTTGCTGGCCTCGATCTTCTTCACCTTGGGCGATTTCGATGCAGCTTTCGCCGCCACGTTCGTTGCCGGATTCTTCGCTGCCTGCTTCGCAGCCGGCTTCGCGACTTTCCGTGCTGCTTTCTTCGTCGCTTTCCCGATGGCTTTCTTGTCGGCTTTCCTGGGGGGACTCATTGCCTGGCTTCTCCGTCGATCCTGGACAACAACGCGTCGCGCAATGCTTCGCGGCTGGGTGCATCAAGCGCCTGGTTGGCGGTATCGCTGATACGGAACACGTCCTCAGCGCGCTCGCCGAAGGTCGCGACCCGCGCATCGTGCACGCGCACGTGCTCGTCACGCAGCGCATGCGCGACGTCGGCCAGCAATCCGGGACGATCCGTGCAGATCAGGCTGAGGACCGTCTGCCGGCCATCGGTGCCGTCATCGAACAGGATGCGCGGCGCGATCCGGAAATGGCGCAGGTGGCGTGGCAGTGCGCGACGTGCGGGACGAATGCGTTCGAGTGGACCGGCCAAGGCTTCAGCGAGCCGCCGCTCGATGAAAGCCGTGTCGGCGCCCTGCCGGCTGTCGCCGGGGATGACCTGGAAACTGTCGAAGATGGTGCCTTCGGGTCCATCAAGCGCACGCGCCTGCTGGATCACCAGACCCAACCTGTCGAGGGTGATGACGATCGCGGCAAACAACCCATCGCGGTCAGGCGAATGCACGAACACTTCCATCGACTGGTCGCCGGCGGCAAGCAGGCGCACGGCCACCACGGCCTGGCCCGGCACGCTCTCGCGCAGTGCCAGCGCCTGCCAGGCCACCTGGTCCGGCCTGCCGCGCAGGAAGCTGTACTCCGGGAATCGCAGGAACAGGCCATCCGCCTCGTTGTCATCGACCTCTTGCGCCATCAACAGGCCGCGAACCGCGGCCCGTGTTTCCGCGATGTGTTCGACGGCGGCGACCGGATGCTCCAGCCCCTGCCGCAACGCGAGGCGCGTCGACGACCGCAGGTCGGCAAGCAGCCGATCCTTCCATGCATTCCACAGTTTTGGCGAGGTGCCCGCGATATCGGCGCAGGTGAGCAGGTAGAGATAGTCGAGTCGTTCGCGATCGGCGACCTCTGTGGCGAAACGATGGATCACAGCCGGGTCGGAAATATCCTGCTTCTGCGACGTCATCGACATCAGCAGATGCTTGCGCACCAGCCACTCGACCAGCGCCGTGTCGCCTCCGCTCAGCCCATGTGCCGCGCAGAATTCCCGCGCGTCCCCGGCACCGACTTCGGAATGGTCGCCACCACGCCCCTTTGCAATATCGTGGAACAGGCCGGCAAGCAGCAGTAATTCCGGCTTGCGCAGCGTCGGCCACACCCGGTGCGCCACCGAAAAACGTTCGTCCTCTGCGCCACTGGCAAACGACGCCAGGTTGCGCAGCACCGCCAGCGTGTGCTGGTCGACGGTATAGACATGGAACAGATCGAACTGCATGCGCCCGGAGACCTGGGCGAACGCGGGGATCCATCGACCCAGCACGCCCAGGCGCGCCATGCGCTCCAGTGTCTTGACCGGCTGTTCGCCGCGCAGCAGCGCCATGAACTGCTGGCGCAACTCCTCGCCTGCGTCGTTGTAGTCCGGCACCGACAGCAAGGCCTCGGCCAACGCGCGCGCCGTCTGCGAATGCAGCCCACGTACGTCGCGGCGGGTTGCCCAGGTCGAGAACAACGCGAAGATCTCGGCGCATTCGCCATGCGGCCATTGCGAATCGCGCGCAGCCAGATAGCCGCGTCGCAGTTCGAATCGCGCGTCCAGCACTTCGGGCACGGCAGTGCCGTCGAAATGTTCCTCGAAACGCTGCAGCAGCCTGTCGCTGATGCGGCGCACGATGGCGGCGCTGCGATAGAACTCCTGCATCATCTGCTCGACACCGAGGTTGCGTCCGTCATCGGCGTATCCGAGGTGTGCTGCCAGCGCCTTCTGGTAATCAAAGCGCAGCCGCTCCTCATGCCGACCGGCAACGAGATGCAACCCGTAGCGCAGCCGTCCCAGCACGCGGCGCTCGCGAGCCAGTGCAGCGGCTTCGTCCGCACCCACGTGCCCCAGCCCGACCAGCGCATCAAGATCACTCGAGCCAAAACTGCGCAGCGCCATCCAGCCCAGCGTATTGAGGTCGCGCAGCCCACCGGGACCGTCCTTCAGGTTGGGCTCCAGGTTGTCCGATGTGTCGCCGTAGCGCGCATGGCGCTGCTTCATCTCGTCGACCTTGGCAAGGAAGTAGTCGCGCGCCGGCCAGACCATGCCGGGTGCGATCGATGCGGACAAGCTGGCAATGTCGTCGATGTTCGCCACCAGCGGGCGTGCTTCGAGCAAGGCGGTCAGCACGGTCTGGTCATCCGCTGCCTGCGTGCACTGCGCAGGCGAACGGACTGCGTGGCTGGCATGCAACCCCATGTCCCACAGCATCGCGAAGAACCCTGCCAGCGCCTCGTGCTGCTCGTTCTGCGCCGACTCGTCGGCCAGCACCAGGAGATCGATGTCCGAGTGCGGGAACAGTTCGCCACGGCCATAGCCTCCGACGGCGAACAACGACAAGGCCGCATCCTTTGGCGCATAACGCGCCCAGGCCGCGCGGATCAGTTCATCGACAGCACGCGCGCGCAACGCGATCAGCCGTTCGACGTCGGCACCCTTGTCGAACCGGCCCTGCAGCCTGGCATCGGTCTCGGCAAGCGAGTCGCGTGCCGCCTGCCGCCATGCTTCGTCGTCGTGCGCGTCGGCCGACAACGTGTTACCCGTGGCCTCGCAAGACGTGTTCACAGGTCGTTGTCGTCACCCGGCAATCGGGTCAGGATCTCCACGCCATCGTCGGTCACCACCACCGTATGCTCCCACTGGGCCGAAAGCTTTCGATCCTTGGTGACCACGGTCCAGCCATCAGGCAACACCTTGGTGTGCCGGCTGCCCTCGTTGATCATCGGCTCGATGGTGAAGGTCATGCCCTTCTTGAGCACGACACCCTCGCCTGGTCGCCCGTAATGCAGTACCTGGGGGTCGTCGTGATAGACCTTGCCGATGCCGTGGCCGCAATACTCGCGCACGACGCTGAAACGCTCGCCTTCGGCGTACTGCTGGATGGCATGGCCGACGTCACCCAGCGTCGCGCCCGGCTTGACCGCGCGGATGCCGCGGAACATGGCCTCGCGGGTCACCTCGACCAGCCGTCTGGCCATCACCGATGGCGTACCGACGAAGTACATGCGACTACTGTCGCCATGCCAGCCATCCTTGATCACGGTGACATCGATATTGACGATGTCACCGTCCTTCAGGACCTTGGACTCACTCGGGATTCCGTGGCAGATGACATTGTTGACCGAGGCGCACACGGTCTTGGGGTAGCCGCGATAGCCGACGTTGGCCGGGGTCGCCTGCTGCACGTTGACGATGTGTTCGTGGCAGATGCGATCGAGCTCCTCGGTGGTCACGCCCGGCTTCACGTGCGGACCGATCATCTGCAGGACTTCCGCGGCCAGGCGGCCCGCAACACGCATCTTCTCGATGTCTTCGGGGGTTTTCAGTGAAATGCTCATGGGTGAATTATCGTCGATTTTTCCTCAGACCTGAACGCGAGCCCACATCGCGCCAGTCACGGGGCCATATGCCACCATGCAAGCCTCCTGTCGTCCGCCCCCTGGATGAAGGGCGCCATTGCATGGCACTTTCATCCTTGCCTCCAGAAGTGACACACGACGTCATATCGCCACCACGGTGACGGCGACAGCCACTTGCCGGTCTTTCCGCAACACATCTACGTCGATCACCCTCAGCCCAGCCCAGCCTTGTCCGGGCCAGCGCCCGTACGCTCACCTGAACCGACGACGCAATCCCGCAACGCTGTCCATTTGCCCGTAGCCGGGTACGCGGGCTATACTTCCGCGGCTGTCCCTGGCTCAAACCGAGGCCAGCTGCCCACGCCGGGCACGGCATCCACTCTGGATGCAGGCGAATTCACACTCGCTGCAACCACCCGTACCGGGGTGTCCCAAGCCGACGAGGGCGCAAGCCCTGCATCGCACGGGATCTGGTCACGGAGGCAGCGGGGAGGCCCAACCCCGGAATCCTTGCCCTCGCCGGCAGACCGCCATCACCTTCCCGGCGGTGGATTCCCTATTCGGAGTTCCATCCAATGCCCCAGATCACCATGCGCCAGATGCTTGAAGCCGGCGTGCATTTCGGTCACCAGACCCGCTACTGGAATCCCAAGATGGCGCCGTACATCTTCGGTGCCCGCGGCAAGATCCACATCATCAACCTCGAGAAGACCGTGCCGCTGTTCAGCGACGCGATGAACTTCATCTCCGGCATCGCCCAGAAGCGCGGCATGATCCTGTTCGTCGGCACCAAGCGCAGCGCGCGCGATCCGATCAGGGAAGAAGCCGAGCGTTGCGGCATGCCGTTCATGACCCAGCGCTGGCTGGGCGGTACGCTGACGAATTTCCGCACCGTCAAGCAGTCGGTCTCGCGCCTGAAGACGCTGGAAGCCGGCGAAACCGACGGCAGCTTCGAGAAGCTGGTCAAGCACGAAGTGCTGGGCCTGCGTCGCGAGCGCGACAAGCTGGAAGCGTCGCTCGGGGGCATCAAGGACATGAACCGCCTGCCCGACGCGCTGTTCGTCATCGACATCGGCCACGAAGACATCGCCATCAAGGAAGCCAAGAAGCTCGGCATCCCGGTGATCGCGGTGGTCGATACCAACTATGACCCGGCGCTGGTCGATTACCCGATCCCG
>Ga0164241_10006591_pt1 | contig 10559 bp, 7 predicted proteins | sample OricomyardsoilBY_FD_108780 | JGI IMG/M metagenome (GOLD analysis project Ga0164241, IMG submission 108780) | Backyard soil microbial communities from Emeryville, California, USA - Original compost - Back yard soil (BY) | ecosystem: Environmental > Terrestrial > Soil > Unclassified | place: USA... | reverse complement strand
GCGCGGGCAGATCAACGACCGATTGGATCGGTTCCGCCGCGGCTGGCATCCCGCGCCACTTTGCGGGAGAGTCGTGATAGTAAAACCAGCCGCCGGCGGCCAGGATGGCGAAGAAAAGCAACTTTTTCACGTCGGAAAGCTGACAACATCGGTTGTCGTTTTACCGCAATCCCCGAAGGGCCCGGAATTCGGGATGCTCAGATTTTCCCGGCCTTGCGCTTCTCGACCAGCCGATAGAAATCTTCGAACAGCGGATCGGCATCGTTCGGTCCCGGAGCGGCCTCAGGATGATATTGGACGGAGAAAACGGGCAGTTCCGTGTGCCGCAGACCCTCGACCGTCTGGTCGTTCAGGTTGATCTCGGTCACGACCGCTCCGCGCTTTCCCAAGGATTTTGGGTCCGTGGCGAAGCCGTGGTTTTGCGCGGTGATGGAGACTTTTCCCGTTTCCAGGTTTTTCACCGGCTGGTTGCCGCCGCGGTGGCCAAACTTCATTTTAAAGGTTTCTCCGCCCAAGGCGTGGGTGAGCATCTGGTGGCCGAGGCAGATGCCAAAGATCGGATAATCGGGCAGCAGTCCGCTCACGGTCTTGTGGATGTACGGCAGAGCGGCCGGATCGCCGGGACCATTTGAAAGAAACACGGCATCCACGCCCGCCGCCCGCACTTCCTCATGGGTGGCAGTGGCGGGAAATACATTCACTTCGAAGCCGTGACGGATAAGTTTGCGAAAAATGGTGTATTTCGCGCCGTAGTCGAAGGCGGCGACCTTGAACTTTTTCTCCGGCGCACGCGTGGTTCCGCCGGTCGTTCCGACGGGAAGATACTGGGCATTATGCCGCGACGTGTCGTCGGCCGACCAGATGTAGGGAATCGCGCAGGTCGTGTCCTTGACATAGTCGCTGCCGGCCATGTCCCGCCATGCCTTCGCGCGCGCGATGGCGTCGGCGTCGCCGAGGGGCAGGGTGCTCAGACAGCATTTCATCGAGCCATCGACGCGCAACTTCTTCGTGAGCGCCCGCGTGTCCACTTCGCTGATGCCGGGAATACCGTATTTTTTCAGGTAATCGGAGAGGGACATCGTGCTTCGCCAGTTGCTGACGATGGGCGAAATCTCGCGGACCACGAGGCCGGAGCAGCGCGGAGCCGACGCCTCCTCGTCTTCCACATTCACGCCGTAGTTGCCGATCTGTACGGCCGTGAGCGTCACAATCTGGCCGAAGTACGAGGGATCGGTGATGATCTCCTGGTAACCGGTCATGGATGTATTGAAAACACATTCGCCGGCGATCGTGGCGTCGGCGCCGAAGGCGGTGCCGTGGAATACACTGCCATCTTCGAGGGCGAGTACTGCGGGCTTGGTGTTGGACATCAATAGGGGACGAAAAGGCGTCCGGTCCCGCCTGCCAAGGGGAAAGATGCGCCGCGCGCAAAACGGCCGGCGGTTGGCCCGCTTATTCGTCCGTCCGGGTGGGCAGGGCGACCGCCGCCTCCAGCAGGCGAACGAGAGCGGATGCCTGGATCGGCTTGGTCAGGTACTCGTTCATCCCTCCCTGCAGGCAGCGTTCCCGGTCGCCGGCCATCGCGGACGCGGTCAAGGCAACGATATGCAGGACCCGGTTGCGATCGCCCGCCTTGCCGTCGCGGATGTGTCTTGTCGTTTCGTAACCATCCATCTCCGGCATCTGACAATCCATCAGGACGATGTCGAAGTCCGTCTTGCGGATGGCGTCCAGGCACGCCAAACCGTGATCGACGAGGGTCGGCTGATATCCGAGGCGCCCGAGCAAACCGGCGATCAGTTTCTGGTTCACGGCGTTGTCCTCGGCGACAAGGATGCGCAGCGGATTTTGTTGCGCGAGTTTCGCATCGAGCGCGGGAACCTGCACGGAATAGGGGATCGCGGTTGCGGGCCGGCGTTGATCGAGCGAGGTGTGCAGCGAGTCCAGCAGCGCGGACTGGCGCACGGGTTTGGTCAGGACGACCTTGAAATGTTCCTTCGGATTGAAGGCGTTGAGTTCCTCCCGGCTGACCGACGAAAGCAGGATGAGGGGAAAGTTTTCCCTGCCGCTCTGGCGGTGGATTTGCGCAGCCAACTCGACACCGTTCATCCCGGGCATCATCATGTCGAGCAGCGCAACGTCGATTTCTCCCGTCCGCCGCACGTAGTCCAGGGCGGCCGCGGGAAGTCCGAAGGCATGGCAGACGAGTCCCCAGCGTTCCAACTGGCTGGAAAGGATGCGGCGGTTGGTCTCGTTATCATCGACGATGACGGCATGGCGTCCCTGCAAGGTCACGGTCGGCCGCGGCTTTGCGGGCACGCCGGTTTGGGCGGGCGCCGCGGTCGGAAGTGCCTTGATCGTAAAACGGAAAACCGAGCCTTGATCCGAAGTGGAGGCCAATACGATATCGCCGCCCAGCACCTGGGCGAGGCTGCGGCTGATGGCCAGCCCGAGCCCGGTGCCTCCGAAGCGACGCGTGGTGGAGGAATCCGCCTGGCTGAAAGGCCGGAACAGGCGGCTGATCCGGTCGGGAGGAATGCCTTCGCCGGTATCGCGAACCAGGACGGCCAGCCGCGGTGGTTCGTCGCCAGGGGTGGGTTCGGCTGTCACCCTCACTTCGACCTCTCCGCGGGCGGTGAACTTGATGGCATTGCCGATGAGATTGACGAGGATCTGACGCAGGCGGGTGCCGTCGCTGATGATCCATTCGGGTACGCCGGTGTCTATCCAGTGCAGCAATTCGATTTTTTTCTCGCTGGCTTTGCTCCAGAGCAAGTCGAGTACTTCCTCGATGCAGCGCTCGATGCAAACCGGCTGCTGTTCGGGTTCCATATGTCCCGATTCTATTTTGGAGAAATCCAGGATGTCGTTGATGAGGGTGAGGAGAGATTCGCCGCTCGAATGGATTGTGAGCAGCCAGTCGCGCTGTTCGGGAGTGAGGGGCGTGTCGAGCAGCAGCGTGGTGAAACCCAGCACGCCGTTCATCGGCGTGCGGATCTCGTGGCTCATGACTGCGAGAAATTCGCTCTTGGCGCGGTCGGCCGCCTCGGCCCGTTCCTTGGCGTTCCTGAGTTCGGCCTCGGCGGTTTTCTGTCGGGTGATATCGGTGTGCGTGCCGACCATCCGGCGGGCGCGGCCGTTGTCATCGAACAGCGCCTTGCCGCGCACCAACCCCCACACCCAGGAGCCGTCCTTGTGGCGGATGCGATATTCGCTTTGGAATATGTCGGCCTGTTGGCGAAGATGCGCCTTGGTCGCTTCGTCGAGCTGCGTCCGGTCGTCGGGATGGACACGGACAAGCCATTCCTCGCGACGATTGGACAGTTCGTCCTCCGTGTAGCCCAGCATACCCTTCCAGCGTGCCGAGAACCACATGGCGTCGTTTTCCAGATTCCAATCCCAGACGCCTTCGTTGCTGCCGGCGACAGCGAGATGCCAGCGTTCCTCGCTGGCGCGCAAGGCGCGTTCGGCCACCTTCCGTGCGCTCGCGTCGCGGTCCATGCCGATCACCAACTCCCGTCCGTTTACGACGATCAGGCTGGTCGAATATTCGAGGTCGAAAACGGTGCCATCCTTGCGCTTGTGCCGCCCTTCGCCTTCGAGGCGGGGAAATTTGCGCAGCTCTTTGATCCAATTGGCCGCGTTTTGGGTCCATGGAACCGCCTCGATCAGATCGACGCATTGGCCGACCAATTCCTCACGGGCGTAACCGTGAAGCTCGCAGGCCATCGGATTGCAATCGACGATTTTTACCGGCACCTGCGGGTCGCTCGGATCGAAGAGCATCAGGCTCAACGGCGCCTTTTCCCACATCATCCGAAGCTGCGGCAGCGCGACGGTGAGCGCCTCGTGATTGAGCGCGGCGTCCCGTTGCAGGCGGCGGACGGCCTGCTCCTGACGCCACCCGTAAATGACCGCCGCGAAGGCGAGGCTCCCGGCGATTGCCGCCAGGATCAGCACGAGGTCTTTGGAAACCGGTTCCTCGGAGAGGCCCAGCCACGCGATGGCTCCGGCCAAACCGGCTGCGGCAACGATCAATATCCCCGCAAAGGAGGCGGAACCCAATTGCGGGCGCGGCGGGGTGGCGTTTGCTCCCTGGGAGTTTGGAGACAAGGACATCGGTCCGGAAATGGAAATTCTGCGATGCGGGAGGGATCGAAAGTCGTGGCTGAAAGCGGGGGGGTGAAAAGGGGAATATCGACACAAACCAAGGATTCCGAAGCATCCTTCCGGGGAAAGGGTTCGGAATTTTCCCGCGGGGGAGACACCATATTTTGGGAGTCGTTATTCCCATGCCCCGTTTGACAGGTCTGGCAAACCGATTAACCCTGATGGTGAAATATGCCTTACTCAGAAGACCGCTCCGCTTGGTTTCAGGGCCAGGGGCTTTGGCAACACGTACCGGAGTCGGACTGGCTCGATTGGACGTGGCAGTTGAAGAACCGGATTACGACGATCGAGCAGCTGGAACGCTACATGACGCTGACTCCCGATGAACGGGCCGGCTGCCTGTTTGCCAAGGATAAGCTGGCGCTCGCGATCACGCCTTACTTTTTCAACCTGATCGACCGCGAGGACCCCGATTGCCCGATCCGCAAACAGGTTGTCCCGCGCGGCGGCGAAATGGTGATTTCCACCGGTGAAATGCTGGATTCGCTGGGCGAGGACGAACATTCGCCGGTCCCCGGCCTGGTGCACCGCTATCCGGATCGTGTGCTTTTTCTCGTGACGGACCGGTGCGCGTCCTACTGCCGCTATTGCACAAGAAGCCGCCTCGTCAGCAACGCGCAGGACTACAACTTTCATCCCGAATACGAACAGGCGCTCCGCCATATCGAGGCTCATCCGGAGATCCGCGATGTGTTGCTTTCCGGCGGCGATCCGCTGCTGCTGTCGGACAAGAAACTGGATCATCTGCTGGGCCGCCTGCGCGCGATCAAGCACGTTGAGTTTATCCGGATCGGATCGCGCATTCCGGTTTTCCTGCCGCAGCGCATCACGCCGGAGTTGTGCGAGATCTTCAAAAAACACGGTCCGATCTGGATGAGCATCCATGTCAATCACCCGAAGGAAGCCACGCAGGAATTGAAGGATGCGTGCGACCGCCTGTCTTTTGCCGGCGTGCCCTTGGGCAACCAAAGCGTGCTGTTGAGGGGCGTCAATGACGACGCCGACGTAATGAAGGCGCTGGTGCACCGGTTGCTGCGGATGCGGGTGCGGCCCTATTACATTTATCAGATGGATCTCATTACCGGGGGCGCGCACTTCAAGGTCGATGTGCGAAAGGGCATTGAGATCATCAAGGCGCTGCGCGGTTTCACCACCGGATATGCCGTGCCTCAATACGTCATCGATGCGCCGGGCGGCGGCGGCAAAGTCCCCATCAACCCCGACTACGTGGAAAAAATCACGGACGACGAGGTGGTGTTCAAAAACTTTGAAGGGAAAACCTTCCATTATCCCCTCAAGGCTTCGCCGGTTTCCGCCTCGAGGACCGGCGAGGTGATGCCGGCCGAACTTCATTCCTGAGCGGATTGGGAACTGATGCCTGATCCGCCTGCGGTTTTGACCAATCGTCCGGCCCGGAGGGAAAGCGACTCTTCGAATTTGGCGTTGTTATAAGGCCGGATTGATCGATATTCGCGGCGTGATTTTATCGACCGCCCAGACCTCGATCCGTCGTTTTCTCAACGAGGTGGGTCCCGTCGATTACGTCGGCATCGAGGAGCGCGTGGCCAAATATACCACTCGGAGCATAAAAAACGCCTCCAAGGTTTTCGGCCTGAAACTCGCCGTTTCCATGGTCGATCTGACCACGCTGGAAGGCAAGGACACCCCGGGAAAGGTCGAGGCGCTTTGCCAAAAGGCCCTGCAGCCGAATGACGACCCGGCCGTGCCGACGGTCGCGGCGGTCTGTGTCTATCCTTCGATGGTGAAATGTGCCCGGCGTGCGCTCGGTCCGGGATCTCCCGTGCGAATCGCATCCGTCGCGACCGCGTTTCCCTCGGGTCAGGCGCCGCTTAAAACCCGGCTCGCGGAAGTTCGTTCCGCCGTCGGCGCGGGGGCGGACGAGATCGATATGGTGATCAATCGCGGGGCGTTTCTCTCCGGGGAGCTGCGGCGCGTGCAGGACGAAATCATTGCGATTCGCGATGCCTGCGGCGCCGCTACCCTCAAGGTGATCCTCGAGGTCGGCGAGCTCGAGACATATGACAACATCCGCGCCGCCTCGTTTCTGGCGATGCGGGTCCTGCGACCGAATGACTTCATCAAGACCAGCACCGGCAAGACCCCGCTCAACGCGACGCTCGGCAACAATCAGGTGATGATCGAGGCGATCCGGGATTTCTACCTCGAAACGGGGACGCCGATCGCCATGAAACCGGCGGGCGGCATTCGCTCGGCCAAACAGGCACTCCAGTTTCTTGTCGCGGTCAAGGAGACCCTGGGCGACGATTGGCTCAACCACACCCGCTACCGCTTCGGCGCCTCCTCGCTGTTGAACGATCTGCTTCGACAAATCGAGAAACAGCAAACCGGCGCCTACCAAGCGCCCTATTATTTCAGCGAAGCCGCCGAATCCTACTGATCTTTCCCATGGCAACCCTCCTTGCGAAAAAATCCCCGTCTTCCCTCACGCGCGCGGATCGCCGCCGCCCTGGCGCCCCGGCGTTGGTTTTTGGCGATCTCTGGGATTTCGATCCGGCTCCGGAAACCGCCGATCCCCGGCTGAAATCCCGTTACGATCTTTTCATCGGGGGAAAATTCGTCTCGCCGTCAGCCGGGAAATATTTCGATTCGATCAATCCTGCGAACGAAAAGCCGCTGGCGAAAATCGCCCGGGCCGGCGTCTCCGATGTCGATGCCGCCTATCGCGCGGCGACGAAGGCCTTCGGGGGTTCCTGGGGAAAGCTGAGCGGTCGCGATCGCGGCAAATATATCTACCGGATCGCCCGCCTGCTGCAGGATCGCGCCCGCGAGTTCGCCGTGGCCGAAACGCTGGATGGGGGAAAGCCGATCAAGGAATCGCGCGACTTTGACGTGCCGATGGCGGCGGCGCATTTCTTTTATCATGCGGGATGGGCGGACAAACTGGATTACGTCGCACCCGGCCGGAGGGTCGCTCCCTTGGGCGTGGTCGGCCAGGTGATCCCGTGGAATTTTCCGTTGCTGATGCTGGCTTGGAAAATCGCGCCCGCGCTCGCGATGGGGAACTGTGTCGTCATCAAACCCGCCGAAACGACGAGCATCACGGCGCTGAAGCTGGCGGAGATTTTCCAGGACGCCGGCCTTCCGCCCGGAGTGGTCAATATCGTGACGGGCTTCGGCGAAACGGGCGCGGCGGTCATGGCTCATCCCGCCGCCGCCAAGATCGCGTTCACCGGCTCGACCGAGGTGGGCAAGATCATCATGCGGTCGGTCGCCGGGACGGATAGGAAGATGACCATGGAACTCGGCGGCAAGGCGGCGAACATCGTTTTTGACGACGCCCCCATTGACCAGGCGGTCGAGGGTGTCGTGAACGGAATCTTCTTTAATCAGGGCCATGTTTGCTGCGCGGGCTCGCGTTTGCTCGTGCAGGAAAGCGCCGCGGACGAAGTGCTGGCAAAACTCAGGAATCGAATCCGGGTCCTCCGCGTGGGCGATCCGCTCGATAAAAACACGGACATCGGCGCGATCAATTCCGCGGAGCAACTCGCAACCATCAAACGCCTCGTCGCCGTCGGCGTGAGGGAGGGCGCGACCTTGTTTCAACCGGCGTGCCCGCTGCCGGCGAAAGGATACTATTTCCGTCCCACGGTCTTCTCCAATGTCTCGATGAGCCACCGGATCGCACGCGAGGAGATTTTCGGGCCGGTGCTGAGCGTGCTGACGTTCCGCACGGTGGACGAGGCCGTGGAGAAGGCCAACAACACTGCGTACGGCCTGAGTGCCGGCGTCTGGACGGACAAGGGTTCGAGGATCCTGAAGATGAGCGCGGAACTGAAGGCCGGGGTCGTCTGGGCGAACACGTTCAACAAATTCGATCCGACCTCGCCCTTCGGCGGTTACAAGGAATCCGGCTTCGGTCGGGAAGGCGGACGTCAGGGCCTGCTCGACTACTGCAAGCTGATCTGATCCGCGGAGGTTTCCCTTCATGGCCGATCCCAGATATCTCACCGCCCCGCTCAAGACCGACAAGATGCCCCCGGGCATTCCGTATATCGTCGGGAACGAAGCCGCCGAGCGTTTCAATTTCTACGGAATGCGCGCCATCCTCGTGGTGTTCATGACGCAGTATCTGGTGAATCGTTCCGGGGCAAGGGAGGTCATGAGCGAGAACGAAGCCAACCAGTGGTATCACTGGTTCGTTGCCTCGAATTATTTCTTTCCGGCGTTCGGTGCGATTATCTCGGATGCGTTCTGGGGCAAATACCGCACGATCATCTGGCTTTCGCTGGTCTATTGCGCCGGCAGCCTGGTGCTCGCGTTTGATCACACCCGGTTTGGGCTGGGACTTGGTTTGGGGCTCATCGCTTTGGGCGCGGGCGGAATCAAACCATGCGTCTCGTCGCACGTCGGCGACCAGTTCGGACCGGACAACAAACACCTGATTTCACGCGCCTTCAGTTGGTTCTATTTTTCGATCAACTTCGGATCCTTCTTCTCCATTCTGCTCATCCCCTGGCTGCTGGAACACCATGGCCCCGGATTGGCTTTCGGGGTGCCGGCGGCGTTGATGCTGCTTGCCACGGCGGCTTTCTGGTCCGGACGCTACAAGTTCGCGCATATTCCGCCCGGTGGGAAAACCTTCCTGCGCGACACTTTTAACCGCGAGGGACTCGCGACGATCGGCCGGTTGTCCGTCATTTTCGCCTTCGTGGCGATTTTCTGGGCGCTGTGGGATCAGAGCGGAGGCGAGTGGGTGTTGCAGGCGGAGAAGATGAACCTGCATTTCCTCGGCATCGACTGGCTCGCTTCGCAGATCCAGGCGCTCAACGCCATCATGATCCTGGCGTTTATTCCGCTGTTCCAATACGTCGTTTATCCGGCGATCAGCCGGGTGTTTCCGCTGACCGCTTTGCGAAAGATCGGTCTGGGACTGATTGTCATCGGCTTGTCGTTTCTCGTCAGCGCGTGGATCGAGACGCAAATCGGCGCCGGACTTAAACCAAGCATCGGCTGGCAAATCCCCGCCTACGCGCTGCTGTCCGCGAGCGAAATCATGGTTTCGATCACCGCATTGGAGTTCGCCTACACCCAGGCCCCGAAGCCCATGAAATCCATCGTCATGGCGCTCTTCCTTCTGTCGGTTTCCGCCGGAAACGCATTCGCGGCGCTGGTGCATTGGTTTATCGCCAATCCGGACGGCACGACCAAGCTGCACGGCGCCGCCTACTACAATTTCTACGCCGCGCTTTCCATCGGCTGTGTGGGAATTTTTGTTTTCGTGGCCAGAGTCTATAAGGAAAAAACCCACCTTCAGGGCGATGTTCCGCCGAACGAGGCGGCCGCCGAAATCACCTCATCCACATGACGCCCCGTCTGCCCATTGCCAAGACCCCGAAAGTTTACGTTGGCGGCGCCTTTATCCGTTCCGAGAGCGCACGCACCTTCCCGCTGCTGAACGCCTCCGGTGAATTCTTCGCCAACATCCCGCAGTGTACGCGCAAGGATCTGCGCAATGCCGTCGAAGCTGCCGCCAAGGCCGGCCCGGGATGGGCGAAGCGTACACCGTACAATCGCGGCCAGATCATTTACCGGCTGGCGGAGATGATTGAGGCGCGCAAAGCCGACCTGCTCGACGCCCTCGCGGCGGGCGGCCGATCGTCAGCGCGGACCAAAGCCGCTGCGCTCCGCGAGATCACCGCGACGATCGATCGTTTGATCCACTACGCCGGTTGGGCGGACAAGTACGAACAACTGCTCGGGAATGTTAACCCGGTCGCGTCGCCACATTTTAATTTCACCGTGACCGAGCCCATGGGAATCGTGGGCATCCTGGCGCCCGATGATGCCCCGCTCCTTGCCTTGGTTTCCCTGATCGCTCCGGCAATCACGAGTGGAAATACAATCGTCGCCCTGGCTTCCGGTACGCAGCCGTATCCGGCCATCGTGTTGGGAGAGATGCTGGCGACCAGCGATCTGCCGGGCGGGGTGGTGAATCTGCTCACCGGTTTCCGGAAGGAGTTGGTGCCGACGTTCGCCACGCACGCTCATTTGCGCGCCATCGCGGGAGTGGCGAACGCCGACGAGCGGAACCAACTCAAGTGGAGTGCCGCGGACAGCGTCAAACGGGTGAAGCTGCGCGACGCGGAGGAACGGATCGACTGGTTCTCGGACGCCGTGGAAGGCCTCTACGAGATCCGCGATCACGTCGAATTCAAGACCACCTGGCACCCGATTGGAGCTTAAGCCCATGATTCCCGGACCCGACGCCCGGTGGATAAAGGCGCAATTGCTCATCTGGTGGATCCTTTGGGCCGGTGTTCTCACGGGACTCTGCCTGATCTACTTTTTTCTCGTCGGAAACAAGCCGCTGCCGGCGCCATCGTTGTCCGAATTGCGCGTGAATCTTG
>Ga0164241_10006590_pt1 | contig 10560 bp, 11 predicted proteins | sample OricomyardsoilBY_FD_108780 | JGI IMG/M metagenome (GOLD analysis project Ga0164241, IMG submission 108780) | Backyard soil microbial communities from Emeryville, California, USA - Original compost - Back yard soil (BY) | ecosystem: Environmental > Terrestrial > Soil > Unclassified | place: USA... | reverse complement strand
TCGCGACCCATCGATCGAATGATTCGCACGCGCACATCGACCACGAGTCTGCGCAGAAGAAGCCGGTCAATCCGTTGTCCATGATCAACGTCGTCTTTGCGCTGATGTTTCTGCTGCTGGCGGCGCTGCTCGCGGCGGGCTGACCCATTCCCCTCTTGTACTCCCGACCTCCACGTTCGTGTGGCGGCACGGCGCGGGAAGGAGAACGAGCCTTTTCTGCTTGATGCAGCGCCCTTGGGCTTGAGTCGGCCATTGCGGCGCAGACGCGCTTTCCCGGTTCGACAGAAGTCGAACCCACAGAGAGTCGGAAGATCACTGCCGAATCAATGGTTACAACTCACTAATGGCGCACGCCTCGCACGGGAATGTCGACGGCGGCGGCGCTTGCTACTGAAGCCCAACGTGAGCGCGGGCGATCGGGTTGGTTCAGCGCGGCCTGCAGATTGGCCTCAGCGAAATTCCAGTTCACCAGATGCGACATGAAGGCACTGATGTAGTCGAGTCGTCGGTGCTGGTAGTCGAGATAGTACGCGTGCTCCCAGACGTCCAGAACCAGCAAGGGAGTGAGCGTTGTGGCGAGTGGCGTGTCTGCATTGTTCGTGGTGAGGATTTTCAGGTGCTCGCCATCCAGTACCAGCCAGATCCAGCCACTGCCCAGGTGATCGCTGGCCGCAGCAATGAACTGCTGCCGGAATGCCGACTGGTTGCCGAAACTCGCTTCGAGATGTTCCGCGATCAGGCCTTTCGCTTCGCCGCTACCGAGCGGGCTCATGCTTGACCAGTAGAACGAATGGTTCCATGCCTGCGCAGCAGCGGCGAACAGACGTACGTTGTCCGTTTCGCGGCTCGCCTGCACGATCTCCTGTATCGGTGCCGACTCCAGCTGAGTACCGTCGATCAGACGACGCGTCTTGTCGACGTAGCCGACGTGATGACGCCCGAAATGAGCTGCCAGCGTGCGCCTGGAGATATAGGGCTCGAGCGCATCCATTGCGTAGGGCAGCGGCGGGACGATTACATTCATGAAACCACCATCAAAGAGGGGACTTTGATTGAGGATAGAGAGCCCGGCGACGCTGACAAGCGAAGAAAATTGGTGCATCCCATCGCCGTCGTCGATAGTGACGCACGTCTCAGTGTAGGATCGGTGCCAGTTCTCGCAGCGCTGCAAAGGCAGCGACGGGGCCTTCATCCATGGATACAGAACTCGCTCGCACATTTCTCGTGGTCGTGACCGCCGGCAGCTTCGTCGATGCCGCGCAGCGCCTGCACGTCACCCAATCGACCGTGAGTGCGCGCATTCAGCGGCTGGAAGAAGCGCTCGGCGCGGAATTGTTTGTCCGCGACAAGACTGGCACCACGCTCACCGCCGCCGGGCGGGTGTTTCAGCGTCACGCGGCTTCGCTGACACGCACCGTCGAACAGGCACGACAGGAAATCGGCACCTCGGGTGGCTTTCGCGAAACCCTGACGGTCGGCGGACGCATCGGATTATGGGAAGACCTGTTGTTGCGCTGGCTGCCCGCCTTCGCAGCCATCGCGCCCGATATCGCCGTGCGAGCGCTGGTCGGATTCGAGGAAGACCTGATGCAGGCGCTGATCGAAGGACGCGCCGACATCGGCATCATGTACACACCGCAGGCACGCCCCGGATTGAAGATCGAACAGTTGCTCGAAGAACATCTCGTGCTGTTCTCCACCCGCGCCGACGCCATCAGCGAACCAGATCGCGACTACATCTACGTGGACTGGGGTCCGGAGTTCCTCGCGCATCACAACCTGGCGTTTCCGAACTTCACCGGCGCCGCGCTGACCGTGAACGTCGGCTGGCTGGGATTGCAGCGCATGCTGGCTTACGGCGGAACGGGTTACTTCCCAGCCCGACTGGTCCGCGAACACGAACTCGATGGCAAACTGCATCGCGTCGCCGGCACTGCCGAATTCCGGCTGCAGGCCTATCTGTGTTACCCGGCGAAGGGCGAATCAGAGACCCTCACTATTGCGCTGGATGCAATGCGGCGTATTGCAGCGGATACGGAGTAACGCGCGGCCGAGTTGCTGGGCAAATACAACCAGGCAAGTACCGATGAACGGTCATGGCTCCTGGCTTCAATGCCGCGTAGTTCTACTGTCTCTTTGTTGTAGTGCCTGTGCATCAACTGGCGTGCAAGAGCGATCGTTGCCACAGATTTCTCAATCCAACGCTATCTCAGTGAGGTTATTGCTTGATGCTATTGAAGGGCTCGCAGGCGTTGGCGGCTTCGCCAATCCCGACCGATGCGTTCCCCAATAAACCACACCTATTCCGACCCGAGCCGCATACAATCGCTTTGATCTCTCAACCAGAACAACTCGGAGAGGCCATGATCAGCGATCACAACTACGTGACGCGTGGACGACCCAACAAGGTGTCGACTGCCAATGTCGCGCTCGGGATGGCACTCATTCCATTGCTGCTCATCTATCGGGCGAAACTCGATCCCATGGCAGATGTTCTTTGGTTGTTTCACTCAGCCGAGGATATCTCCAGCGTCTTCTGGCAGGGCCGCATGGCGGATGTTCTATCGCTCTTGCTTCTGACGACGCTGATTTACCAATGCCTTCGCCGAGCGGGGATCGACCGCTGGCTTCGACCGAACCACATAGTGCATGCGTTGATCGGTAGTGCGGCCGCACTGCCAGCGCTGTGGTCGGTCCTCACCCTTACTGGGCTTTCACGGAGCAAGCTCGGGCATGTGTACGCGGCGCTTCACTATGATCGCCGATTGATGCTGGAACCGATGCTGATCCTGTGCGCCTTGGCGATGATCCTGCTTGTGCTCGCGAACTGGTTCGAGGCGAGCCTCAGTGCGCGACGCAGGTGCGTCGCCGCAGGCCCGCAGCAGTAGTCTGCTGACTTGTCTATGCAGAGCTTCGGCGCTCGTCTGCTCCGCAGCAGTCACTCACGGGCACGCTGACGTTCATTCCATGTCACGAGTACATGTGGCAAACCGATCACGAGATTCAAGAATGTCACCGGCTCACCCTGGCTGTGCGAGAGCGACAGAGATGCAAGCGCGGCTCGTGAGCCGCAAATCTCATGGCATCACGCTGTCAATCTTTGCCATCCCTCTGATTCTGTTCGGACTGGCCGGCACCAGCAGCGCGGCGCCGCCGGGTTGCCTGGTCAGTACAACATTGGCCGCCTCGGGATCGCTGGGTTATCGGCCGCGAGGTCAGCGCTGTGAAGGTTTGTTGATGCGTCTGGTAGGAAACTCATCGGCAATCACGTTGCTCGGTTATCACGCCGGAGCCCTCAATTTCGACGTGCTGCAGAAGCAACCCATGGCGCTGACGATCCTGGGTGAAGGCGCAGAGGCGGAAATTTCGCTACGCGCCCGGGTAGTGACCGCAAGTTCCATTTATCAGATGGACAGCACGGCGGTGAAACTGGGCGGTCAGTTCCCCTGGCCCAACGATGTGGCGCTGGCCGCTATCGTTCAATCAGATGCAGGCAACGGCAAGCGCCCACTCGACTTGACTCAGTTTGGCGTCGTTGCCTGCAATCAGCGGTGTGCCGAAAGACCCGAGACCGTGTATTGGCCGGTGCAAGGATCTCCCTCGCAAGGCGAGAAGGACCAAACGCTGTGGCTGGTACTGCGTTCGGACACCTACGGCACAAATCTAATCGTCCGCCTCAAATCTGAGGATGGCACGCTCACAGAACTCAAGGGCACCAATCCCGATCTCGATCCACGAGGCATAACGGTGTTGCCGCTGAAACAGGCGTTGCCGGCGGGGATGTACAGACTCACGGCTCAGGCCAGAGACAAGGAAACCCGTGACCCCATGGGCGCACTGTTCGCAACGATCTACATTCCGGGTCCACTCCATTGAAGATCGTGCTCGCATCGGTCGTTCAGCGACGCATTCGGCTGCTGGCTGCGCTGTCGGTCCTGTTGCTCATCTTCCTGGCTCTGCCCGCATTCCTCGCAGCGCCGGTTTCAAGCGCCCTCTTCCGATTGCACGCTTCGACGCAGTTGTTGCACTTGCGATCAGAGGCGCCAAACACCTTCACTATCAGGACATCCGGCTGGGAACTCACGAGCGCGAAAGACGACGGCGATGCCACAGGGATAACTCAGACTCTCACGAGTCGATCCCAAGCGGCGTCCGGCGAATCCAGTGCCGACTTGATTACGATTTTCCTGGAACCGGCTGATCAGATTGAGCTGCGACAGCGCGCTGCCGGCGGCACCCGCTATACGCTCACGCTGCCCTCACGCTCGACCAAAGTATCCGTCCAGCTCGGCGAGCACTCGCAACTGGTGCGCAAAGACTCTCAAGATGGTGAAACTGTGGAGCCTGAGTTCGGCTCCGCCACGTTGTTCAATGCGATTGGCGATCAGGGAGCATTGATCCGCTTCACCAGCGAGACGATGGAGGAGGACATTGCGCAACGTCTCTCAGTCAGCAGGCTGGGCTTCGGCCTCGTCAGAGAGGATGAGATATTTGCAGGACTGCTGGACGGCAACTTGCAGTTTCTCGACAAGCCCGACAATGAGCTGAAGCTCTATCGCGGCACTGATCTGCAACTTGGTGAGCTCGACGCCGAGATCTCCGCCATTGTTTTGAGCGAGAAGGGCATTCACCTGGATGTGCAAGGCCGTACCGATGACGCGTATTTGCGCGTGGCGTTGCGCGATGAGTCTTCGCGATTGCGAAACGTCTTGCCGACGCGCCTCGAATGGCTGAAAGGCGATCCTGTCACCGCTGTGCTCGTGGGATTCATCGCAGCCCTTTGTGGCGCCGCCGGGCTTCTGTTTGCTTTGGCCCAGGCGATTCCCACCGTCGGTACGTGGCTGCAGGGACTTCGCGCCTACCTATGATGAGGGTCTTGTGTGTCCTGCTGTCGTTGAGCTTTGCAGGTCTGCAGGACGCACGCGCATCCAATGACCAGCTTGTGGTAATGGTCGAGGCCACTTTCGGCGAGTCCTCGACTCGGGAGCGCGGTGCCGGAATCATTGTTGAAGAGAGCCCGGAGCGCACGATCATTGTCACAGCGCTGCACGTAGTCGAGAGCGCTGAAGGGGGCAAGGCGAGCGACATTTCAGTGGAATTCTCAAGCCTGCGCGGACAGTCGTTCAAGGCAAGCACCAACGGGTTCTACGCCGACCCGTCGATCGATCTGGCCGTACTCTTCGTGCAACGAAGCGCGGTACAGGTTCGGCCGCCAGTGTTCACCGCATCCGATCACGACGCCATATCGCCCACGCTGCCTGAAGCACTTGCGGGCTCACGTGTGGAGATCGTCGGCGCAATGCGTCGCCAACGATGGGCGACCGGGACCGAAGAGGATCGAGTGGTGTCCGGAAACAGTGCTGGGCTTCAAATCTCGTCCAGCGAAGCTGGCGCCGGCGCATCCGGATCTGCCGTATTTGACACGCTGGGCCGCCTCTTGGGCATGGGCACCCATATCGACTCTGCGACCGGTCATCTGGTCGCAGTGCCAATGGGGATGATCGTTAACAAGCTTGCGGGATGGAAAATCTCTGTGGGACTTACGACCGCCGAGGCAGGTACCACTTCCGCCGAAATTTCCAGCCGCTTCAATAAAGAACTTCAGATCCTCTCAACCTACGTTCCATCGCGCGATCCAGACACCTTCTCCACGACGTTTCGGCTCGCCGCACAAATGACGCCTCTGCTGCGAAGTTTGTCGCCACAGAAGATCGAGGTCTCCTATTCGAGATGGTACCCCGAGGTCGTGACAACAGCAGTCTTGCTTCCTCCGGCGTTCTCCACTGAACACAACGCAAGCGTGCGCAAAGAGAATGCTCAAGCCTGGGTCGTAATCGCCGACGGAAGACGGTTGGGACCGTTTCCTCTGAACCTGGATTTCGAGAGTGATCCCATCGCCGCCATCCGACGCATGGAGCCGAGATTCGGTACGAAAGTTGTAAGCAGGACTCTGGAGATCGTTCAATTGAACCTCGAAATCGAGAAATCGAACGATCTGCACAATGCAATCGCGCAGCGCAAGCGGGCGGCGGACGAACGGACTGCCAGAGAACGAGACGCGACGGCCACCGCAGAGGACTTCACAGAGGTGCGCGAGTCCTTTCACGAATGGGACGCTGTATGCCGCAGGAAGCGCGAATCTGCGTGGGAGTGCGACTATCCGCTGTTTATCACCCAAACGCGGTTGCGCGCACTACGCTTCGTTGAAATTGGCGCAAGCGGAACGAACCTGTCCGTCCGTCTTCCAGTGGACGATATCGAGGTGTTTCGTCCAGCATTCGCGGAGCAGGCAGCCAAGCTCCTGAATGATCATCCGGAAATGACCGCACTCTACATCCGCGCGCAACCCGCAAAGGGCGATCCCCTTGGACCCAAAGCGCTGTGCCGAGTCTCCATCCACAAAAATACGTCGAAGGGCTACTGCAACGATTGGTAGCACCACGCTGAGCTGTGGCTTCAACGCAGAAGCCGGTGCCGAAGACCATGCGATGAGTGGCAACACGTGAACTTGCCGACCGGACGGAAATACGCACATCTCTGACCGGGACGCTTGCGAGCGAGGCGAATCGCGTCACCATTGTCACTCCCGCCTCACAGATCTCCTCTCTCAATCTTCTGCGCAACCGATCAACCCGGTCGCACAGACGACGGAGAGCTTCATGAAGATGCATTGGGTGCTTGCATTGGCCGCAGGCAGTCTCGTCACTATTGCTTCGGCTGCACCAGCGGACTCGAAACAAGCGACGCTCGAGAGAATGCCGCCGCAGCTCGAAACTCAATTCGCACTGAGCGCCGCACCGCCCAAGGTGCGTAGCGAGGCCAGCGTCTATCTGCTCGATCCGGCGAAGGGCTACTACCTTTCACAGCAAGGGACGAACGGAGTGACGTGCATCGTTCAGCGTACCGACTGGGAAATGCCTGAGTACCACGATGATGTGTACTGGCCTGTGTGCTACGACGCGCTCGGCACGAAGACTTACCTGAAGACAATCATGGACGCAGCTGCGATGCGCGCTCAGGGCATGAGTTCTGCTGCTTTGAGTACTGAAATCGCCAGGCGCTTTCGCGAGAAGACGTATGCCATTCCTGACAGAGCCGGAATCGCCTACATGGTCGGTCCGGTGATGCGCGCAGTCGGGCCACCCGACATGAAAGTTCACACCATGGCGATGCCGCACCTGATGTTCTACGCGCCCTTTGTCACCAACGAAGACATTGGCGCAGCGCCCGACTTCAATGACCCGTCGACGCTGATCTATCCGTTCATGGACAAGCATACTCAGGGCGGGGCAGAACACGGCTACATCATCCAGCCGTTGGGACAGACAGAGACCGCGAAGATCCTCGGTGACGAGCAGCAACTGGTGAAAGATCTATGCGCGTATCGCGACTTCCTCTGTCTGGCGCACTCGCAGCACTGATGAGACAGCTACATGGCAGTTGCGATGTCGACTCTGCAAGTGATGTCCATTGCAGATGTGCAGACCGGCACCCCTGGACCTCCATGACGGGATTACCGATCCGCTGCTCCCCTGATCGCCGTTCTGGAGCGTGACCGGATCAGCAACGCAATGCTCACAAACAGGACCCACAGCGCGAAAAGGCCACCGGCCGTGGGAATTCCAAGACCGTTGATACTGAAAAACCGAGTGGGGTCTGTGCCCGAAAAGATAGTCAGGACCAATGCCAGGTGGAACGCGCCGATCGCGAATGCGAGCCATGCCAGCCAGCGCGGCACGACGCGCGACACCAGGATCGCAGCGCCCGAGCTGCTCAGAAAGAGCGCTGTGAGCAGTCGCGCCAGTGGGCCCCAAATGAGGAGCGATGTCTCGCCGCCAGATCCTACGAGCGTGGGATCCACTGGTGCGCTGTGGGCAAGCGCGGTGCCCACCTGCACGGCATCCGCGACCATGATGAGAATGATGTAGGCGAAGCCGGTGTGAAACGACAGTGAGCTGAGAAACTCCTGGTCCGGCGCCGCACGTCTCAGGACTTCGCGGAAACCGACCAGGAACACAATGAACGCAGCGCAGGTAAACATACTCACGAGGACGCGCGTGAGAATGTTGCTCACTGGCGGCGCGCCTTCGTACACGAAGAACAGCGGGATCACCGTCATCACGGTGAGATACATGAATACGCCGGCACACCCCGTCACTCGCTGCAGCACGTGATCCTTCATGACCCACCCTCTTTTTATGTATATGGCACGGACCTGCGCAGCAAGCCTGCTTGGGCGCCCGGCCGCATGTCAACCAGCCGTAACAACCAGGCGGTCACCCTGCCGCAGCACCTGCTCGCGCCGTTGCTCGTCGCACGCGTCTCCCCTTCGATGATCGGCGGCGTAGCCATCCTGTTATCCGTCCCGTTGCGGTGGCTCGTCGGCGAGAGTCAGGCATGGCACGAGTTCGCCCGATGGGTGATTGCATGATCTGTGTACCTGTCCGTGTCGGCCTGGCAATGTTGCGCTCCCAAGTGGAAACGCCCGCCATCTCAAGTACTGGGTACACCGCTGAAGGTCGAAGTGGATCAGCAAACCTGACACCGTTCGGGTCCGTTGATGCGGCAACACACGATGGCAACTCCGGTAAGCCGCGCCACAATCGCGGCCGGCCAACCCCAAACAACACACACAACAGATGCGGAGTTCGTCATGCCTGCAAAGCTCACCGCGGAGTTCATCGGTACGTTCTGGCTGGTCCTGGGCGGGTGCGGCAGTGCGGTACTCGCCGCCGCTTTTCCGGAACTCGGGATCGGCTTTGCCGGTGTGGCGTTGGCATTCGGCTTGACCGTGCTCACGGGGGCGTATGCGTTAGGTCCGATCTCAGGAGCCCACTTCAATCCGGCAGTGACTGTCGGACTCTGGGCCGGTGGCCGATTTCCGGCGGCACATATCGCACCGTACATCGTGGCGCAACTCGTCGGCGCCATTGCAGCGGCCGCAGTCCTGTATGTCATCGCGAGCGGCCGCCCCGGATTCGATCTTGCAGCTGGATTCGCTGCCAACGGTTATGGCGATCACTCTCCCGGCGGTTACAGCATGAGCGCGGCGTTGGTCAGCGAACTGGTCATGACATTCATGTTTCTGATCGTCATCCTCGGTGCGACGCATAAACGCGCACCGGTCGGATTCGCCGGCATCGCCATTGGACTGGCACTCACGTTGATCCACCTGATCTCGATCCCGGTGACGAATACCTCCGTGAATCCAGCTCGCAGTACTGGCCCTGCGTTGTTCGTCGGAGGTTGGGCTCTCGCACAGCTCTGGTTTTTCTGGCTCGTACCGATCGTTGGGGCTGCCATCGCTGGACTGGTCTACAGAACCGTGCTGGAGAGCGAGAAGAGGGAGCCGCCCGTAACCGGAAGAGTGACTGCAGAGGAATCAGCTGCGCCGAAAGCGTTTGCGTAGCGGATAGTGTCTTGGTGGGCACTCGCAGCGGTGCCCACTGCCAATAGTATTTGTTCCGGGCATTTGCATTCTGCGGATCCTGCGCTCCGAGGCAGGAGCACAGAAGACCGGAGAGGTTGAACGGGATTGACGGGATGGTCAGAGCCAAGCGAGTTCACTCCTCGCACTTGCACCGCTTATCCCGTTGATCCTGTCCATAGGTTGTGGCCCATGCGCGCGGTATCGCGAAACGCGCCCCTTCACGCCTGCACCCACTTCACGGTCCGGATCCGCTCACCTGTCGCCGCCAGGCTTCTTCTCAGGCGCTGTTGAATGCTGCGAGTAGATGGCGTGCCACGCTCCGTCGCGATAGACAAAGATGTCGCATGAATTCACTGGCGGATTGGGGCCTGCGTCAGTCGGGACCCAGGCGAGCACAGCCGTATCACCGAAGATTGTCACTTCCGCGGCGCTCGGATGCTGCGCCTTCCAGTCCGCAACCATCTTTGCAAACTCGGCAGATTTCCCGCGCTTCCGGGTACCCTCGACGATTTGCGCTTTAGTGTGGTCTTGCCGCCGGATCCGATGGATCGATAGCCATCCAGGAGCAACTGCTCGATGAATCTGCTATCGCCATCCTCCTCAGCCTGCTGCCAACTCTCGTCCGCAGCGATGACGGCTTCCTTGGCGTGTGGCGCGGGGAGTCCCGGTGCCGCGAACGCAGAGACCGCAACCAAAGATACCGCCGCGATAGCCAATTTCTTCATCACCAAACTCCTCTCCATTTGCGAGCGCTCGAGACGCAGGGGCGCGAAAGCTGCGTCACGCGTCTGAGCGATGCGGCCAAGAGTGAGCCGCGCCCCATCTGCCCGAGTTGACTGGACAGACACAGAGGAGGCAATGACCAGTTGGCACTCCATAGCGCGCAGCAGCGACTCCGCTGTCTGAGATCTGCAAATCTGCACAGCCCGACACGCTGGAGTCAGGAATTCGAAGCATGTCCTCGCGACCGGCATCGCGGAAGTCACTGATCAGATCTGCACTTGCGTCGCGACTGCCTTCAGCGACAACTCAATCGCCTCTTTGATGCCGCTAGCGACCTGCTCCCGTCGTTCCGGCTGGAACTGATAATACGTGCGGAACGCATAAGGTCGCTCATCCACGCTGAACTT
>Ga0164241_10006589_pt1 | contig 10562 bp, 7 predicted proteins | sample OricomyardsoilBY_FD_108780 | JGI IMG/M metagenome (GOLD analysis project Ga0164241, IMG submission 108780) | Backyard soil microbial communities from Emeryville, California, USA - Original compost - Back yard soil (BY) | ecosystem: Environmental > Terrestrial > Soil > Unclassified | place: USA... | reverse complement strand
CCGGAACCACCAGCACCGCCTTTGCCGCCCGAGCCGCCACCTGCGCCGCCGCCGCCCGAGGCCGTGCCGGCCGTGCCGGTGCCGCCCGATGCGGTGCCCGCGGAGGTGCCAGCCGTACCGGTGCCGGCCGTACCGGTGCCCGCCGTACCAGTGCCGGCCGTACCAGTGCCGGCCGTACCCGTACCAGCGGTACCGGTGCCGGCGGTGGTGTTCATGCCGGCGGAGCCGGAGGGAATCGGTGTGTCATCGCCGCAAGCGGAGATGGAGAGCGCGGCGATGGTGCCGGCGCTCAAAAAGAGACAAAGCTGTTTTAGGTTCTTCATGGTTCGTATCCCCTTGGCTAACGCGCGGGAAGCATCCGAGAAGAAACGACCATCGTCAAGGCAACCAGGCGTAAATGACGCCTCAAGCGGTTGAGTCAGCGCCGACGAAGCGGCTAGTTGGCGTCTAGCATTCAAAGACTTTACTGTAGGTGTTAATCGTACCCAAAAGGTCGTGACGATTCGCACCGTCAGCCGCGCCCGCGACGAGCTTTTGAGCCGTATTAGCCGTCAGCGGGCACGCTGCGCGGACGCTTGCTGGACGTGCGCGGCTCTTCCGCGTTGGGCAGCTTTTCCACTTCCATGCGCTCGGCGCGGCGCGCGGTCGCGCGCGTGACCGTGAAGCGCCAGCCCTGCCATTCGACGCTGTCACCGATGCGCGGCACGCGGCCGACCAAGTCGGCGACGAAGCCCGCGACCGTCACCATGTCTGACTCGCTCTCGACCTCGAGGATTTCGAACAACTTGCGCGTCTCGGCCATGCCGCGACACACCAGCTTGCCGTCGGCGCGACGAATGATCGATTGATCGACGCGATCGGTCTCGTCCTCGATCTCGCCGACGATCTCCTCCAGCACGTCTTCGAGCGTGATGATGCCCTGGGTGCCGCCGTATTCATCGACGACCAGCGCCAAATGCCGACGTTGCTCCTGAAAAGTGCGCAGCACGCGCTCCAGCTGAGCGGAGGCGGGAATGACGAGCAGCGGGGTCGCCAAGGTCTTCCAGTCCGGATCCTCGGGAGTTTCCCGAAGCTTGAACATTAGATCCTTGACCAGCACCATGCCTTCGAAGCGGTCGGGGTTGCCGTCGGCGGTGAACGGGAAGCGGCTGTGCCCGGACTCGCGCACGACTTGCAGGTTTTGCTCCAAATCGCGCTCGCCCGACAAGTAGACGACGCGCGCGCGCGGCACCATCACGTCGTAAGCGCTGAGCTCGCGCAGCGCGGTAGCGCCTTCGATCATGTCGGCGACGCGGCCCGCCACCGCGCCTTCACTGCGACCAAGGGCGACCAAGAGCTTGATCTCTTCGAGCGAGGTGACCGGGTTGGCGGTGTCACCGCGCAAGAGCCGCGCGAAAATGCTGGTGAGCCACAAGATGGGCCGCAGCACCACGACCAGCACTCGCACCGAGTACGCCACCGGTACCGCCAGCTGGGCCGCGTAGGTGACCCCGATCGTCTTGGGTACGATCTCGGAGAAGATCAGCACCGCGACCGTGAACGCGACCGAGAACACCCACAGCGTGCGCTCGCCGAAAACGTTCACGTACATCGCGCCGCACACCGACGCACCCACGGTGTGCGCCACCGTGTGAAACGAGACGATGGCCGCGATCGGCAAATCGATCTCGCGCTTGAAGTCGCGCAAGATTTCGGCGCCCCGCGACCTTCCCAAACCTTCGACCTGGGCGTGGGTGACGCTCAAGATCACCGCCTCGCTCACGGAGCACATGAACGAGACGACGAGCGACCAAAGAACGACGAGAACGAGGAGAGCCATGGGTAGGGCGAACCGACGCCGAGGCCCGGCAGGCTAGCATTGCGCGCGCAAGAGCCCCCACGGCCAGCTTTCGCGGCCAAAATAGCGCGGGATCGTCGTCGAGCTTCCGGTCAGACGCGCTTCGGCAGGCCGGGGACGTTGCCGGCGCCCGCACCCGCCGTCGCCAACTGCTGCTGTTGCTGCTGCAGGTACTGGGCGACCGCGCGCGAGCGCTCGATGGCGAATTGTTTCACTTCGCGGTTCTGAGAACCGGCCAGAGCGTTCAACAGCTTGGTCACGCGATCGATGTGACGACGCTGGAACAGCGCTTCGAAGTAGTTGTTCGCCAGCCGCACGTCGCTGGTCATCTTCGACTCGTGCTTGGACAGCAGGTTGATGACCGAGTCCAGATCGCCGGCTTGGCCGTACAGGGCCGACAGGCAGATCAACGCCAACGGATCGCTGTCGTTGCGCTCGACCGCCTTCTTGGCAAACTCGACGGCTTTCTCGCGACCGCTCTCTTCGTTGGCGTACAGGCCCTGCAACGCGATGTAGGGCGCGGCGCTGCGCTTGTTCGGCTCGGCGTCGGCCAGCGTCGCCACTGCCTTGACGGCGGCCTCTTCGTTTTCGGCCGCGCGTACTTGCGAATACAGGTAAGCCCAAGCGTCGACGGCGTTCGGCTCGATCTTGATCGCGGCCTCGATCGCCTCGCGCTCTTTCGCGCTTTCCTTGCGGCCTTGATACACCTTGGCCAGGTGCAAGGTCGGGAACGGATTCTTGGTCAGCAAGTTTTGCGCGCCCTTCAGCGTGCCCTCGGCCTTGTCCCACTTCTCTTGCTGCAGCTGGGCGATGCCGAGCGCGAGCCAATCGTCACCGGTGCCGCCGAGCGCGACCAAGCGACCGAGCACCTTTTCGGCTTGCTCGAAGCGCGCGTACTTCATCAGCTCTTGCGCGTACAAGCGGCCGCGATTGACGTCCTCTTTGTTCTCTTGCCAATGCTTGTCGAGACCGCCGAGCAAATCCTCGAGGCCGATCGCGATCGGACGGCCCTCGGCGTCCTGGACCTGCACCGCGGCCCCGTTGAAGCCGAGCATCTTCCACATCTGGTCGAGCTCGAGCGCGACGGGGCCTTTTTTGATCGCGTCGAGCAGCTCATCGCCCGGCTTGCTGAGCGGAAGGACGATCAGCGCGTTGCCCGGTACGCCGCCCGGAAACGCACTGACGGGCGCCACGATGGCGGCGCCACCCTGCAGCTGCAAATTGGCGGACGGATCGACCCCACTCGGCGAATTCTGCTCGGTCATGCGGCGGCTTCCCTACCATTGCGCCGCCCTTTCCACCAGACCCGGCTGGTAGGCCCGGTTCCGCATCTTGATGACAACCGCCCGCCCGCCAAGCCTGGTTTCTGGCGAGGCTTTCGCGAGGACCGGAGCGGAGCGTACTTGAGTACGTGAGCACCGGACCGGAGCGAAAACGAAGCCAGAAGCCAGGATCGGCGGGCGTGGTCAACAGCTGAAAGAGGGGTTAAGCCCGCACGCTGGGGCGGGGCGGCCCAGCTGGGCCGCGGGACGGGCCTACCTGAGAAAACGAGAGGATTGCAGACGGCGCTGCAAATTTCCCCTGCTTGGCAGGGGCGTCGCGAGACGGCAATAGTAACGCCATGAAGCTGCCAAGCCTGACCCGACTGTTCTCGCTCGGAAGCGCGCTGTGCACGCTGCTCGCCGTCTCGACGTTCCAACGCGCGGCCCACGCTGACACGTTGATCATCAAAAACCCGGGAGATCACCCGCGGTACTCCGTCGAGCTGGAACCGCACATCGTGCTCGGGTTCATCGAGCCGCCGGGCTACGCCGCCGGTACCGGCTTCGGCGCCGGATTTCGCGCCTCGATTCCGATTATGCGCAACGGCTTCGTGCCGTCGATCAACAACTCGGTCGCCATCGGCTTCGGTATGGATTTCGCCCGTTACGGGCGCGGCGATTACTGCGTCAACGGCGCCCAGCTACCCGACTGCGATCGCCGTCGCGCCAATGGCTTCAATGAGTTCTATTTCCCCGTCGTGCTGCAGTGGAACTTCTTTCTCAGCCGCAACTGGTCGGTCTTTGGCGAGCCGGGCGTGGCCCTGAACTATCACGCGTGGGACGGGCCGCGAGCCCTGGACGTGGACCCGTTCATCTTCTTTCTCGGCGGGCGGTACCACTTTTCGGACAAGGTGACGCTGACGATGCGCATCGGCTACCCCGCATTCTCCGTCGGTTGCTCGTTCCTTTTGTAGGACATTTCGAGCACGTGGCCACCCCGGGGCCACCACGCTATAAACAACCTCGTGAGTCTCCTGTACATCGCGGCCGGCATCATGGGCCTGGGGCTTTTGGTCGTGGTGCACGAGACCGGCCACCTGCTCGCCGCGCGCGCGTCAGGCATGCGGGTGGTGCGCTTCAGCATCGGCTTCGGGCCGCCGCTCTTGCGCTATCAAAGCAAGAAGAGCGAGACCTTGTATCAGGTCGCGCTGATTCCGTTCCTGGCCTACGTGCAAATCGCGGGCATGAATCCGTTCGAGGAGATAGACCCGGACGACAAGAGCTCGTACGCCAACGCCTCGTTGTTCGCGCGTGTGTTCGCGATCTTGGCGGGGCCGCTCGCCAACTACCTGTTCGCCTCCGTGCTGTTCTTCGTCTGCTTCGCGTTCGCGGGGGTGCCGAAGCCAACCGCCCACGCAACCGTCGACGTGATCGAGAAGAGCGCGGCCCAAGCCGGCAAGCTCCGGACCGGTGACACGATCGTCGGCATCGGCGGCGCCAAGGTCAGCGACTTCGAGTCGATGCGCCAGATCATCGTCAAGAGCCCGGGCAAGCCGCTCGAGTTCGAGGTGATGCGAGGCAAGCAACGCTTGACCCTCACCATCACTCCCAAGAACGAGGGCAACGTCGGCCGCATCGGGGTTCAGCCCGTGCTCAAGAACATGCCGGTCACGGTCAAGCAGGCGACGATCCTGGCGCTGACGACCCCCTATGTGGTGGTCAAAAACTCGATCATCGAGCTAGGAAAGATTCTCACCTTCCAGACCAAGCCCGTGCTGAGCGGCCCGGTCGGTATCGTGAGCGAGACGTCCAAGGCCGCGAGCGAGGGCTGGGTTTCGTTCGTCTCGTTGCTCGGCGTCATCAGCGCGTATTTGGGCGGCTTCAACGCGCTGCCGTTCCCGGCCCTCGACGGCGGCCGCTTGGCGTTCTTGGGCTATGAGGCCATCACCCGCCGCAAGCCGAACGCGCGTATCGAGGTCGTGGTGCACGCGCTCGGTTTCGCGATGCTGCTCACGCTGATCGCCATCGTTACCTTCTCGGACACGAAGAAGGTCATCAACAGCGCCAGTGACAAAGCGGACGCTTCGGCCACCGCGCCGTCACCCGCGCCGCCCAGCAGCGCCAAGCGCTGAAGCCAGCCCGACCCATGAGACGCGCGCTGGTCATCGTCACCCTTGGGCTAGGCTCCATGGGCTGCGCTACGCCCAAAGTGAGGCTCGACGAGGGGCCGCGCGAGTACGTGGCGACCGACTACGACAGCGTGCTCAAGAGCTGGACGCGCGACAAGCAGTTCACGAACGTGAACGTGATGGACAACGTCCTGAGCGTCACCGCAACCTATGAGTCTTGGGATTTTCGCTGGGCGTACGTCGTGCGCTACGCCGAAGATTATCGCCTGACCATCGATCAGCGGCACTCGTTGCTGGAGCGCTCGCTGGCCGAGGCGCGTGAGGGCCACCAATTTTACGTGTCGTTGTACACGCAGAAGTACAAGTGGAACGATTTGACCGCGAAAGAGCCGGCGTGGATCGTGCGCTTGATCGACGACGAAGGCACCGAGACCGCGCCCTCGGAGATCGAGAGCATCAAAAAGCCGGGCGCTATCGAGCTGACCTATTTTCCTTACACGACGCCCTGGCGCAGCGCGTTTCGCGTGAATTTTCCGCGCGTGCGCGTCGACGGCCGTCCCACCATCGCCGCCGCTGCGCGCTGGTTCGGCCTGCGCTTCGCCGGAGCTCAGGGCTACGAGGAGCTAATTTGGGAGCTCGGCGATAGCCGCACCGCTCTCGGTGAGCCGCGCCATCGCGTCGTTCAAACCGCCAGCCGGTGAGCGACGCGCGTCGAGGGTAACTAACCCGCCAACAACTCGAGAAGTGGCGGCACGCTGAGCATCAGCTCGTGGGCCGCGTGGCGGTCGGCGGCCATGAGCAACGCCCCCGCAGCACCGGCGCGAGCGGCCGTGGGCGCGCCGCCGGCCGACAACACCTGAGGCGCGAACAGGAAGTCGCCAGGCACGAGCTGTCCCTCCGCGCCCGGCTTTTCCGGATCGTTGCCGAGGTCGATGCGGCCCGCGCCGACGATGAACAAGCCGCCGACCGGCTTGCCCTTTTCGACCAAGAGCTCACCGGGTAGCAGCTTCACCAGCTTGCAGCGCGACAGCACCATGCCGCGCAGCGAATCGTCGAGGCGCTCGCCCATCGGGCCCATCGAGACACCGGCCAGCGCCTGGTAGCGATCGGCCAGCTCTTGCAGCTCTTGCAGCACCCACGGGCACTCCTTGAGCGGCGGTTCGATCACGTCGAAGTCCCAAATCGCGACCTGCGTATCGGGAGCGGTGGCGACGAGCCGCAGCGCGACGCCGTCGGCCAGGGTGCCGCGTCCGTAAACGAGCTCACGTTCGCCCGCTGCGCCGCACGCAACGTCGGCGATCGCCGGCATCACGTTGACGGCACCGCGCAGCACGAGCGCGAGACCGAAACCGGTGACCTCCTCCTCGGTCGCCAAGCGCTCGACGCGCGCAGCCTTGGCGAGAGCGACCTGGGTTTCGGGCGGGAAGTCCTCGAAGCCGCGGATTTCGGCCAAAGAGATCCCAACGATGACGGGATCGGGTTCGGGTTCGGGTTCGGGTTCGGGTTCGGGTTCGGGTTCGGGTTCGGGTTCAGGCTGAGGTTCGGGTTCGGGTTCAGGCTGAGGCTCGGGCTCGGGCTCGGGTTCGGGTTCGGGTTCGGGTTCGGGTTCGGGTTCGGGCTCGGGCTCGATCTCGTAGGGGAGCTTTTGGGGCTCTTCGTAGGCGAGGCGTTCGGGGGTGTTTTGATAGGCGAACGGGATCGCGTCGGCGACGCTGAGCCGCACGGGAGTGGGAGACGGATCCTCTTCGGCGGCGAAGTCGGGGGCGGACAGATTCGCGGTGGGGGCTTCGCTTTCGAAGCGCGGCAGCTCTTGGTCGGCCAGATCGTCGTGAGTGATCTCGTCTTCGGAGATCTCGTCGTCGGCGATTTCGACGACCTCTTCGTCTTCGACGTCGGCGCCGACGGGCGTCGCGATGCTGGGCGAATCGTCCTCGGGAGTGACATCGGTCAGCTCGTCGGTTGCGTCGGCGTGCAACGGCGTCGGCGCACGATCCTCCATCTCGGTGTCCGGCGGCAGCGACCTCGCTTCGTCGTCGATGATGTCGGTACCGTCGAAATCATCGATGGCCACGTCGCTGGGCGCAGGCGCCACCGATGGGCCGCTCACCAGGTAAGCTTCGAGCGCGTCGGTCTGGCGCGTCAGCTCGGCGGCGCGCCAAGTCGCGCCCACCGCGACCGCGGCGTCGATCGCGCGGCGCAGCCAAACCACCGCGTCGGCTTGCGACCCGCGCTTCCACTGAACCTGAGCCGTCGACAAGCCCCAGGCGACGTCGTCATCGTCGTCATCCTTCGCGGCAGGAAATTCGGGCCCGACGGTCATGGGAAGCAGCCTTTTACACGAACCAAGCTAGTTTGGGGGCATCCCCCCCACCGTACTTACTGAGGATGAACGAAGACTTCGCGGTCCTTGGCGCCATTGGGAGGTCCGACCACACCACGCTTTTCCATCATTTCGACAATCTTGGCCGCTCGGTTATAGCCGATTGTCATCTTTCGCTGCAGCCAACTGGTCGAGCAGCGCTGGGTCTCGGCCACGATGCGTACTGCCTCGTCGTAGCGAGCGTCGGTGGCTTCCTCCCCCCCGTCCTCGCCTTGTTCGTCGTCGGCCGCCTTCAAGATCGCGTCGTTGTATTCGGGGGCGCCCTGTGCTCGCAGGTAATCGGTGAGCAGGCTCACTTCTTCCTCGCTGACGAACGGGCACTGCACGCGACGGATGTCGGTGTCACCGTTCAGCTTGACCAGCATGTCACCGCGACCGAGCAAAAGGTCGGCGCCCATCTCGTCCAAAATCGTGCGGCTGTCGACCTTCTGCGCGACGCGGAAGCTGACCCGCGACGGAAAATTCGCCTTGATCATGCCGGTGATGACGTCGACGCTCGGCCGCTGCGTCGCCAAGACCACGTGCATGCCGGCTGCGCGCGCCTTTTGCGCCAGGCGCGCGACCGACGTCTCGACTTCTTTGCCTTGTTGCATCATCAGGTCGGCGAACTCGTCGACGACGATCACGATGTACGGCAGCGGATCCGGGAAGAGCACGCCGTCGCCCGCGTCCTTCGACGTCGGCACCGTGACCGCGTCGCCCTCGGCGTCGATGGCTTGCACCTCGGTGACGCGCGGCGCCGGCAGGTCACCGCGCCGCACCTTTTCGACCCAGCCGTTGAAGGTGGTGATGTTCTTGGTGCCGGCGTTGGCGAACAGTTGATAGCGCCGCTCCATCTCGTCGACGGCCCAGCGCAGCGCCGTGGCCGCTTGCTTCATGTCGGTCACGACCGGCAAGAGCATGTGCGGAATGCCGTCGAACGGCGCGAGCTCGACCACCTTCGGATCGATCATCAGCAGGCGCAGCTCTTGCGGCGTGCGTCGCATCAGTAGGCTCGCCAGCATCACGTTGAGGCCGACGCTCTTACCGGCGCCGGTCGCACCCGCGACGATCACGTGCGGCATCGACGCCAAATCGGCGTAGAACGGCGCGCCGACGATGTCGCGGCCGAGCACGACCGGCAACGGTGCTTTCTCGGACAGCTTCTCGAAGCGCTGGTCCTCGATCAACTCCCGGAAATTGACGGGAATGCGCTGATCGTTCGGTAACTCGAAGCCGATGCGGCTCTTGCCCGGAATCGGCGCGATGATGCGCACCTTGCGCGAAAGGCCGAGCGCGAGGTCGTCGGCCAAACCGGCTACGCGGCTCACCTTGGTCCCCGCTTCACACGTGACCTCGTAGGTGGTCACGGTGGGGCCGGGATGGATTTCGACGACCTTGCCCGAGACGTCGTAGTCGCTCAGCGTCTTTTCGAGCTGGGTCGCGTGCTCCAAGATTTTTACGCGATCGATCTCGGGGACTTCGGAGCTGGGTGACTCGAACAGGGTCGACGCCGGCAAACGGAACTCGCCGCGCTTCTGCGCCTTGTCTGCGCCGTTGGCCTTCTTGACCTCGGCGGCGGGATTGGTCGCGACGATCTTCGGGCCGACGGCGGGCGCGGGCACGGAGGCTTTGGGCTTGGGAGACGGAACGGCGGCAACGGCTTCTTCCTCTTCTTCGTCCCCTTCCCCCTCGTCCTCTTCTTCGGGTTCGGGTTCGGGCTCGGGCGCCGGCGCCGGTAGCTTCTTCGCCTTTTTGGGCTCGGCTTTCACGGGCTTCTCGACGACGCGCGGAGCGGCGCCGGTCAGAATCTCTTCCAAGCCGGAGAGCGCCGCGCGATCCGCCAAGCCGGCGCGCAGAGCCTCGGAAATCGCCAGCGGTGGCTCGCCCGTAGCGTCGAGCGGGATCCAGTCCGACTCATCCTCCTCGAGATGCATCAGGATGGCTTCGTCCTTGTCGTGCATCTCGATGCGCGGTGCTTCACGTAGCGTGAGCGCCTCGCGAGCGGCGCGGCGCAGCGCGCGCGCCTTGCTCCAGGCGCCGTGCACGTGACTGACGAGCGCCAGCAGTCGCTGCACCAGCAGCGCGGACCAGTCGGAGGTGCGCTGACACCACTCGATGAACGAGAAGCTGCTGCGACCGATCAAGATCAAGCCCACGCACGTCAGCCCGACCAAGAAGGAGCCCAACGTGGAGAACGCCTGGCGCGACAACTCACCGAACAGCATGCCCACGTTGCCGGCGGCCGACGTCGAGCCAAAACTGACGAGCTCCGGTGCGGTCACCTGCACCAACGCCGAAAGCACGACGCCCACGAGCACGTCCGCCGCAACCCGATAGCCCAGATTGTCGGGCACGCGTCCGCGGAACAGCGGCGCGCCCAGCAGCGCCAAGTCGAGCGGCAACAGCCAGGCCACGACCCCGAAGCCCTGAACCAACACCGCCGCGATCGCGGCGCCGGTTGCGCCGGCCAGATTGCTGCCGCCCTGTGTGGGGTCGAACGGGTCGACGCGGTAGCTCGCGAGCGATAGCGCCAAGAACGCGGCGGCGAAGAAGAGGAGCAGCGCCCCTGCTTCCAACAATCGACCATGGAATTGCTGCCCCGCTGGCCGGTCCTGATCCGTGGGTCCCGGCGCCGGCGCCGGTAATAGAGCATTTCTGGGCGAAAACAGTCGGACACCCATCTTGGTTACCTTTACCTACATCACCCTACCCATGGCATGCAAGTAACAGCCTCCTCAAAGGAGGCGACGAGACCGGGCCACCCCACGGGCCGGCATTACCTTTTCGCCCCGCGACGCCGTCTCCTCTACTTCGCTAAGCGAAGGGTCCTGTCTTCGAAGAGCCCCCCGAGCTTGAGTCTGGCTCGCACGCGAGAGTACGATGGCGGGTCTTTCCGGCGCAGGGGCGAAGAACACCATGATGGGACACGGCCAAACACAGCGAAATTCAAAGAGAATGATGCGCGCACGGCT
>Ga0164241_10006588_pt1 | contig 10562 bp, 7 predicted proteins | sample OricomyardsoilBY_FD_108780 | JGI IMG/M metagenome (GOLD analysis project Ga0164241, IMG submission 108780) | Backyard soil microbial communities from Emeryville, California, USA - Original compost - Back yard soil (BY) | ecosystem: Environmental > Terrestrial > Soil > Unclassified | place: USA... | reverse complement strand
GACGGCATGCGGCTCCTTGGCATCGGCGCGCGCCAGTTCGGCGTAGAAAGCGTCGAGCGCGTGTCCGCTCGGGTCCTCGAGCGGCAGCGGCGGCGCGTTTTTGCCCTCGGGCAGCGCCTCTGCTTCGACCGTCGCAATCGGCCCGCGCGCGTGCGGGCCGGCTGCCGCGACGGCGCCTTCGTTCTCGCTCTCCGCGTCGAGGCGCGTCGCGCCGACGCTCGCGCTCGGGAGGGGAGCGAGCGCGGCGGCTGCGGGCGACGCGCGCACCGGTCGCGGGCCGAAGAGCCTGAGCCGCGCGAGCGCGGGCACGAGCTCCACGCAGACCGCCAAGCCGAGGAGCACGGCGAGCGCGCGCACGGGGCGCGATGAGAAGACGTCCCGGGCGGGCGCGGGCGGCGGCTCGGGCGCGGTCACTCGTCGTCGAACGGATTCTTACGCACGAGCGCGGGACTCTTCTCGACCTTGGGCGCGGTCGCCGTGGGCTTGGGCGGGGGAGCGGCCGCTTTTGCCGCGGGCTTTGGCGCCGCCGGACGCGCCACGCTCGGCAGCGCGACGGCGGTCGGAACAGCGCTGTGCGCGGGCGCCTCCTCCGGCGGCTTCTGCGCCTGCTCGATCGTCATGTCGTCGCTCGGGAGATCGGCCACGTTCACGGCAGGGCGTTGCATCGCCTCGATCTCGTCGGCGGCGCGCTTGCGCCGTGCCGGGTCGACGCTCGGCGAGCTCGCGATGCGATCGAGCGCGCTACGCTTCTCCGCGCTGTCTTGCGTCGCGAGCGCCCGGTTGAAGAGGCTGTCGGCCCAGGCGTCGAGAATGGCCTTGAAATCCTGCGACTGGCGCAGGTTGCTGTCCTCGGGGATGGAGCTCGCTTTCAGCATCGCGGCTTCCGTGTCTCCCTGCTTGAGGAGGGCACGCGCGTCTTTCAAGGTCTGCGTGAGCCGGTCGCCGCCGGCCGCTACGAGCGGCGGCGGCGGCGGCTCCGAGCCGCGGAGCGCGAGCCCAATCACCACCGCGATGACGGCGACGAGCAAACCGACGGCGACCTTCGTGCCGGTCGAGATGCCTTGCGGTGGGACGCTCGCGGGCGTTCGGGGCGGCTCCTCTGCGCCTGCAATGTAGATTTCCCCTGCGGGGAGGAATTTCATGAAGACGTCGCCGAGCTCGATCACGTCGCGCCCGTCGAGCAACGTGCTCGGCATCTCCGCACCGTTGACGCGGACGCCGTTGGCGCTGCCGAGATCGACGAATTCGTAGCGACCGACTCCGACCCGGCGGATCTCGGCGTGAACGCGGCTCACCGACGGGTGGTTGATCGAGATGTCGCACTCTTCCCCCCGGCCGAGCACCATGCGGTCGCCACTGAGCACGAACTCCTGGCCCTGACCGGGGCCGGCCATCAACACCAGGCGGTCGGCTTGGGTGTTGATGCCGGGGCGGCCGGGGAGGGTGAGCACGCCGTCGGTGCGTCCCGTGCCGATCGACTCGTCCTCGATGCTCAGGCGGTAATCGCCGAGCTGAATCAGATCGCCGTGCTGCAACGACTGCGTCTCCGCGACGCGCGCGCCGTTCACGTAGCAGCCGTTGTAGCTGCCAAGGTCATAGATACGCCAGTCGTTCGCGGTGCGCTGCACTCGCGCGTGGTGGCGCGAGATGTTGCGTTCGGTCAGTCGGACCGCGTTCCCCTCGTCGCGACCAATCGTGTATTCGTCACGGACGAAGTGAACGACGACGGCCGGGGTACCCTGGTCATCCTGGATCGTCAGCTTCCACATCGGGGCGTTGCAAGGACCGCCGGGGTGGGTTCAGGCCGGCGGCTCCTAGTCTTTCACGCTCGATCCCGATATACTAGTCCCCTTCCCAGCTGAAGAGCGCGTCGTGAACGGCTGGCCGAATCGCGCGGATGCGCAGGTTCTCGCGGCTCGGGCAGACGCGGTTCGAGAGGAGCACGCTCACGCGCTCCGTACGAGGGTCACACCAGAGGCTCGTCCCTGTAAAGCCAAGGTGACCGAAGGTGTCGTCGCTTGCCCGCGTGCCGGCTGACGGCGTGGCGCCCGACTTGCCGTCGAAGCCCGCGCGCAGGCTCCCCCCGGGGCGCAGGGTCAGGAGGGGAGCGAGGTGGGTGGAAGTGAGCCAGTCGTCACGCCGCCCGGCGAGCGCGTCGAGCAACGCGCTGCCGAAGCGAACGACGGCCTCGGCCGTGCCGAAAAGCCCCGCCTGGCCGGCCAGGCCGTGACCGACGAGCGCCCAGGCATTTTCGTCATGAACGGCGCCGCGAAGTGCGCCGCCGCGAAACGGCACGGTCTCCGTCGGCAGCACGCGCGCGAGAAAGTCGGGTGCTCGCGCCAACCAGTCACGCGCCGAACCGAGCGCGAGCCCGAGCGGCGCGCTGATCTCACGCTCGACCAGCGCATCGAGGGGAAGCCCGCTCGTGCGCTCGAGCACCGCTCCGGCGAGCACGAAGCCGAGATCACTATAGAGCGGGGTGAAGCCAGCTTCGGGCAGCGGGCCGCGTGCTTCCGGTCTGCGCGCCTGTGCTGCTTCCCACAAGGCCTCGCGTCGCGAGAACGGCCGCCCGGCAAGCAAGGGTGCGAAGAGCGTGCGGTGTGCGTCGAGTCCCGCCCGATGGGCAAGGAGCAGGATGAGGGGCACCTCGGCGCTCGCGCTCGCTGCGAGCTCCGGCAGGAGGGTACCGAGTGGGGCGTCGAAACGGAGCTCGCCGCGTGCGGCCAGGCGTGCGGCCGTGGTCGCCACGAAGGATTTCGTGACGGAGGCGAGATCGAAAATCGCAGGGGCGCCCTGAAAGCACGCACTTCCTGCGCTGCCTCCCACATAGTGCCACCTCGCGCCCGCGTAGCGCGCGGCGGCGACGGCGGCTCCGGGCGCGGCGCCACTTTCGACGACGCTGGACGCGACGGTGTCGAGCCCGCCGGCGCTCATGCTCGCCCTCGGGTCTTTTGACCCCAGAACTCCGAGACCGGTATCCTATCGTGGGCTCGTCGTCTCGAGACCACCTCCACCATGGCAGAGTTTACCTGGGAAGCCCGCGGCAGGACCGGCGAAGTCCGCCGTGGGGTCATGGAGGCGGACAACGAGGAGACCGTCAACCAACGGCTCCGGCAGCAGCAGCTCGCGCCGGTGCGCGTCGCCAAGAAGCGCAAGTTCACGGAGCTCACGTTCGGGTCGGGGGTGCAGACGCGGGACCTCGTCACGTTCACGCGCCTCTTCGCGACCATGATCGACGCCGGCCTGCCGCTCGTCCAGTGCCTCGACATCCTGAGCGGCCAACAGACCAACAAACGCTTCGGCGCCACGCTGAAAGACGTCCAGAACTCGGTCGAAGGCGGCGCGTCCTTCAGCGAGGCACTCAAACGCCACCCGAAGGTCTTCGATGAGCTCTTCGTGAACTTGGTCGCCGCCGGTGAGACGGGCGGCATCCTCGACAGCATCATGACCCGCCTCTCGGTCTACCTCGAGAAGCGGCAGAAGCTCATCCGCCAAGTGCGCGGCGCGATGGTGTACCCGACCATCGTCATCTTCATCGCGGGCGGCGTCATGACGGTGCTCCTCACGTTCGTCATTCCCGCCTTCGAGAACATGTTCAAGGACTTCGGCGGCGGCAAGGAGGCCCTACCCGGCATCACGCGGCTCGTGATCGCCACCTCCCGCGGCTTCGTGTCGGCGCTGCCGTTCATCCTCGCGTTCGCCGGCGCGATGGCCTTCGGCATCAGCTGGATTTACCGGCAGCCCCGCGGCAAGCGCTTTTTCCACCAGACTTTCCTCTCGCTGCCCGTGATGGGCCCGGTATTGCGTAAAATTTCGGTCGCCCGCTTCACGCGCACGCTCGGCACGCTCCTGCAATCCGGCGTGCCCATCCTGGACGCGCTCGATATTTGCGCGCGCACGGCGGGCAACGTCGTCGTCGAGGACGGGGTCAACACCGTCCGTCAGGCGATCAGCGAGGGCAAGAACATGGCCGAGCCGCTCGCGGCGACCAAGATCTTCCCGGACATGGTCGTGCAGATGATCGCCGTCGGCGAGCAGACGGGCGCGCTCGACCAGATGTTGAACAAGGTGGCCGATTTCTACGAAGAAGAGACGGACATCGCCGTCGCGGCCATGACGAGCGCCATCGAGCCGATCTTGATGGTGGGCGTCGGCGGCATGGTGGGCGTCGTGCTGATCGCCATGTACTTGCCGATCTTCTCCTTGGCCGGGAACATCAAAGCGGACTAGCCGGGCGTAGCCGGGCGTGGCGATTTTTGTTGCGGATCTCGCTCGGCGTTCCGGATCTCACTGCGTCGTCGGCGTTGCCGCGACGCCTGGCGCTCTTCACGGCGGCGCGCCTCGTGTTCCTCACGCTGTGCCTGGCGCTCGTCGGTCTCTTCTACCTGCGCGGCGCCTCGCTCGGCTCCACGACGCTGCGCATCGGGCTCGTGCTCCTCGGGGTGTCGTTTGCGCTCGCCGGCCTCTACGCGCTCGTCCTGCGGGTCGGCCGCGGCCTGCCGATCCTCGCGGACGCGCAAATCGTGCTCGATCAGCTCACGTGGACGGTCGTCGCGTACCTCACGGGCGGCGCCTCGAGCGGCGCGGCGTCGCTCTACGGACTGAGCTGTCTGGTCGGCGCGGCGCTGTCGGGCATCCGCGGCGCCGCGCTCGCGGCGGTGAGCGGCGTCGTCCTTTATTCGTCGCTCGTCCTGTTGCTCGGCAGCGGCACGCTCGCGCCGCCCGCCGATCAGCCGGCGTCCGTTTACCACCTCTCTTCAGAGGGCATTCGTTTTTACCTCGCCGTCAACGCGCTCGTGGTCCTCGTGGTGGCGCTGCTGGCCGGCACGCTCGCCGAACGGTTGCGCTGGACGGGCGGGGAGCTCGCGATGGCGACCGAACGTGCGGAGCGCGCCGAGCGCATGGCGGCGCTCGGCCGACTCGCAGCCGGCCTGGCGCACGAGATCCGCAACCCGCTCGGTTCGATCGCGGGCTCCATCGACCTTCTGCGGACGGCGCCCGAGCTCTCGAGCGACGACCAGAAGCTCTGCGACATCATCGCGCGCGAGGCGAGCCGCCTGAACGACCTCGTGACGGACATGGTGGATCTCTCGCGGCCACGCCGTCCCGAGCTCGCTCCCGTCGACGTGGCGCTCGTCGCCGAAGACGTGGTCTCGCTCGCGGCGCGCTCCGGCCGTGCCGTCTCCGACGTCGAGGTCGTCTACGAAGGCCCGCCGTCACTCACCGTGGAAGCGGACGGCGCCCAGCTCCGGCAGCTCGTCTGGAATCTCGTGCGGAACGGCGTCCAGGCGAGCAGTCCCGGCCGTCCCGTGCGCGTCGTGCTCGAGGAGCGCCCGCAGGGGCCGGTGCTTTCGGTCATCGATCGCGGCATCGGCATCGACGAGGAGGCGCGCGGCCGGTTGTTCGACGCCTTTTTTACGACGCGCTCGCATGGCACCGGTGTGGGGCTCGCCGTCGTGAAGCGCATCGCCGACGAGCACGGCTTCCCCATCGACGTGGAGAGCGATGCCGGGCAGGGGGCCACCTTCCGGGTCACGCTGCGCCGCAAAAACCCTGGAGTGCCGTCATCGTAGCGAACTTGCCTTTTGGGCTTGCCGGACTGGTACGATCCGGCCCGTGACCCAGGCCCACCCCTCATCGGTGCCGGCGCCCGCCGCGGGAGCCGCGACGGCGGGCCACGCTCCGCGCGCGGAGGGGTCGCGTGTGCTCGCGGAGGACGCTCGGGTCCCGCTGCGCCTCACGGTGACGCGCGGCGTGTTGGGCCTCGAGCTCTACGAGCCCGTCGAGGTGGGGCCGCTCACCGTGTCCGAGCTCGCGCTCGTGCTGCCCAACTTGAAGTTCCCGGTGGATCTGTCGGGCGGGGTCGCCCGCTTCCGCCATCGGCGCGGGGACCTCGAACGGCTGAAGCTCGAGCTCACGTTCGACGCGCTCGTGCGCTTTTTGACGCCGCGCCTCAAATCCGTGCTCCCCGACGCCGGCCGCGCCGTCGTGTGGGGCAGGAGCGCGGGGCTCGGCGTCGGTATCGCGGGCGGCAACGCAGCGCTCGCGTTCGACGTGCTTTGGGTGCCGACGCATGGGGACGCTCGCTTCGTCATCGCCCGGGCGCGTGGCGTTGGCCTTGGCGGCCCGGCGCTCGGTCATGCGCTCCGTGCGCTCGACGCCGCCTTCGGCGACCTCGGTGAACGCAAGGGACGGCTCTTGACGATCGCGACCGCGGGCGGGCGTCTCGGCAAGGTGCTGATGCCGGCGGTGGGCGCGCGCGCGCCCGGCGCCGAACGCGTCCGTTTCGGCGACGCCGCGCTCGCCGCGGACGGCCTCGCCGTCGAGCTCGATGCCGAGCTCCCGCCGCCAGCGCTCGGCACCGACGCCGTGCGCGAGCTCGAGCTCGCGTTGCTCGTGGCGCAAGCCGACGAGCGCCTCGCGGAGGGCAACGTCGAGGGCGCTCGGGAGGCTTACGTTGCAGCGCTCGAACGCGGGCCGCGCCATCCTGAAATCGTGCGCCTCGTCGCGGAAATCGACGCCAAAGTCGGCGGGCGTGGGGAGGCGGCGCTCGGCTTGCTCGTCGAGAGCATGCCCGCGCACCGGGCCGGCCTCGTCGGGGCCGAGCTCCTCGGCGCGCTCGGCGACCTCGACGGCGCCCGCGAGGCCTTGCGCGAAGCCTTGCGTGACGAGCCCTTCGCGCCGCTCGCCGCGCTCGCGTGGGTCCGGCTCGCGGGGCTCGAAAAGCATGCGGCCGAGCGGCGTGCGGCGCTCGACGCCGCCGTCGCCCGCGCGCCCGGCTTGGCGGCGGCACGCTGGGCGCGCTTCGACGCGCGGCTCGCGGGAGGCGACGTGAACGGCGCGCTCGCCGACGCCGAACACCTCGAAGCCTTGCACACGGGGGCGCGCGCTCGGCACGAAGCCTGCCAGCGAGCCGCGCGGGCGTTCTTGGCACATGGCTACGTGAAGGACGCGGGGCGCCAGTTCGAGCGCGCCTTGCGCTACCTTCCCGATGACGCCGCCGCCACGGCCGGCCTCGCGCGCGCCCTGCTCGAAGCGGGCCGCAAGGACCGGGCGGCGGCGCTCCTCGAACGCGCGATCGCGCTCGGCGAGCGCCGCGGCAAGCCCGATCCCGAGGCGCTGCTCGATCTCGCACGCATGCTCGCGGACGAAATGCACGACCTGCCTCAGGCCATCGCCCGCGTGCGCGAGATCTCGGCCTCGTCGGAGCGCCTGGTCGAAGCACGACGGCTCGAAGGGCTCTGGCGCAGCCGGCTCGGGGACGTAGCCGGCGCTTCGCTTGCCTACGGTCGCATGCGCGAGGCCGTCGAGCTCGGCGCGCCGACCGACGCGCGCACCGTCGAATGGCTCGTCGAAGCGGCGCTTTTCGAGCGCGAGGCGCGCCTCGAGCCGTCCTCGGCCGAACGGCACCTCGGCATCGCGCTCCGGCTCGCGCCGCACGATCCGCTCGTGGCCGCTCGCTACCGAGAAGTCGCCGGAGAGGTCGCCGAAGCCTTGCGCCGCGAGCGCGAAAACCGGCGCGGCTGACCGGCTCCGCGCTAACTCTTCACGAACGCCGCATGCCAGGCCCGCTCGGCTTCCGGCACGGCGGCCTCGGGCACCACCGCGCTCACGCGGAGCGTCGAGCTTGCCATCCAGCGCGGCTCCACGGGCAAGGCGTCGCGTGCGCGCAGCAGCGTCGCCGGCTCCGCCCCCACGCCCACGCCCACCAAGCTCACCTGCCCGAGCCCCGTCTCGAGCTCGACGCCGAGCTCGAGCGGATTGGCGACGAGCGTGGCGAACCGCGCGAGATCCGGCTCGTTCAAGAGCGAGATACTCGCCGTGAGGCGGCCGCCCGCGAACGCGGCGTCCCGCAGCGGAAGCTCGGCCGCCGCCGCCGCGCGCAGCACCGCTTCGGCCTGCGCGTTCGTCGTGAGCAGGGCCACGCGTCGATCGCCCACGACCGTCCAGGGCCGCGCGCCGGGCGCGTGGTGGGCGACGCGCGTTTCGAGCCCCGAGCCGCCGTCGGCGAAATCGTTCGTGCGCCGCGCGGCGATGACGATGCCGGTGCGTCGCGCCCACTCGACGGCCTGCGCGTTCAGCACCTTCGCGCCGGATTCCGCCATTTCCTGCATGGTCTCGTAGTCGAGCTCGGGCAGGTGGCGCGCGTCGGGCACGCTACGCGGATCGGCCGTGTAGACACCGTCCACGTCGCTGTAGATCTCGCAACGCTCGGCGTTGAGCGCCGCAGCGAGCGCGACGGCGGTCGTGTCGGACCCGCCGCGGCCGAGCGTCGTGATCTCGCGCCGGTAGCTCATGCCCTGGTAACCGGCGACGATGACGATGCGGCCGCGCGCGAGCTCGTCCTCCACGCGAAATGGGCGCACCTCGAGGATGCGCGCGTCGAAGTGGCGGTCGTTCGTGATGATGCCCGACTGCGAGCCCGTGAGGCTCACCGCGTCGCCGCCGCGCGCACGAATGGCGATCGAGAGCAGCGCCATGCTCACGCGCTCGCCGGTGCTGACGAGCATGTCGAGCTCGCGGCGCGGGGGCTCCGCCGGGGACGCGGGAGTCGCGCCCGGCACGCGGGCCGCGTCACGGCCGAGCGCGAGCAGCGCGTCGGTCGCCTTGCCCATGGCGCTCACGACGACCACGAGCTCGTGCCCTGCCTGGCGCGTGCGCGTCACGATGTCGGCGACGCGTCCGAGCTTCTCGAGGTCGGCGAGCGACGACCCGCCGAACTTCTGGACGATGATCGCCAAGGTGCGCCGTGAAGGTAGCGGCGGACGCGGCGTCGGGCCAAAAGCGCGGCGAGGGTGGCCTCGCCCGGCGCCGCGGGGCTAATGGCTCGGACGGAGCGGTGGGGCGGGTTCGGGTGAAATGACCCAAAACCCGGCTTCACCGGCGGCGTAGAGCTCCTGGCCGGTCCAGACGAGCCGGTCGATGCGCGCTCCAGTGCCATGCTCGCCCTCGGCGTCGCCAGGCCCGGCGAGCGTCGCGAGCACCCGGGCATCGCCCGTCTCGGCGTCGACGAGCACGAAGCGCGTCTCGTCACGCGTATCCGAATAGAGCGTGGCCCAAACCGCCGCGCGTCCTTCGTAGGCGCCCGCCACGGCCGCGCTCACCGCCGCAACGCCCGTCGCCGTGCGGAAGGAGCGCCCGCCGTCCGTCGAGACGACGAGCCCTCGTTCGGGGTCGTGGAGTGCGACGGTATCGCCCGCGCTCGCGACGCGCGGCGCTTCTCCGGCTGTCACGGCGCGAGCGACCTGGTCGAGACTTACCGGCGTGAAGCTCTTGCCCGCGTCACGCGACACGAGGAGCTCGCTGCCGTGTTCCCCGAGCGCAACGAGCGGTGCGCCAGTCGCCGAGAGCGCGCGCACGACGCGGCGCGGTTCGAGCGGCTTGAGCGTGACGCCGGCATCGTCGCTTCGAAACAGGAGGCCCGCGCCCGAACGTCCCACGAAAGAATGCGGCGCGTCCGCGTCGAGCTGGCAGAGCTCGACGGCGTGCGCCCCAGCGGCGCCGAGCTCCGGGATGCGACCGAGCTCGGCGACACGCACGGCGTCGCTCGCGAGCCGCGTCCGCCGGACGAGTCGACCGGGCGCCGTGACGCACAGCACGGTCTCGCGTCCTTCACCGACGAGCACGAGGCTCGTGATGCGCGTCCCGTCGAGCGCGACTCGCAGCGGCACTCCCCGGCCCGCGGCGAGCCAGAGCAGGTCGGTGTTGCCCGCGACGACGCTCCCACCAGCGGCGCCGAGCGCGCTGCAGCGCTCCCGCTCCGGCGACAGCCGGGCGAGCGACCAAGGCGCCGTAGCGAGCGGCAACTCGCGCTCCAGGGGGAGCACCAGGCTGCCGAAGCGGCCGAGACCGTCGTCGGTGCCTTCGGCGTCAGCGTCGAGCCCCGGCAAATCCAAATCGCTCACGAGCGGGCGTTCGTCGTCGATGCCCTCGCGGCCTTCGTCGTCGCTCGGAAGATTCTCTTCGGGCTCGCCGTCGCCCGCGCTCTCTCCGTCGTCGATCCCGAGCGCGTCGCCGGTGTTGTCCGCGTCCTCCTCGTCGAGGGTTCCGTCGGGTCCCAAGTCGAGCTCGTTCGCGTCGTCGTCGCCGGCCCCTTCGTCGTCCGGAAGCGCGTCGAGCGGGTCGTCGTCGGCCTGCGCCGGCTCACCTCCGTCGTCGTCGTCGAGGAGCTCCTCTTCGAGATCGGGCAGGAGATCGCCGAAATCGCCGTCCGCGTCGTCTTCGCCGCGCTCGTCGGTGTCGGTGTCGGGCGCCGGAGGTTCGGGCGCGGTGGCAGCGTGACGCATGATGCTCGCGAGCCCAGCCGGTCTAATCCTTCCGGTCGGCCCTCGCAATCTGTCAAGCCCCAGCCGCTGGGTTTCACCGGACGACGCACGGGGCCACGCTGCACGGGCCGCGGCCGAATCGCGCGGGACGCAGCTTGGGGGTATCGTGTGGACACGAGCCTCCGATGGCAAAAGACGCAACCTTCGAAACCTCCAGCGCGAGCGAGCTCGTCGAGCGTCGTGTGCGCGTCGCGGCGCGCGACGTGGTGTTCGTGAAGGGAATTTGTGAAGCGAGCG
>Ga0164241_10006587_pt1 | contig 10563 bp, 9 predicted proteins | sample OricomyardsoilBY_FD_108780 | JGI IMG/M metagenome (GOLD analysis project Ga0164241, IMG submission 108780) | Backyard soil microbial communities from Emeryville, California, USA - Original compost - Back yard soil (BY) | ecosystem: Environmental > Terrestrial > Soil > Unclassified | place: USA... | reverse complement strand
TGGTGGCGTAGGCTTGGCGGCGGGCACCACGTTTTTCTTGCTCGCTCCCGCCAGAGCCACGAACGCCGCCCGCACCGGCTCGGTCAATGTTTGGCTCAACGTCAGCTCGGTTGGCGTCGCGGGGGCATTTTGAGAGTCGAGCAATGGCTTTCGCGCGCGCTCGTGTTGACGCTGCTCGCCGTGGGCGGTTGCCCCGCCGTGCTGGACGACAATTTTACCTCGCTGCCGGGTCGAGACGCCAACGCGGGTGACCCCGGCACCGCCGGGCGCGGCGCGACCGCGGGCTTCGTGAATGGCGGAGCGCCCGACACCGGTGGCACGCCGTCCACGGGCGGTATGGCGGGCAAGGCGGCGGCTTCGGGCTCGAGCACGGGCGGCGCCGGCATGGCGGGTATGGGTCCCGGTGGCGCCGGCGGTGATGGCGCGGCGCCCAGCACCGAGCCCTGCGCTGACTGCACGGCCGAGGAGTGCTGCGACGGCGCGTGCGCGGACCTCGCCTTCGATTCCAAGAACTGCCGTGCTTGCGGCACGGGCTGTCCTGGCACCACGTGTGACAACTCGTCGTGCACCAACACGTGCGCGCAAGGCTTCGTCGACTGCAACCACAACGTGGTCGACGGCTGCGAGGCAAACGCCGCCGTCGATCCGAAAAATTGCGGCAATTGCGGCATTATTTGCGGCTTTCAGCTGGTGTGCGTGGGCGGCAACTGCGAGTGCCCGCAAGGCACCGCCGACTGCGACGGCAACAAAGAGAACGGCTGCGAAGCCGATATTTCGTCCGACCCGACCAAATGCGGTGCGTGTGGCACCCCGTGTAGCGCGGGTCAGCGCTGCTCCGGCGGGCAGTGCAGCTGCGACGTCGCCTTCGCGGACTGCAACCTGCAGCCGGACGACGGCTGCGAAGCGTCGCTCACGGGTGACCGCTCGTGTGGCTCTTGCTCCCTCGACTGTGGGCTGCACGGCAAATGCGTCGCGGCCGGCACTTGTGGTTGCATGCCTGGCTACATCGACTGCGATCCGGGCGTCCCAGGCTGTGAAACGCCGATCACGGATCCGGACCACTGCGGTACATGCACGACCGTATGTCCGATCGCGACGCCCGCCTGCGACGGCACCGCCTGCAGCACCGGCTGTGGCGCGCTGACTCGCTGCGGCTCGTCGTGCGTGGACACCAATGTTGATTTGCAGAACTGCGGTGGCTGCGGCAAGCCGGTCGGTCTCAACCAAACCTGCGTGGCCGGCAAGCCAGAGTGCGTGGCTGGCTTTGGCGACTGCGACGCCAACCCGAATGACTGTGAGGTCAGGACCGATACCGACGCCGCGCATTGCGGCAACTGCGCCACCGCGTGCAAGGCTGGTGCGCTCTGCACCGGCGGCAGCTGCGCTTGTGCGCCGACCACGCCCAAGGACTGCGGCAGCTCGTGCCAGCAATGCTGCAGCGACGGGCAGTGCAGTGACGGTAACTCGTGCACCACCGACACCTGCAGCAACGGCGTGTGCAGCTCCGGCGTGGCGTGCAACGGCGGGCCCTCGCTCTGTTGCGCGGCTACCGGCTGCTTTCAGTGTTGCGGCGACGCCGATTGCGGGGTGGGCAAGGTTTGCAGCGCCAACCAGTGCGTCGACCTGACGTGCCCGGCCCCGCAGATCGTTTGCAACAACAAGTGCGTCAATCCGACGACCGACGCGAACAATTGCAGTGGCTGCGATGCCCACTGTGGCTTGGGCCGAACGTGCGCGAGCTCCGCTTGCACGCCCAAATGGGTGAAGACGGCCGATCCGCCGGTTGGCTTCGTCGCTCGCGAAAGGTCGGCCTACACCGCGGCCGGCTCCAAGGTCTTCATCTGGGGTGGCATCGATGGGGCCGCCAAATACCTGGCCGACGGTGCCCTGTACGACCCTGACACCGACACCTGGGCCGCCGTCAACCCAACCGGCGCCCCGTCAGCGCGGGTGCTGGCCACGGCCGTTTGGACGGGCTCGGTCGTGGTGGTTTGGGGCGGCGGTAACGCCAACGCCGACCTGACGAGCGGCAGCCGCTATGATCCCGCGACCAACACCTGGCAAGCAATCTCCGCGATGGGCGCGCCCGCCGGCAAGCGTGGCGCGTACGCGTTTTGGACTGGCTCGCGCGTGTTGATCTGGGGCGGCACCGACCGTGCCGGTACGGCCGTGGCGGCGGGCGGCCTTTACGACCCGGTGAACGATAAGTGGACGAGCATTTCGACCAACTTCGCGCCCCCGGCTCGCATCGACACGTTGGTCGGCTGGACGGGCTCGTACATGCTGCTTTACAGCGGCAACGTGGGCGGCAATCCGGGCTCGAAGACCTACCGCTACAGCCCGGCTTCGAACGTCTGGAACAACAACTTGGGTGACGGCCCGGCGGCGCGTTGGGGCCCGTTCGGCACCTGGGACGGTAAGTATTTGACGGCTTGGAGCGGAGCTTCGCCGGCGCTCAAGATGGACGGCAAGGTCTTCGAACCGGTAGGCGACAAATGGACGACCATGGCCGCCATGGGTCAACCTACCCCGCGTTGGGCGCCGAACCGCCAATCAGGCTGGAGCGTGCAGCTCAAGTCCGGCATCACGCTCATGGTGGGCGGCATGGGCAGCACCGCGACGACCTTCTTTACCAACGGCGGTATCTACAACTCGACGACCAACTCGTGGAGCTCGGTGAGCGCGTGGCCCTCCGGCGCGTCGCACCTGTGGGGCGTGGGCGTATGGACCGGTACCGAGCTGATGGTTTGGGGTGGCCGCACGACTACGACCGCCACGCTCACCGCCGTGGGTGAGCGGTATCGGCCCTGAGCGGGCGAGTCAGCCGTCGTTTTCAGCCGTCAGGTTCCGTCGAGCCGCTCGACGTGACCCGCCGCGATAGGGCGGAGCTCGTCGAGGTCGGTACGCAGTAGGAGGCGCCCGGCCGCGTCGATGCCCGCGCCCACGCCTTCGATGCCCTCGACCCGTAGTCGTCGATCGAGCAAGGCGTCGTGGGGGCGCAGCGCTTCGGCGATGTCGGCCATGCCGCGGTTGGTCAAGCGCTCGAGCGACGTTTCGAGGTCGATCAGGACGTCGGCTAGCAACCCTTCGCGGTCCAGCGAGCTCGCCGACAGTAACGCCAGCGACGTCGCGAGGTTCGCGAGCGGGTCCGGAAAAGCCGTCTGCGTGACGTTGATGCCGATACCGATGATCACGCTGCCCAGCTTGGTCCCGCTGATCTGACTCTCGACCAGAATGCCGGCCAGCTTGCGCCCGTCGGCCAAGACGTCGTTCGGCCATTTCACGGTCACGTTCGCGCTGACACGCGCCGCGACCGCTTCGCGCACGGCCAGCCCTGCGCACAGCGCTAGCCCCGGCGCCAGCTCGGCGCGGAGCTCGGGCCGTAACAGCAGCGAGAACCAGAGCCCCGCGCCCGCCGTCGATACCCACTCGCTGCCGCGCCGGCCGCGCCCGCGCGTCTGGGTTTCGGCGCCGAAGACGGCGCCGTGGGACGCGCCGCTCTTGGCGGCGGCCAAAGCGTCGTCGTTCGTCGATTGCGTTTCGTCTTGCCAGCTGAGTGGGCGCCCCAACGTGAGACCGCGGGCTTCGCGCTCAGATTCGAAGCGCGCGCGGTCGAAGCCTTGCCCGCTCATCCGATGCGCTCGATATCGAGCCCAATGTCGGCGGCAGGCGCCGAATGGGTGAGCGCGCCGACGCTGGCCACGTCCACCCCCAGATCGCCCAGCTCTTTCACGCGCGAAAGCGTGAGGCCGCCCGACACTTCGACGATGACGCGGCCGCGGGTCTTGGCCACTGCTTCTTTGAGCGCCGCCGAATCGAAATTGTCGAGCAGGACGATCTCCGTGCCGGCCGCCAAGGCTTCGTCGAGCTGGGCCAACGAGTCCACTTCGATCTCGATGCGGCTGGTGTGCGGCGCATGCGCGCGTGCGCGCTGGATGGCCGCGGCAATGCCGCCGGCGGCCACGATGTGATTGTCTTTGATCAGCACCGCCGAGCCCAAGCAATCACGGTGATTGTGCCCGCCGCCGACCCGCACCGCATAGCGCTCCAAAAAGCGTAGCCCGGGGGTGGTCTTACGCGTATCGACGATGCGCAGCTTGGAGCCGGGCGGAATCGCATCGACGAAGGCGCGCGTCAGCGTCGCGATGCCCGAAAGCCGCTGCGCGAAGTTCAAAGCCGTGCGCTCCGCCATCAACAGCGAACGCGCCGAGCCCTCCGCCAGCCAGAGCACGTCTCCCGGCTGGGCCCGGCTGCCTTCGGCCATGCGCTCTTCGACGCGCAGCCCCGGATCGACCTTGTAAAACGCGCGCGCGAACGCGCTGCCGCCGCACACGACCAATGGCGAATGCGCCACCGCTCGCGCCACCGCCCGCTCGTTTTCACCCACGGCCGCGGCGCTCGTCACGTCTCCGCCCGAAAGATCTTCGGCCAAAGCGCGCTCCACGACGTCATCCAACATAAAATCCGCAATCACGGCGCCGCACGGTACCGCTACAGCACTGCGGGGACCCAGATTTTTTCACGGGAAGGTCAGAAGGACAGAAGATTTTGGGGGGCGTGCTATCGCCGCCGGCCCGCGATGCCCTGGCCAAGGAAATGAATTTTTGTTTCGGTCCCCAAAACAAAAATTGCGTCTCCCCCTTCTGCCCTTCTGATCTTCCTGTGAAAAAATCTGGGTCCGTTAGTCCGTCAATGGCCGAAGTAGGAGTGCAACAAATACGCGCTGAAGAGGTTGCACATGGCGTGGAAGGCGACCGAGGCGCCGATGCCCTTGGAACGGATGCGCAGGAAGCCGAATACGAGGGACGGAAAGAACACGGCTAGGCGCGCGGGGTTCAGCTCCGTGAACAGGTGGCCGGCGGCGAAGATCGCGCTCGTGAGCACGACGCCCCAGCCGATGGGGGTACCGAAGATCGACAACTTGGGCGCTAGCTCGCGCTCGAGCGACGTTTGCAGGTAGCCGCGATAGAAGGCTTCTTCTGGCAGCGCGATCACCAGCAGCTGCCCGAGCGCGTCGGAGATCACCGGCCCGAGCGGCGCCGGGTGGAACGCTCCCACCTTCCACCAAATCCGAAACCCCAACCAAAAGCAGGGATAGATGACGAGCGCCGCCGCCAGCGCGTAGCCCAGCGCGCCGAGCGTCGCGCGCAGCAGACGCGACGCCGAGAGCGGCCCCGCTTCGAGCAGCCCGCCCATCGACAAACCGTACGCGCGAATCTGCTGGGTATCGTCGCTTCGCACCACCAGCCCATAGCTGGCGAGCAAGAACGTGAAGCCGACCCCGGTCGCGGCCCAGCTTTCGGGCAGCAGATAAGAGAGCGCCGTGGCCAGCGCCGTGACCGCCGCCGCGATGCCGAGCACGGGCCCGAGTCCGGCCGGCGGGGTCGTGACGGCGGCGGGCATTGGGCCGCTCATAGCGACTTTCTCTCGCGCGAAAGCAATTTTCCGGCTTGGTCCGAAGAATCCTTTGTCGGCCAAGCGCGCGGACCTCCCAGGATTTTCACGCTTGGGCTAAGGTCCCGCCCCACGTCAGCGCGCCCGTCGCCGTCAACGCGCCTGCCGATTGTGCTCTCACTGCGAGGACCCATGCTCGATCCGAATCTGCCCGAAATCACTCCGGCTCGTAACCCGAACAAGCCTTCACCGCGGGTCGATTTTGCCAAATGGCCGCCGGACGACGACATGCCGGGCATGCCCGCCGGTGGTGGCGGAGTCCCAGCCGGTGGCGGCTACGATTCCGGTGACGGTAATTTCAAGAAGGGGCGTACGGCTCCGATCGCGATCCTGATCGGCGTGCTCGCCATCGGCGGTCTCGGCGCTTTCCTGGCGCTCGGCGCCAAGCAAGACGCGGCCAAGCTCACCGTCGAGCAGGGCGAAGCCGAGAAGAAGAACATCTTCGTCTTGCCCAAGGCCGAGCAAGCCACGAAGTGGCGCGAGTGGTCGATGGGCGAGAAGAGCCTGTCGAGCGACGAGGTGCGCATGGAAGCGCTCAAGCAGCTCGCCTGGAACAAAGATCCGGAAGGCGTGAAAGCCGCCATCGACGCGCTCAGCTATCCGACCGAGCCGATGCAAGCCATGGCCGCGACCGCGTTGGCCGAATACGGCCGACCGATGGGCGAGCCCGCGCGCGACGCGCTGCTGGCGGCCCTCAAGAAGGCGGGCCCCGGCGCCAAACCGCAGATCGCTTGGGCGCTGGTCGTGCTCGGCGAAACGCGCGCGCTCGACGACGTGATGGCGCTCTATCGCTTGGGGCATTTGTCCAAGGTGCAGCGCCTCGGCGGCGGCGTGGCCTTCGATACCGACAAGGTCGTGCAGCTGGTGAGCCTCGACAAACTGGCCGGTATGGCCGGCGACGAGAGCCCGGCGGTGCGCCAGTTGGTCGCCACCGTGCTGTCGGCCAACGCCGAGCCCAAGTGGACCGACACCCTGATCAAGCTGGTGCAGGACAAAGACGCGGAGGTCGCGCGGCAAGCGGCGCCGGGTCTAGGCAAGATCGGCGAGCGCCGCGCGCGCGACCCGTTGATCGAGGCCATGAAGACGGCCGACAAAGACAGCCGCAACAAGTACCTCGAAGCGCTGCGCGACGGCATCGGCACCGAGGGCTTGGTGCTCGGTCTAGCCGCCGTGAACCAGGAAGACGAAAAGCTCTCCTGGTACCAAAAAAAGCAAATCTTCGACATGATCGACAAGCTCAACGATCCTCGCGGCGGTAATCCGCTGTTCGAGTACATCGAGAGCAAGCCGCACATTCACTATCAGACCCGCGCCGCCATCGCTCTGGCCGCGATCGGTGACGTGCGAGCCGTGCCGACGCTGGCCAAGCGCTTGCGCATGGATCCGCTGAAGATTTACAGCGACCAGTACGACTGGGAGATGATGCTGAAGCGTGACGACGCCGAGCGCGTCGTCGCCTCGCGCATGATCGCGGATTTGGCCATGCTTCACCCCGAGAAGCGCCAGCAGATCGCGGAGCAGGCCGAAGACGCCATCATCTTCTGGATCCACGAGCAGCCTTCGCCGCACGCCAACGGCCTGCGCGCCTTGGCCGCCATGGAGTCGACCAAGGACATCGAGGCGCTTCGCAAGTGGGCGAACCCCAACGTGCCGCTGCCCAAAGAGGGTCAGCAGCCGCCGATGCCGGAAGAGTGGGTCGTCGCTCAGAGCGCGATGCGCTACGTCGGCTGGCTCAAGGATCAGCGCAGCTACGGCGTGCTGGAAAAGGCACTCACGGCGCGGCCCAAGGAGCTGGACGTCACGATGGCCGGCCTCAACGTGGGCGGCGTCGCGATCTTGGGTATGACCTTGCGCGCCATCGGCATGGGCGCGGCCGACGGCTTGTCCGAGTGGCGTGACCACAAAGCCTTCAAGCCGCTCTTCGAATACGTGCAAGAGCCGAAGAACAACGACCAGTCGCGCATGCAAGCCTGTCAGGCGCTGGCGTGGGTCGCCGAGCAAGAAGACTTCATCGAGATCGCCAAGAAGATCCAGGAATACTCGAGCGACGAGCCGAAGGATCAGATCCGTCGCGCTTGCCTGCTGGAGACGCTGATTCAGCGCCCGGTGCCGGGCACGTCCAGCGCGTTGATGTCCTTGATGACGCCGGGCGCCGCCGTCGAGACACGGCACCAGGTGGCGCGCGCCATCGCCAAGGGTGGATTCGACGCCGCGGTCGAGGCCCAGTTGTTCAAGTTGATGGAGAACGAGTCACTGGTGAACGACGCCGCCCTCGCGCTGATGCTGGGTGGCTCACCCGACACCGCGTCGCGAGCGGTCGCGCTGTACGCCAATAAGCCCAAGGCCGCGCTCGACGAGCTCGGCGACCTTTGGTACCGAAGCTTCGGTTACTGGTCGACGGAAGACCTGGAGAGCGGCTTGCTCTTCAAGTTCGTCGACAACGCCGAGGCCATCAGCAAGCTCAGCATCCGCATGACCCAGCAAGAGTGGGCGCGCGTGATGCTGATGAAGCAGTTCGAGAACCTGGACTTCGACAACGGTCCGCACTCGTTCACGCGCGTCGTGCTGCGCTTCCGCCTGTGGCAAATGGCCAAGGGCGAGGACGCGAACAAGCGCGCAGGCGCCATTCGCACGCTCAAGTTCATGAAAGAGCAGGGCGTGCTGTTGGCCCTGCGTGACGAGAGCGGCCCCGCGGGTGAGCTGGCGCGCGCGGCTTACTTCGAGCTGATGAACCCGAAGGTCGTGCTCGACGGCGTGAAGGTGCCGGACGAGCCCAAGAAGGGCGAATGATTTTCGCGCCTGGCGGCGGTCGGGTGCTGGCGTTTTGCCTGCTCTTGGCCGCCTGCGGGGCGTCGAAGCCTGCGGTCACGGCTCGGACCGCGCCCGAGGCGAGCGGCAACGCCGCGCTGTCCAGCGCCACTACCGCGACTGCACCCGAAATCTGCGCCAACGCGGCCGACGACAATCAAAACGGCCTCATCGACGAAGGCTGCGGGCTGTCGCTCGGCTTGGTGCAGTTCCTGGCCGGTTGGAGCGCGCCCAAAGCGGACGTCGATTTGCGGGTCGTCGATCCGAACGGTGATCTTATCGAAGTGGGGCGGGTCGCGCGCAGCGGCCTCACCAAAGACCGTGATTGCCCGGGCCGCGGCACCGAATGCCAAGGCAAGAACCTGGAGAACGTCTACTTGGCCGAGGGCGAGCCGCTGAAAGGTAAGTACCGGCTGCGCCTGCGCCTCGAGTCCCTGGGCGGCGAGACCCCGCCGATTCGTGTGACCGTGGTCGCCCGCCTCGGTGGCTCGTCGCGCGCGTATGAGGTCCTGCTCGAAACGCCCGAGTCCGAGCAGGAAATTCGGCTCGAATTTTGACCTGTTGCGGCAAATTCACGTCTCGGGCCCGCTCGCGGAATGAATCGCCCCTGGCGTGGCTTCTGGGCCCCACAATGCTATTGTCAACCAGCTCCGCACTGCGGCACTGTCCCCGCCGCCCGGAGGCCTAAAACATGGGTTCGCTCTCTCCAATCCACTGGCTCATCGTCATCGTCATCGTCCTCTTGGTCTTCGGCCCTGGACGACTAGCTGGTGTCGGCAAAGGTCTCGGCGAAGGCATCAAGTCCTTCAAAAAGGGCCTGAACGACGACGAGGATGACGACAAGTCCGCCACGGCCCCCAAGCCGCAGATTACCGAGAAGAAAGACGAAGCCTGAGTCGCCGCGCGCCACGGCGCGCGAGTCGCTCAGCTTCGCTTCGAACCGCCGCGGGTACGCTGGCGCTCGGCCTCTTGGCGAGCGTTCCAGACGATCAGGGCGACCACGGCGACCAGCGGGATACCGGCGGGAAAGAACATGTTAGCCGGGCCACTGTAACCCAGATTTCGGGCAAAGTTGGCAGCCTTGGTGGGGCGTGCCAAGGATGGGGGATGTCGCGCCTTCGCGTGGGTCGGCGAATCGCCGCACGCCTTCCGGGCCGGGCCCCGCACGCTTGGAGCACCGCCGTAGCGGTGCTGGCAGCGGCTTCACTGCTTGGGGCCACACCCGGCCCCGCGCGCGCTGCGGATAGCGAGCCCGTAACGGAGGCCGTCTCGTACCTCCAGCCGCTGCCAACGCCTTTCGTGGCGAAGACGACGCCGGCGTCGCGCTGGGCCGGCGTATCACCGTCGCAATGCCTGGCCGAGGTGGCGCGACGCAAGCTCGGCGTAACGCGCTTTCGCGGCGCGGCGGTGGGGGTGGCGACGCCGGTTCGGGTGACGGGAGCGATCGCGGGCGTGCGTTTCGTCGCGCCGGGCGGCAAAAGTCCGTACGGTATCTTGGACTGTCGACTGGCGTTGGCGTTGTCGGAGCTCGCGCCGCTGCTCAAGCGCTACGACGTCGTCGAGGCTCGGATCGACAACATGTATCGCCCCCACGCGCACCTTCCGGGCAAGAAGAAACCCAGCCAGCACTCGTACGGCTTGGCGGCAGATCTCACGCGCCTCAAGCGCGCCGACGGCAGCGAGTTGGTGGTCGAGCGTGACTTTCAAGGCGCCATCGACGAGCCAGTGTGCGGAGACGGCGCGCGCGCGCGCGCGGACCTCTCGAGCGATGCGGCGACGCTGCGCGATTTGATCTGCGAGGTCGCGCGCTCCGGCTTATTTCACCACATTCTCACGCCCAACCACGACCGCGCCCACCACGACCATTTTCATCTCGATATCGCGCGCGGCGCTCGCCAACGCATCATCGACTAGCGCGGCTGCATGGCGTGCCTGTTGCTGATTGACGACGAGCCTTCGCGGCTCGAGGTGCTGACGCTCGCGTTCGAAGACGCCGGGCATTCGGTCGGCGTTGGCGGCGATGTGGCTACCGATGGCGCTGGGGCAGTTCCAGCTAGGCACGAACGCCCGCCCCGACGACGTCGCGACTCCCCCTTCCGCCGCTCCAACTCGACTTGGCGACCCAATCCAAGTGCGCGCCCGCAAAGGGGCTATAAACGTCGATATCGCGTTTCGGCAGAGCCTCTTGGATTGGGTCGCCAAGTCGAGAAGCGGGATCGGGCGAGCCTCTTGGATTGGGTCGCCAAGTCGAGAAGCGGGATCGGGCGAGCCTCTTGGATTGGGTCGCCAAGTCGAGAAGCG
>Ga0164241_10006586_pt1 | contig 10563 bp, 17 predicted proteins | sample OricomyardsoilBY_FD_108780 | JGI IMG/M metagenome (GOLD analysis project Ga0164241, IMG submission 108780) | Backyard soil microbial communities from Emeryville, California, USA - Original compost - Back yard soil (BY) | ecosystem: Environmental > Terrestrial > Soil > Unclassified | place: USA... | reverse complement strand
TCGCGTCTGGGATTTTCGAGCTCGAGCAGCAATCAACCTCAAGGGTCATGCGTCGCCAACTCCCCGAAGCCACCAGAGAATTTCTCGCTGCGGCTCTGAAGTCGCGTCCAAGGTTACCCTTGGGGCGAGGGACTATGATCCCGAGATTGGGCGGTGGGTGAGCAAGGATCCGATCCTCTTCGACGGCGGCCAGACCAACATTTATGCGTATGTTGACAACGATCCGGTCAACGCGACGGACCCGAGCGGAACAGGACCCATCAGCTTCTTCGACTGTTTGTGGGACGGACACTCGCTGAGCGAATGCATCGACAGCGAGGGGGAAAACTTGCGCGACGGAATCAGGCAGCGTGGCGACCAGTTGGGCGATGCGCTCAACGGGCTTCTCCCGCCTCTTCCTCCTAGCAACCCAGGACAATGCAGTGAACCCCCAGAGTGCAAGGAAGAGTGGGCGTCGGCCCGCAGGAAGTGCGCTGAGCTGTTGACTGAGCGTCGGACGCCGCAGAACAGGCGTCTGCGTGGCGGGCACAACAATGTCGAGGACTGCGCTCGCGGATTCGTTAGTGCCAGATGCGGAGGCAACGCATTTTGAGCGAGAACAACAACGACGAGGTGGATGCGGCCATCGCGCGCATCGAGCGATTGTTCGATGCGCGCCGTTACGCTGAAGTGGTTGAGTTTTGCAGCGAACTACTCGCGCAATTTCCGACCGATTATCGCTTCTATTACCATCGGGCGCAGGCCAAGACGCTTGCTGGCGACGGCCAGGGGGCGATCGCTGACATGACCAGCGCCATCGCTCAGAACCCAGCTGAACCCACGTTGTTTTACTTTCGTGGACTTTGGGAGTTGGACGAAGGAGATCAGCACGCAGCTGCAAATGACCTGCTGCAAGCAGTCGAAGCGGAGGCGAGGCTTGGCACCTCGTACTACGTAGAGAGCGCGAGATTTGCGCGAGCAATCGCGTTACTATTTCTTGGTGACTATCGGCAGGCAGAGTTGGAATGCACTCATGTGCGAGCCGATATGAAAACGTTTGCTGCCGGGCGACAGTGGACGGTAAACGAGGTGCTGAACCAGGCCGCACGTGGTCAGCGACCGCAGTCTCGCTAAACGCGGGCTGCGAAGGCACCCGTCTACTCGTGCGCTAGCTGGCTCGTTTTTGTCGTTGAACGAGGGTGTTAACGAACTCCACCACGAGCTCCTGCTGACGTCTGGGCAAGACAGCGGCCTGCTCGAGAGCGCGTTGTAGTTTTCCGACGGGACCAGGTCGCCCGGGCGCGGCGACTGGGCGCCATTCGGGACCGGGCCTGGGTGGGATTGGTGGGACCGAAACGGGGCGCCTAGCTTGGCCGCTTGAGCAGCTGGCCACCGTCCCCGCCACGAGCCTCGACGTAGACGGTGCAGTCGTCGAGCGACGTGCCGCGTACCTCGACGACCACCAGGAACGGGACCTGAGCGAACGCTGTTGTTCTCGCCTCCACGAGTCCGAGCAACGCTGATGACAGGGGTTTCGGAGAGCCGGCGACCATCGCGTCGAAGTGCGGGCGGAGCGCCTTCGCGTCGACACGCTGCTCCCGCTCGAAGATCGGCAGGTTCCAGCAAACCGTCACCAGCTCAAAGGCCGAGCGGAGGTCGTCGATGGCACCCGGCGAGCCCATCACGTCGAGCAGTGGCCGGGCGAAGTCCAGGATCATCTCCGAGACCTTGCCGGGGACGGCGTTGGTCGAGGGCAGGGGGTTCTTTGTGGTCGGAGGAGCCACCAGGGCACGGTACCAGAAAGGCGCGAAATCGGGGCGGTTAGTCATTTCCGCAATGCCGGGTGGCGTCGCCCACTCGGGTGATTGCGGTTCGGAGCAAGACGCGATCTGCTTGTCGGTCATGCAGGCCACCCCCCTCGTTTGCTTAGGCCGCTGCTGCGAGCCGGGAAGCTCGGCGCTCCCTTGAGGCTCTTACGATACCGCCGTCCCGTCGCCTCGATCTTCGACCTTCTCGGGACGAAGGAAGACGACATGACGTACGCCCTTGGCTTTGTTGCCTCACGGTCGTCGGAATGTATCCGTTCAGGCAACCGCGTCGTGACCGCGTGCGTCGCGCTGTCGCAAGCTCGCGCGCATGGAAGAGCCAAAGCAGAAGCGGACGCGCGTGGAGCGCGAGGAATGGGCGAAGCGAGTCGAGCGGTGGCGTGACAGCGGGCTGACGACCGCGGAGTTCGCGGCCGAGCTGGGGATCAACCCGAAGACGCTGACCTACTGGGCTTGGACGCTCAAACGCGAGGCGGGTGGAAAGAAGCGGGTCTGGCCCGCAAAGAAGCGACCGGTCGCGGCGGGCCGGGCGACACCGGTACCGGGCCCGACGTTCGTGGAGCTCGCGCGCCAGGGCTCGACCGCTCGATTCGAGCTGGAAGTCCGCGGCCGGCGACTTCACATCCCGAGCGCCTTCGACGCGCAGCAGCTGCGCGCGCTGCTCGAGGTCTTGGAGACGGCATGATTCCGGCAGCGGTTCGCATCTTCCTCTGCACGGAAGCCATCGACATGCGCCAGGGGTTCGACCGCCTCGCGCAGCTCGTCAGAAGCAGGCTCGGCGAAGACCCCCAAGCGGGCTCGCTCTTCGTGTTCGCCAATCGCAATGCGACGAGGCTCAAGGCGCTGTGGTTCGACAGCAACGGCTACTGCCTGCTGTACAAGCGCTTGCACCGCGCAGTGTTCGAGCTGCCGCCGACGGGCGGAGGCGGAGCCGTGCAGCTCAACGCAGCGCAGCTTGCGACACTGCTTCGCGGTAGCCCGCGTGCGACGCGACGAAAAAGAGACAGCGCCGCGCCCGTCGCCGCTTGACAGGTGATCTGCGATTCGGCATTCGTCGCTCGTGAGCGAGCGCGCTGCCGCAGCATCCTTCGTCGAGGCTCTCGCCAAGCTCGAGGAGTTGCAAAAGACTCAGCGCGAGCGCGACGAGTACAAGAAGCTGTACACGCACCTGCGCGAGGAAAACGAGCGACTCAAGCGCGGCCTCCTGGGCAAGAAGGCCGAAAAGCTGCCGCAAAACGACGCGCAGCTGTCGCTGGCCATTCTCGGCTTGATGCTCGGCGGCGGTGAAGAGCCGGCGCCGCCGCCCGCGGAAGAGGAAGAGACGCAGGTCATCCCCGAGCACACGCGTAAGGTGGCCAAACGCCGCGGCCCCAGCGACGACTGGCCGCGCGTCTACATCGAGCTGGTGCCACCGGAAGTCGAGCGAGAGGGGCTCGATGCGTTCGATGTCATTGGCCAGGAGTCGCGCGGTGTCCTCGAGCGCCGGCCGGCGTCCTGCGTGTTCGTGGAGGTGGTGCGCAAGAAGTTCGTGCGCAAGGCCGATAAGGGCGCGCCCGAAACCAGCGTGCTCATCGCCGACCCGCTCGCGCTTCCCATCGCCAAGGGCATCGCTGGCCCTGGGCTACTCGCCGAGACAGTCGTCAAGCGCTGGTGTGATCATCAGCCGCTGCACCGCCAGGAGAGCATCTTCGCTCGCGATGGGCTTGAGCTCGCCCGCTCGACGCTGTCCGAGTGGCACATGGCGCTCGCCCTGCTCGCCGCGCCGCTCATCCAAGCCATGAAGATGGACGCTTTTCAGGCGCCGTATCTCTGCACTGACGCCACGGGCGTGCTGGTGCAGGCGCCCGAGCGCTGCAAAAACGGCCACTTCTGGGTGCTCGTCGCCCCCGAAAAGCACGTGCTGTTCGAGTTCTCGAAGACGCACGACTCGGACGCCACGGCCAAGCTGCTCGATGGTTACAGCGGCTATCTCGTCGCTGACGCGCACATCGTTTACGACCACCTCTACCGCGACGGACAGGTCATCGAAGTTGGATGCTGGGGGCATGCCCGTCGCTACTTCTTCAAAGCCCTCGCGTCAGACCCCGACCGCGCCAAGGTCGCCCTCGCATACATGGCGGCGCTGTTCAAGATCGAGCGGACCATCGCGGCTGAGCCCCGAAAGAAGAAAGAGGCGACGCGCGACAAGAAGTCGCGCCCTATCGTCCGCGACTTCTTCAACTGGTGCCTCGCCGAGCGCGACCTCGTCCTCGACGACTCGCCGATGGACGCTGCGATCGGCTACGCGATCAACCAGCAGAAGGCACTCGAGCGGTTCCTCGACGACGGACGCCTGCCGATGACCAACAACATCTCCGAGCGAAACCTGCGAAAAGAAGCCGTCGGGCGCAAGAATTGGATTTTCGTCGGCTCCGAGGACGGTGCCACCGCCAACACGACATTCGTCTCGCTCATCGCCAGCTGCGAGCTGCACGGGATCGAGCCCTGGCGCTACCTGCGCGACCTGTTCTACCTGCTCCCCGACTGGCCGAAGTCGCGCGTCCTCGAGCTCGCCCCCGCCTACTACGAGCAGACTCTCCAGCAAGAAGAAGCTAAGCGGCGGCTCGCCGAGAACCCGCTCCGTCGCGCTCTCCTGGCTTTCGCTCGCTGAGCTGCACATCGCTCAGGCGTTGTACGCCTCCGCGGCCCCGCGCGTCAGGACGCGGTTGCCCGAACGGATACGTCGGAATTCGCATCGAGGCTTGTTCACGCGGTTGGTGGCCCCAAGGGTGAAATCAAGGACGGGCTCGTGCGCCTCCAGGAAGTCGACGGTGAGGGGCGGACCGACGTCGAGATCGAGTGTTCGGATCGGTTCCACGCTGTCTTTGAAGCGAAGCGGGGACCTTGGTTGCCGACCGTCAAGCAGCTGGAGAAGTACGTCGAGCGCTTGCGGAAGAGTGGCGCACGAGTTCAGCGGCTGGTGACCGTTACCAACGCCCCGACCGACTACGCAGAGCGGGTACTCCCGAGCGCTGTCGGAGGTATTCCGGTCGCTCACCTGGCTTGGCGGAGGGTTCGGCAGCTTGCTCGGTCGGCGCGGCCAGACGAGAGCAACCGGAACAAGAGCCTCCTCGATGAATTCGATTCGTACTTGAAGGGCATCCTGGGCATGGAAACCGTTCGTTCAAACATGGTTTACGTCCTCTCACTTGGGGGCGGCAGCGCCTGGGGACTCAACTTCAAAGAGGTGGCGCTGAAGCGGTTGGCGTACTTCGATCCCGTTTCGAAGTACCGAGGCGGATTGCCAAACTACATCGCGTTCCGTTACGACGGTCGGCTTCAGTCGATCCACCACGTCGAAGCGGCAGAGATCTTCGACGACCCCAAGCGGGTCTTCTCGGATGCCCAGTCCTACAAGATTGAGCCGCACTACCTGTTTCGGCTCGGCCCTCCCATGAAGCCGGAGCACGAGGTGAAGAACGGGCCGAGCATCCGGCAGGCGAACCGCGTCTGGTGCATGCTCGACCTGCTGCTGACGTCGCCAACCATCACGGATGCGCTGAAGGAGACCAAGCGAAGGTTGGGCGACGCTGCTGGTGACGTCGAGGATGAGGAATGACCAGCCGGACCCTGATGGTGGGGCTACTCCTCCCCGTCGTGGCGATGGGTGCGTGCAAGCCGTCAGCCGACGAACTTACCAAGCGCGTTGAGGCGGCAGAAGCCGACCAGAAGCAGCGGGCTCACCAGGCAACGCTAAAGCGTCAGGCGGCGGAGAGTCTACGGGCTCGGTAGCGGCATCGACGAGGTCCAGAAACTCCTCCGCATGCTCCCAGTACTTTGCGGCCTTGGACGCCGGCCCGTACTTACCGAACAGCTCGTAGACGTCACTGCGAAGGGGGGTGTGCGGGAACACCTCCTGAGCCAACAGTAGACCCTTCTCGGTGAGCAGCTCGTAAAGCAACGGCGCTCCGATGCCCTTCGAGAAGCCACTCCCCAGAATCCAAACCGTCTTCGGTCGCTCGGTCATAACCGCGAACCGTATCCGGACCCCTCGCCGTTGAGAACAGCCGGCTCGTCTCGCCGGCTCTCGCTGCGGAAAATGACTAGCGCTGATGGGCAGAGACCCCGGCCGCTGCCCGTGCACTTCACCCGACCCATCACGAGCTGCTGCCGATACCGACGCCAAGGGTCGGTGACACCTCGGCGTGCACCAGCATCGCTGCGCCCTCGGCAACCATCACGACCCGGACTCGCCCAGGTGCTGGATGGCGAATCAGGCCGCGCGTCACTCCAGCATGGCTGGCGGCGAACATGACTCGTGCCCCTGCCAGGGGCACCACAATGATGGCGGTCGGGATCTGGCCTCGACCCTGGAATCGGTCGGCCTCCACATCGGCGTTGAGCCCTGCCTTCTCGGCCGCTGCGTTGGCTAGGTCTCGGCCGATGGGGTCCCGCTGGTCGACAACGAGCACCACGGCCTCGGCATGGGCGAGCCCGCTCTCAGCGGCTCGGGCCAGCATCACCGCCACGGCGTCACGGTTGGCGTGGAGCAGGTGGAAGCGGGCTTGGGCGCCGAGACGGGTCATTGACCTAGGTACGTGAGCGGCAGCCGAGCTGTTGACCGACCCGGCTGCCGCCCCCGAAGTCAGAACTCTTCCTCGTCATACTCCGCGTCGGGCCGGTCTCCGAGGACGTTCCTCATTTCGTCGCACACTTCGTCCATCCACATGATTGCAGCGTCGTAGTCAGACGCAGCAACCTGGCCTACGTGGGCACAGATCGCCGCGACGTGATCTCCGATGCTTGGCTCGTGCCGCTCGACCGTGTGCACCGGGGGACCGAGCGGGATGGCTTCGCTTCCGTGGCCGTCGTCGTCGCTTTGTCCCTCGTCCTCGCCTTGGTCTGCCAAAGGGGGAGGCTCTTCGTTCGTCTTGTCGCTGGGCGCCGACCCGTTCGCCTGGCCCGGGGCAGCCGTAGGGCCGTGCAACGACGGGGCGTGCTCGGCGTCACCCTTGTCATCAGCGCCTGCTTCGTCGTCGGCCGCTTCAGTAGGCGGAGAAGCACCAGTGGGCGGAGCAACCGCAGCTCCTGATCGCTTTGGCAGCTCATCATAGGCAGCGGAGATCGAGAGCAGGCCGTTGCGCACGCGCGTTTGGACTTCGTCAGTACCCCTCGTGAAAATGGCTTCGGCTCGAAGCGCCAGTGCTGCTGACGTGAATCCTGCTTGCTTGTCAGGCTCCGCTGGCGTGACATTGGTCGACGATGGTTGTCCGTGATGGGCAAGGGTGCGAGGCCGAGAACAGTCCTGATGCCCGAGGAGCTGGTCGCGGAACTTCGAGGGCTCCAAGGGGCGGCGCCTACTGAAGGATTCGTATTTAGGGGTCGCGGATCCAGCCCGATTTCACTGGGCCACGCCCGAAGGCTCATCAAGATGGCTGGCTTGGAGGCTCTCGGAAAGCCCGTGACCCCACACGTCATGCGGCACAGCCATGCCTGTCATAGCGTCGAGCGCGGCGTCCCCCTGCACGTCCTCCAGGCGTCCCTGGGGCACGCAAGCCTTGCCACCACGTCGATGTATTTGCACGCCAGGCCGAACCAAGGGTCGAGCCAGTACCTGATGGTGGCCACCTGATGTCCGTGAGGGCTTCCCCGCGGACATCAATTGCTGCTACGTGGATCTTTAGGGTGGGGTGAAGGAAACGGATCCAAGTATGGCTGCGAAAAAGAAGACCGCGAAGTTCGGCGAAAAAGCGGCGTTTGTGCGCGGGATGCCACGCGAGACGCCGGCCAAAGAAGTCGTGGAAGCAGCGAAAAAAAAGGGCATCAAGCTCACCGAGAACTACGTCTACACGATCCGATCCGCGAATTCGGGGTCGAAGGCGAAGAAGGCCGGCAAGCCAGGACCGAAGCCAGGTGCTCGTAAGGGCAAGGCGGCGTCGGGTGGCATGACGCCCGCGGAATCGCAGCTCCGGAATGCGATCGCAGACCTTGGGCTGGTAAAAGCGACCGAGATTCTTGAGAGCGTAAAGGCCACGATCCGAGGCCGCTAGACCTACTAATTGGACGATGGAGGGTCGAAGGCGTGTGCTTTCGGCCCTCTTCTTCGTTTGTGAGCGGTCAAGCGTCGATCAACTCGGCCAGCTCGGTGCTCGTGAGGCGTGCGACCACCGACGGCGGCACCGCGTCGAGGTGCACTCGCCAGGTCATCGGAGCGGAGCCGATTGAGGACTTCTTCCGCGCCTTCTCGATTTTGATGTGGTTCACGTTCGGGCTCCTTTGGGTTTGCGGGCGAGGCTCTTCTTCGATTTGGCCGCGCCCTTCGATTTCGCGATCACTCGGTCGGCGATCTTGAGCAGCTCGTTCGCGTCGAGATTGCCGAAGGTCTCGCGCATATTCGCGAGGCTCCGGAGTAATCGCAGGCCAGCTTGGATGTTGGCGGTTGTCACCGGCAGGTTGATTTCTCGGCGGTCAGTCATGTCGCGCCCTCCTCCGCTTGGCGTCCGGCGCGCACTGCCTGAGGCCAGTACCGCTCGCTTTGGCCGGGCATGTAGTTGGCCGAAAGCCAGGCGTCCGACGCCCGCATGATACGAATGGCCTCCTCGGCGCGGTAGTAGACCGTCGTCTGGCTGCCTTCCGTGGTGTGCTCTCGGCTGTGCTCGGCCAGGAGCGCCTTCACGCTGGTGGTCGACCATCCCATCTGGATCAGCTGGTAGCGGCTGTACAGGATAACAGGGCGGCTCACGACTCCACCTCCTGACCCTGGTCCACGATCTCTTGGGCCGCTGCGAGCAGGGCCCTCACTGCGGCTTTTGGGGGGAGGTCGCTCACGGTGACGAGCAACTTCACCTTGGCGACTTGGTGCTCAGGCATCGGGCGGCGGGCAGTCTTCTTGGTCGTTTTTTTCATTTTCTCGGGTCTCTCGTGCGGGTTCGGAGAAGCACGGTCTCCGCTACCGACTAGCTACACCGACCGGATCGATGTTCAGGCGACCCCGATGTCGATTTTGAGCAAGCAGCCGAAAATGGCGTCGGGTTTCTGAACGGAACACAACGGAGCGCGCTCGGAGGTCGGTAGGTGGTGGACTTGGACTTGGTTCTTGAAACGGTCTTGGTCGCCATGACCTCTATATGGTCCATGTGTGTCACCGGTTCACAGCACTCTAAAGAAAGACAAAATCCAGCCAGGTTGATGCCTATTGGGCGGCTACGTCGGCGAACGCCCTGGCGATCTCTGCCTGTCGTCCCTCGGCCTCGACCACGTGGGCATACCGGTCCGTCACGGTGAGTGAGCTGTGACCCATCAGGTACTGGACCGTGGTGAGCGACACGCCTTTCCGAATCAACAGCGTGCAGTAGTAGTAGCGAAGCCCATGATACCTGGAGAGCGGCAGCTTTAGCCGGGTTGCCGTGCGTCGGTAGGCATTGCGTAGCCCGTACTGACCCCAGGGTTTGCCATCGTCCTGGATTGCAATGTGAGAGTCACATCCTGGCATCTCGGCCATCTCGGCCAGGCGACCCTTGAGCGCCGTCACCAGGCGAGGGTGCTCTATGGGGATGATACGTTCATCACCTGACTTGGTCGTCTCGACGTGGCCGTAGTGCTCGGAATGCCGCACCGTGAGTACCCTCCGGTCGATGGCGACGTCGTCCCTGGTGAGTGCCCGCACCTCGCTGGCTCGGAGGCCTGCATAGGCGGCGAGTGCGTAAGCAAGGTGGAGGCGGCGCTGACTCTCGGCTCGGAGGTAGCTGCCACGTTGCGGCTTCTCCGCAAAGATGGCTGCAATGTCGGCGTCGCTCGGGACCTGGACTACTTGCTTCCCAACCTTGACCTTGGCCGGGAACGAGGGGAGGGCGTCGAGCATGACGCCACGGTCGTCATCGTGTGGACCTACGCTCTTCAGAACCCCCATGATCACGGATCGGTGCTGGTGCAGGGTTGCGGGCTTGTACCTCTCCCCGAGGCCGGCGAAGTAGGTGACGAGGTCGGTCCGCTTGATCTCGACCAGCTTCCGACCGTTCCACGCCCCGGCAAAGGCAGGGTGCTTTAGGACCGCTTCGTAGCCCCTCCGGGTCGAAGCGCTGACGGTTCTTAGCTCGTGGTCCTTCCAGTGTTGGACGGCGTCGTCCCAGGTGTGATTCCGCCGCGCTTTGGGCCTCTCCTCTTCGCCTGCCAGGAGCGGCTTGATGGTTCCGTGCTCGATCCAGAACTGCTGGATGCGGCGTTCCTCCTCCAGGGCCTGGAGCTTGCCTTGGTGCTTGGCTGCGCGTCGGTATCGCTCCTCCCCGTGGGGGCCCCTAAACCGGAGGTCGATGATCCACACCCTGGCTCCGCGGACCAACCGCCTACTGACGGTCATTGGCCACGCCCCACGTGCCTAGCCAGACCTTCCACCGACCGCAGAGCTTCCGTGCCCTGAGGCCGCCTTCCAACGTGGCCTCCGTCACGCCCTCGCTCCGGGTCGCTCGGCGTTCGAGATTCTTTCTTAGGGTCGCGACCGGCGTGCCCAGGTAGATGGCGGCGTCTGAAAGGGCCAACCAACGGCGAGGGTGCTTCTCCACGCCGGGCCTCTACACCGATCGATCTCGCAAACGACGGCGTGGGTAACAGGTTTGGGTAACGGGCCCCTTTGCGTTGCCCGCCGTCGCCAAAAAACTGAGCGCACCCCGTAGGATTCGAACCTACGACCCTCGGATTCGAAGCGAGCGTGAAGGGGTCATCAGGCGGTAGCAGCGATTCGCAAGCGTTGGCAATCGTTCGAGTTGGAACGCGAGGCCGAGTC
>Ga0164241_10006585_pt1 | contig 10564 bp, 8 predicted proteins | sample OricomyardsoilBY_FD_108780 | JGI IMG/M metagenome (GOLD analysis project Ga0164241, IMG submission 108780) | Backyard soil microbial communities from Emeryville, California, USA - Original compost - Back yard soil (BY) | ecosystem: Environmental > Terrestrial > Soil > Unclassified | place: USA... | reverse complement strand
CATCCCGCTGACTATTTATTATGGATCAACACGTTTATCAACAGAATAGAAAGCGCTTCAGGATTTGATATCATGCTGTATAGCCGAAAGAGTTACCTGAATGGGAAGTTGCCACAGGGGCACGGTTTGGGAAAATATAAATTATGGATTGCGAACTATTCCTTGAAGGATTGCAACCGGGTGACCTGTCCTGATGGCTGGAACGATTGGGCGATATGGCAATATTGTGAAGATGGCGTAATTGGCGCCAATGCCAAGCTTGACATAAATATTTTAAAAGATCAAACATTTTTTTGATAAATGGCGCAATTAACCGTAAAAGTCTCTTATCTTAGGAGTAAAAACACAAAAGTGAAAATGTTGTCGTCGGTGCTAAAATAACTTTTGATGAAAGGATTTCGAATGTTGATACCTTATTTCAAAGGCCCCTCCAAATCATTAATAAGGTTCGCTAAAGAATCATAATTTTATGATCATCTATTAAGGCGACACTAGTCATTGATAAAGGTGACTAAATCGGTGAGCAGTTGTTTCATGAACTTTTTCATGGTTTACCATGATAAAATGCGCGTTATTCCATTAGTTGTAACACAAAGTGATGCGATAGTTTCGAAAACCGGTTAGCCGAAAAAGAAAAAGTTTAAACGGTTTATTAAATATTTTTAACAATCAAATCAAAAATTATGCAAACCAAAGATGTAACCAAATTCGTGAAAGAACTCCAGATTGCTGATTCAAAATCATCTTTTCCAACGAAGAGAGATATTGTTGATGCAACTAATGCAGAAAAATTTGTCGAAGGCAAGGAGCAAGCTTTTTTAAGCGACAAAAGTATTTTTTCATTTGCTTCCGAAGTAACGGGGCAAATTCGTGAGGATGTTTTAAACTCAACTCTTTTAGCTCAATTGGCAGCTAATAAAGTTTTTAACACCCCCGACAAATTAGTTGAATGGCAAAAGAAATTTGCGGAGGTTCTAAATCATTTGGGATGGGTAGTTGAAGCATCCGAATTTCAATCATTTGATTCAAAACATAGTTTGGTCGAAGTTGAACAGGCAATCATTGATATACTTACAGCAACTTTTGGCAGTACAATTATTCCTATTGTCAAAAAAACATTAGAAGCAATAAAAGGTCTTGCCAATACAGATGGAAAAATCAAAGCATTTGAAACAAATACGACTTCGGTGTCTAAGGGTGTTTTTCAAATGGGCGTAGCTTCTCAAAAGGATGATACGGTAGCATTGCAATTAGGGTCGTTTATTATTGACTCAAATAATAAGATTACGAAAATACTTTTTGTAAAAATTGAAAAAGGCAGCACAAGAATGGATTATAATTCTCAAAAGGCGACCTTGGCACAAGGTAATTATGGCAAAGTGCGTGAAACTATAATTGAAAAGTTGGGATCAAAAACTGATGAATATATTGCTGCGATAGATTTGTAATGGTTTTCTTAAATTAATTATATAGCGCTTCCAGTATTTATATTGGAATATGCAAACGACAATCTTTTGGGCAATTACGGCAAAACATAAGACGGGCTATAAAACAATATGCAGCAATCTCATTTGTTGTGTATCAAAATTGAATTGCCTTCATTCCACCCTGTGCATACCAGCTTACATTGAATCCTTCAAAATCATTGCTGAGACTCGATAAACAATCACAGAAAATTTTATGGCCATCTATTAAGACGATGGCTGTCGTTCACTAACAATAGATAATCGGGGGGAAAGTTTTTTCATGAAATGTTTAGTGGTTTTCCATGATGAAAAAACCGGAAAACACCTATTCATCATAAAAGCTTATCATAGAACTTCCCATAAATTTTTAAAGAAATCTTTTTATGGATCGTACAATCCAAATCATTTTCCAAAAGATCTAAAAAATTCTATCTAAATAATCTCAAATAAAAAAATGGAAGAAAAACTAAACCAGGAAGAGAGCCAGATTCGGAGATCAAGAATCATCGGTGGCATTGCATGTGTTTTTTCAGTGATTTTATTTGCAATTTACTTTCTTAAAGGTCCTGGTATAAATTATCAAAAGTTACTCGCGTATGCATCTATCATTCTATTATTAGTGGGTATCTTATTTATTTTACCTATCACCTACTACATTTTTGATATCAAAGACTGGGTGGTAAACAAGAGTATAAGAGCCGTTATTAAAAAACTAAGAATGAGAGCAATTATATTTAATAACTTATCTATTCTTATTTTAATTGTAACAATCTTTATTATTGCTTTCAGCTTTTATCAACTAAGGCATCCGGATTACGTCCTTTTAGATCAACACACAGCTAAAGTAGATATAAGTTATTTCATATTGGTCTCACAAATAGGGTCTGTGATAATTCTTATCTTCCTTGTTCAGATTCTATTTAGAGTTTTCAAATATCTTATAAGGGTTGGAGGATTTTATAACGGTAAGGCAGATGCGCTGGAGTTGAAATTAAATAATGACGGAGTTAGCTTTGATACTGATAAACTTTTGGAATCCTTCACCCCACAAAACTATGATATATCAGATGTTGACTCTCCCAACTTTTACCCAAATAAATAATCGCCCGGTGTCCGCCAATAGCTTCTGCATCTTTCAATTGAAAATAGCCACAGGAACTGGTTCGCATCTGTTTAGATTGAATACGCGATACACAAATAATGAATAATAAATAATGAATACAAACTAATTGGTGAATTAACACAACTTATCGGAATAGCATTTTGCCAGGTGGATGCTATTCAACATGAACCGGCTTTTGGAAGTCGGAAATGGTCCTCATCACTAACGATAGACAATCTGGCGGAAAGTTTTTTCATGAAAAATATCATGGTTTTCCATGACGGGAAATGAGGGATTGGCATTAGGGAAAGGATTATAGGAGAAAGTAACTTTGGTAGAAGAACGTTTGGAATCGGATTGGGCTGACAACTATTCAGAAAGAATTGCACTAAAGAACTGATAGTGAATCATGTTTTTTCAACTGTTGCATCTAATGGCAAATACAAACATTTTGTGCTATTCTAACGGACACCATTCTAATCTAATAGAATTTATATGAAAGAGCCAAAAGTATTCAAAGGGTTTCCTGTTGAAGGACTGAATATTGCAGACGCAATTTTTTTCTCAAATTAGATTTGAGACAGAACCTACCATTTGGAAACATGATTTATTTCTTCCAGAGAAATTTTCATTTGGGTACTTGAAGAACAACTTAGAAATAGCAACTTTGCAATTACGATTGCTTCACCGGAGGCGATAAGCTTGAGAAAAAAGAGGAACATTATGACACAACGCGTGATAAATACATTTAATTTTTAACTTAAAATATTTACTTTTAGGGCAAGTTACTTTTCTATAAATTCTTTTTATTTCTTCCATAATTCCTGTGGATTTCCAACTTTGCCTGGAGACAGATTTGATTTATGAATCGCACTAATAAGATTTGTATGAGATTTATATTAATATTCTTGCTAGGTTTGTTTTTTTCGATAAGTATAAATGCAACAAATCTACGCGGGCAGGTCGTGCGATATAATCCTAATACGGGAACTTATTACCCTCTCGGTGGTGTTAGGGTTGATCTAATTATTTGGAATGGTAGTCAATGGATAGACCTTTCTTACGCGGTTACAGGTCAGGATGGTTTTTATTATTTCATAAATGTTTATCCTGGGTATGCATTTAGAGTACAAGTATTCAATAATTTATTTCCCGCACAGCCACTTACGGTACTACAGGTAAATCCTCCTTACTATCAGGATATACCATGGGTAATAACCTAATCTATAATTAAATATTTTTTATTTAAATATTAACTATGACACAGCCACAGGAATTTTATATAAAATATTTAAGCGGTCTTACTAAATACCGCGTTAACTGGTTGCCGGACCGCCCCTTAAAACTGGGTGATATTGGTAAATTGGAGGATGGGTTATTTACCTTGTACACGAATTTAGAACAACAAGGTATTAAATTTATTAAAGAAGATGCCCCGTCAAGTTTAGACCTGGATTATACTTCATCGGAATCTGCCAGTATTAACTTTGAAGCTGATGCAGGTTCAGCAATGGCAGGAAATGCGCTCCCAAAGGGAAAGATTAATATCCAATTTTCAAAAAAGAATGGTGTCGTTTTCCAAATGGCAAAAGCAAAAGTGCAAATAATTACAGATAAAGTTAATACTGAAAATGCCGTTTTACAACGCTACCAGGATAAAAGCTGGCCTAAGGAATGGGTGGTTATTACAGAATTGGTAATTACTGACCAAACCACAATCATAATCTCTACCAGTGATAATAATTCAATAGACCTTGCTTGCGATGTACCTGCGGCATTACTTAATATTCCGCTTGCCGATCCGTCGTTAAATTTAAGACTAATAAAGGAAACGGGTAGCAGTACTAAGATTCTTGCTGCAAATCAACTGACACCATTTTACAAAGTAATGGGCGTGAAAGTTCCTTTTTTGCAAAGGCCTGAATTTAGAATAAGGGAAGACTTGACCACTACCAAAATGGAATTACAACCTCTTCCGTTTGATGAAAAAGAATTTGGTGAACAAAATTAACAGTATTAATTATGGATGAAATCGATGAAATAATAGAGGCTATAGGATCTTATTCTACTGTACTTTTTTTAGGACCCTTATTCGGTGTGGATAATAATAATAAAAAGATTTGTGACCAAATAGGAGAATATTTCAGAAATAACGGGCCTTTGGTAGACACAGATTTTCAGAATCTATTTATTTGCAAAAAAGAATTTGACAATAAGCAGAAACAATACAGTCCTCTGCTGATGGCAAATAAAATGAAAGCTGCCTACAATATGATAAAGCCGGGAGATGTCTATGAACAGATTGCGAAATTGAATTTTTCCGCCATGGTTTGTTTTACACAGGACACCTTTTTAGTTAAAGCATTCGAAAAAAATAATATACCTCATTGCTTCGACTACTATTCAGTCAAGGGCCATGATCCTGAATCTTTAGCCCCAAATGAATTACCAGTAATTTATAATGTTTATGGTAAATATGATAATGCCAATTCATTGATTCTGGATTATGAATCTTTCTACGACTTTCTTTTTTCCATACTAGGGAACAACAACTTCTTTTCTACCAACCTTTCAAACAGACTTTCCGATGCTGATGTTTTACTGTTTTTAGGTTTCGATCTTAAGAAATGGTACGTTCCGGTACTTGTCACAAAAATCTACAATAGTATCCCTCCTTCGAAGAAACAAAGGCTGATGCAAATAGCTGCATTTAATGACACAGACCAGGAAAATGAGGCGTATTTACAATGGCTGGGCAAATACCCACTCAACCTATCATTAATTCCTCAATCAGATGTTTTAATCGACAAATTATCTAAAACTCCTGCTTGCCTGCGTGCGATACGTGAATCCTCTTCATCAAATAATGAAGAAAAAAATAAATGGATTGAAGAACTGGGAAATATAGCTAGTGTGGACGAATTACTAGAATTGTACAATGATATAATTGATTATGCGAATGAACTCAAATTAACTGAGCTTAGGAATTTTTTTACAAAGGAAAAACAATTGATAATAAGTGCACAAAAGGACGTACTTTCTGAGGAGATATCTTACGAGCAGTTTCGCATTGAATGGAAGAGGAGTCTGGCAAGATCGATAACCTATCTTTCAAATCTTTAATTTTTTTTATGCGATATAGATATCCCGGCCCCAAGCCATTTACGGAGGAAGATGAAGCACTTTTTTTTGGCAGAACAGAAGAAAAAGAACAGTTGAATACTATCGTGCAAAATAATAAATTAACCGTCCTCTTTGGAAGGTCAGGCTATGGAAAATCATCACTTATTCAAGCAGGGGTTGTGCCTTGGTTTAAAAATTCAGCAAATTATAAAATAATTGAAATCAGGTTTAGCTATTCTTCAACAAAAAAGGAAAAAGTAAGTCATCTCAGGAAACAGTTATTGGACGAGTTTAAAAAACATATCAAACAAAATAACTTTTTATCTGGGCTTCAAGTTAATAAGCAAAGCCCGAGTTTATGGCAATTATTTACGACGATACAATGGGAAGCGAAACAAGAAAAGTTTGATGGCATACTTCTGATTATGGACCAATTTGAGGAAATATTTAATTTTCCTAAGAACCAATATGATAACCTATCCACGGAACTGGCAGATCTTGTTTACAATCGAATACCGTCTTATTTTCAGGCAACCTTAATGGATAAATTGGATGATGAAACCTTTTGCAAAGAAAATGAAGGACAAATTGATTTTATCAAAAATGAATTGCCTACCAGCTTTTTAATAGGTATTCGCTCGGATCGTTTGTATTTACTGGATGAGTTGGGCGATGTAATCCCAATTATTTTCAATAATAGGTTTAAGTTAAAACAACTACTTACTGATGAGATTAAAAATATCGTAGAACAACCTGCAAGAGATACTGGAAATTTTTTATCGCTACCTTTCAGTTATTCGCTTGAAGTCATTGAGAAAATATCCAGCTTTTTTGAAAACAAGGAGGAAACTGTTACAGGCCAAAAGACAATAGAGGCTTTTGAACTCCAGATTATTTGCAAGTATATTGAAGAGCAAGTAATTCAGAAATGTGGGGATGAAAAATCATCCATAGATCGTAACACTATCGTTGTGGATAATTCTTATCTGCCAGATAATCTTAATGAAATAATTAAGAATTATTATATCAATATCGTTAGCGGTATAAATGAAATAACAAAAAATCTCAGCGAATTCGAGCGCCTTATCATCCGTTACTTAATAGAACAAAAACTAATTGACAATAAAACCAATAACCGGATATGCCTTGATAAAATCTCAATTACTCCTTTGGGATTTAATGATGATTTGTTGGACAAATTAACAGAAACCCGTATTATAAGGCGGGAATTGAATACAGTGACGGGGCAGAGCTATGAAATAAGCCATGACACTTTATTGCAGCCAATCCAAGACGCTGTCAGGTCAACTGAACTTGGTGATTTAAAAAAAGCTCTGTCAGTATATTATTATGATGCGTTAAAAAGAGCCAACCAAAAAAGTTTTCTGATTAAGTGGCGGGCTCTCGAAAAAAAATTTGTTAATGAGCACAATAATATATCTTCTTTTACGGATAATGATTTTGTTCATTCACAAAAAAATGATAACCTGGTCCATGAATTGGGTAAAGATAGAATTTTAAATATTTCAGGTGAAAAACCCAAAACGTTTATATTGAATGAAGCATTTCAAGATGTTGTTTCTTCCAGGATAAAAAGTTTCGATTTCTCTACTTTAAAGGCGGCTCTTTATGCTCTCTTAATTTCAATAGTTGTTATTGCTTTTATTGTTATTTTATGTATGAAAGTCTATAGGCTTTCTGAGAGGGAAAGGCTGCAGAGGATAACGGAAAATATTCCTGTTGAGTATACCAACGACCAGGAAGGGAAGGAAAAATTGATGGTTTTTAACTATGCTTTTAACCGGCTTAAAGATTATACATTAAGGAAAACAACAATACCTGAAAATTTAGTAAATCAATTCAATAATCTCTATTTATATGCAGATACAATTGCTAAACAAAATAGCTGCGATTCAATTTTCAAATATGAGGTTTTACCCGACAATAGGATTATGGTGCTTTTTAAAGAAAAAAATATTAGTACGCCGGATCTTCCAGGAATGGGCATTATTTATGATAAAAATCTTAATGTTCTGGACTCATTTCCTGGAATATATGATGCGCAACCTGTACCCCAATCCAACGAGTTGGTTATTTTATCGAAAGATAGCATTCGGTTGTACAAAGGTTTATCAGTAAAATTGAATTATGATAGCGCTTCCAATTGGAAAAGCTTTAAACCTCTTTTTGTGCTTCAAAAAAATCTTATCCTGGGAGAAGCTAGCACATCTTCACTCGATGATGATAATACTATGACAACAAGTGTTTTTATAAATTTGAAAACTGGATTCGTCAAATTACTTTCCGACTCATATGATATTTTTTATTTAAAACAGGATAGTTCAGGATTTATTAAGATAAGTTATTCCGATGTCATGTCTGTAGATTTTGAAGGGAAACAAAATTTATTATATCAAAACCCTTTTAATAATAGAAAGCTTCTGTCTGTTTCTTCGCATGGTATTATAAGTCAATTTTTGAATCGTAATTATTCAACGGGTTATTCTGGTTATTCTGGTTATCCAGGTAATTCAGATCAAACTAATGATTCTTTATTTTTTTTATCATGGGATAAAATTGCTAAAGAAAAATTTAAAAGCTTTCCTAAAATATTAACCTATTATCGCGATGAAAATGGGTATATGGTCATTGCTTCGGCAGACAGCATCCGCATATTTGATAACAAATTAAGCCTTCTAAAGAATTTGCCAATGCCAAAACTTAAACCTAATACTTCCATCAATTCAATCACCTCCAATAAAGATTTCTCAAAAATTTTATTTACAGCCTCTGATAGTACGTTGACTTTTATTAACGCAAATAATTCATATGACAAAATTATACAAATGCCAAGAAATATAAGTTCCGCAATGTTTTCCAAAAGTGAAAAAATAATCTTTTGTTCAGAGTCTCCAGTTCCAGGTCAAAAACCTGGGATTCTGATATTGGATAGTACTTTCAAAACTCTGGGAAGAATTGATGGAGTTGTTCCCGACTTTATTTATGGAGACTTGGTTGTGTTTAAAAGGAATGGGAAATTATTAAGCATATATCCGGAAAAAATATTTTCTCAATTTAACAATACCGATTCTGCAGAGGTATCCAGATGGGTAACTGAAAAGCTAAAAGAACCTAATGATAGTATTTTGAAAAAATATAAGGTAAACGGAAACATAATTGAGACTTTAGGCTCTTTATTCAATCATAAATATTAATATGCTAACTGAAATTCTCGATCAAATTGCGGAAATGTCTATACCCGAAGCGCTGATGATGGTTCGTAAGGCCGTTCCTGATAATAATGATCTTAGAATGCTTAAAGCTCAGGTCAATACGCTGGAATATGATTTTCATTCCGGCACCATAACCCAGGAAGTGTATCAAATTGGAATTGTAAAAAAGAGAAAGGCTTTAGTTTTTTTTCTTGGCAGAATGAAGGAGGGTGATCTGGCAAAAATATATAGCCTTTTTTTTGGTATTGAAAATACATCTCCTTCCGTGATTTCCGGGGTTCAATCCAAAACTGAAATTCTATTTATGGCAGCCACTCCGGTTGATGCAGACCGCCTGCAAATAAATGTTGAATATGATAAGATAAAAGACGCGATTAATGCCTCCCTTTTTAGAGATAACTGGGCTCTGTTTCCAATAATGTCTGTAACCATTAATAGTATGGTAACAACCTTATCAGGTAAAAAGCCAGCTATCGTCCATTTCTCAGGGCATTCCGGTACGAACGGAATTGTTCTGAGTAACGAATCTAACAAATATGAAGTTGTTAAGACAGAAGTATTAAAATCGATATTCAGTCAGTTTAAAACGCAATGTATTTTTTTGAATGGTTGTTATTCTGCAGCGGTTGCAAAAGAGCTATCTCAATTTTCTAATTACGTTATTGGCATGAATGCTCCTTTTGGCGATAATACAGCAATTATATTTTCTTCAAGTTTTTATGGATTATTGTGTAACTCTAAAGAGAGCGATTATCTAACTTCTTTTACTCTGGCAAAAAGCATATTGATGGTAAAAGAAGAAAATGAATCAAACATCCCGGAAATTTGGCAAAATGGTGAAAAGATTACTCTCTTGTAGTTTCAATCCCTAATTGGCGCCAGATTGGGATGTAAATCTTAGCGCAAGTGTCCACTTGTGCTTCGACTATGGCCAGCTTCATCATCTATCCCATTTTGCAACCCAGCAATTTCCACTTCTAAAATCTTATTTCTTTCACAAACTTTTGCTGAAAGGATAATGAAGGAACCGGAATTTGCAACCTTTCATAAAGAGAAAATTGAGACTCCTTTCAACTGGGCCAAGTCTCCCGACTTCTGATAGCCGTTACCAATCTAATTGAAGTATACCCACAGGCTTGAGAGCCTGGGTGCAAAGCTAATACGCACTACAAAATCTCCATGATTATCACTTAATCTTTCAGCATCACTTTTATTTCAAGCTTTAGCCAGTTGCCTTCCATTTCTTTTGCATGAATGGTGGCATAGAATTGTTTGCCCGCATCCATTAGCCTTGCAAGTACTTCGTTTTTGTCTTTTGGGATGTAGCCCACTTTTGTATTTTGGAACCAGAGCGCCACAGCAAAATGATCAAATTCATTATCGCCTTCACGCTTCATTTCCAGCTGAACCGTTTCGTTTAGGTCATCCTGTACTTTATCTAATTTTCTAAAAGAAGTGCCGGCTACCAAACATTGCAAAACCAATATTTCGCGCGCGAAAACATCTAATGAAAAGTTGCCCTTGCTTAACGCAGAAAGCAACCCGGGGTTTATTTTTATCAGGCTTTCATTTTCTTTCATAGTACATTGATCATTTGCTGATACTCCAATGTTAATTCATTTTCATATTCCGCTAATTTG
>Ga0164241_10006584_pt1 | contig 10565 bp, 5 predicted proteins | sample OricomyardsoilBY_FD_108780 | JGI IMG/M metagenome (GOLD analysis project Ga0164241, IMG submission 108780) | Backyard soil microbial communities from Emeryville, California, USA - Original compost - Back yard soil (BY) | ecosystem: Environmental > Terrestrial > Soil > Unclassified | place: USA... | reverse complement strand
GCGGTGGCTTGAACCACGGAATCTCCGGCGGCCTGAACAGACAAAGCCGAAGTGGCGAGCAATAAAGGAACAACCAGCTTGAAACGGCGTTTGAAACCAAAAACTAAAAGACCACCCAATCCGATTAAAGCTAAAGTGGATGGCTCTGGAACAGGGGCTACAATTCCTTCTCGAAACCATAAGTCGTCTGTGGTAAAAGGTTCTCCATTAACAAATAGCTGTCCATTTGGATAGGTGTTACCAGGTGCCCATACATCCCACGGATTATCTCCAGATAAAACCACCGGCTGAAGATAGTAAGTTTGGCCAGAAGTTAATGCAACAGAAGTCGAAAAGTAAAAATTGGTCACTCCGGCAATGCCAGAACCGAATCCGTTGGGCATATAAACCGGCGCGGTTGAACTGAGCAATGTCGCTGAATGAGAATTGACGTTCGGCGAACCGGTCCATAAGTTCACATAAACTATCGCCCCATTATTGCCATTATTTGGAATGCCTGAGAAATCCCAAAACTCAAACTGGACAAATCCAATCGCTGAAAGCGTTGGAATAAAAGATTGAGTCAGCGGTGCGGGTTGAATATCTAAATAGTCTCCCAAGGGTGATGGTGGATTTGTTGATTGCTGGTCATAAATGAATCCTTGCGCGTGAGTTGGAAGTGATGCGGCAAGAAGTATCACCGCGCCGAACAAACCGCTGATTATTATTTTCATGATTTTAATTGACTGCGCTTTCCCAAAGCAAAATTAGCAAAAATCGAATCAAGGTCAATAAAATAATACCAGCATGTTGCTGGTTCAGCTAACGGCGTCCACCCCTTTAAGCTAAAAGGGTTGTGGCGAGTTTCAGAAAAAAAAACATTTTACTACACCGAAAAATAATTGGTGATGCCATTCGTTTTTACCGCAGAGAAGCAAATTTCACCCAAGAGAAACTTTCTGGACTGGTTGACTTGAATCCGAAATATATTGGAGAGATTGAACGTGGGGAGAAAATCATTTCCATTGAAGCCTTGTTGCGTATCGCCAGAGCAGTAAAAATCCCCATTCGTGAATTCTTTCGAGACGTGAAACTTCTCTGAGAGTGTGTCTTGAAAATCCGTATAACCATCATTGGCGTAAGGCAAAACTTCTCCCAAATCCCAGTTCGTGTTCAATAGATTGGAAGTGGAAAGCAGTTGATAATTTTCGCCGCTCACGGTGTTGTGCAGGCGCAATCCAAGACTGCCGATTCCGTTTGTCCTAAAAGCCTCAATCCAAAGTCCATTGGTATCTATGCTCAAATGGTAATCGTTGTATTGAAAGCCTCCGCCGCCGTTGGTGCCGGGAGATAGTATCTGCCCGATAAGATCGGCCATCGTTTCCGCCTGCGCCTGCGCAATAGCCGCCGCTTGCGTGCTGCTCATCCGTCTGGCGGAGGAAGGCGAAAGCTGCCCGCCGGTGTCATCTAAAATGTATATGTTGCCCGCCACCGAATACGCCGGCAAAGTTGATAAATCAGAGGGTAAAGCCGGATAAGGCAGCGCCGTAAGACGGCCATCAGGACTCGTGGTCATTATCCAGAAAGTTCCCACGCGAGGAAAGGTGGTTACCGGGGCGAGGCCAGCGGCATCGGCGGTGGCTTGAACCACGGAATCTCCGGCGGCCTGAACAGACAAAGCCGAAGTGGCGAGCAATAAAGGAACAATCAGCTTGAAACGGCGTTTGAAACCAAAGACTAAAAGGCTACCCAACCCGACCAACGCCAAAATAGAAGGTTCGGGAACAGGAATAACAACACCTTCTCGAAACCATAAGTCTATGCTGGGTTGAAAAGGCGCAGTAAATCCCCCAGCCCCCCCATAGAGCTGGCCATTGGGATATGTGTTGGTAAGCACCGCTATTTCCCATGGATCATCTCCTGACAAAACGACTGGCTGAAGATAGTAAGTTTGTCCGGTAGTTAAAGCGATAGGCGTTGAAAAGCAAAAATTAGTAACTCCCGCCAATCCAAGGTTATTGTTATTAAATCCGTTGGGCATATAAACTGGAGTAGTTGAGCCAAGCAATGTCGCTGAATTGATGTTCGGCGAACCTGTCCAAAGATTGACATAAATTGTCGCACCACTTGCGCCATTATTTGGTGTATCCAAAAACTCCAACTGAATAAAATCTATTGCTGAAAGCATCGGCATAAAAGATTGGGTCAACGGTGAATCTTCTTGAATATTAAAAAAATCAACGCTGTGATAAGAGATTGGCCCTGTGGCTGATTGCTGGTCATAAACCAGCGTGCCTTGCGCGTGAGTTTGAAGTGAAGCGGCCACAAGTATCGCCGCCATTAAACTTTGAATTGTTGTTTTCATAAGCTTCATTTTGATTTCTTGAAAATAGGCGGCCTTTTGCATGTCTGAATACCAACTGCCGCGATTTTCTCATTTTGCTTCGCCGCCGTCAAGTTTTATGTTGCCTTTAGCCTACAGCCATAATCGCTTATTCCTGCTAAAAATGGCGATTAAGTGCGCCATAATATTGCGAAACAATTTGGACAGCGTGTCCGAGAATTGCGGCTAAAGCGAAATTTGTCTCAAGAAGCTTTGGCCGCCAAAGCCAATATTGACCGGGCTTTTTTGAGCGGAATTGAGCGTGGCGTGGAAAACCCGACGTTGTTCACCATCCAAGCCGTTTCCGATGCTTTAGAAACGCGGATTGGCAATTTGATGAAGGGGATATAGAGGAGTCCCGCCATCGTTTCCGCTTGCGCTTGGGCAATGGCTGCCGCCTGTGCATTATTCATCCGCTGGGCGGACGAGGACACGATTTTACCGCCGGTGTCATCTAAAATGTATATGTTGCCCGCCACCGAATACGCCGGCAACGCTGATAAGTCAGAGGGTAACGCCGGATAAGGCAGCGCCGTAAGGCGTCCATTAGGACTCGTGGTCATTATCCAGAAAGTTCCCATGCGAGGTAAGGCGGTGGCCGGAGCCAGTCCGGCGGCATCGGCGGTAGCTTGAACAACGGAATCTCCAGCGGCCTGAACGGACAGAACTGAAGCAGCAAATAATAACGGCACAACCAGTTTGGAACGGCGTTTGAAAATAAAAACGAAAAGACCACCCAACCCGATTAAAGCCAGAGTGGATGGCTCAGGCACAGGAGTAATAAATCCTTCTCGAAACCAGAAATCTACGCTGGGTTGAAAATATCCTCCGGTGCTGCCATATAATCGACCATCTGGATATGTGTCACCAATGGTCAGTATATCCCACGGATCATCTCCTGACAAAACAACCGGCTGAAGATAGTAAGTTTGGCCAGCAGCTAGTGCAACGGGATTTAAAAAATAAAAATTGGTCACGCCACCGCCAAGTCCGACATCCATAAATCCGTTTGGCATGTAAACCGGAGTCGTTGAGCCTAGAAAAGTAGCTGTATTTGTTCGTGTTGAACCCGTCCATAAATTCACATAAACCGTCGCTCCATTATTGCCATTGTTAGGAATATCCCAAAACTCCAACTGGACAAAATCAATCGCTGAACGCGCCGGAACAAAAGATTGCAGCAACGGTGAATCTTCCTGGATGTTGAGGCCATCAACATAGTTGGCATGAATAGAATATGGGTTTGTCGCTGATTGCTGGTCATAAACCAGCGCGCCTTGCGCGTGAGTTTGAAGTGAAATGGCGACCAGCATGGCCGCGCCGAATAAACCGCCAATCATTTTTTTCATAGTCATTCGCTTGGATTTCCGCTGATTTCAAGAGCAATCTTAACAAGCTTCTTAGCAAAGCGCAAGCATAAACTGGTCGTTAACGACATGGTTGCTTTCTGAATTTTCTTGTTTTTTAGGCTGGTCATGCTGGCCCGTCAAAAACACCGCGAAATTCTGGGTGAAACGATTCGCGCCAAACGTAAAAAATCTGGCTTGAGTCAGGAAAGATTGGCTGAAAAAGCCAGCCTTTCGACGGTTTTTATCAGCCGGGTTGAACGTGGAAAGGAATCTCCCTCCGTGGATTCTCTTTTGAAGATTGCCAAAGCTTTGGAGGTAAAAGTGCATGATTTGGTTCGGGGTTTCTAAATTCCATTTTGCCCTACCTTGCCCGATAAAACCGGGCGGGATAATTTGTCCACTGTGAATCGGCGAAAGTGGTGGACGCACCGGACAAGCTATTCGTCCATATCGGCTGCCAGTCCACCAGATTCGTGCTGGCTTCCACAACCAAGGGCATTCCGTTCGTGCCGATGATGGTGAAATCAAAGCTGTCGGATTGCATTTTCGCGCCGCCAACAATTTGCGGCGTCCACGCCAGTTCCACCGTCGGTAATCCGCCGTAAGTCGCGCCCCAGCCCGTTGTGCCGTAGTAGTAATAAACAGGTCCGGGAATTAGTCCAGAGCCAGAATAACTTTCGTAAAACACGTCGCCTGCCACATTGGGTGCATTACCCAAAAAAGTAAGATTTGTCAGGAAGTAGCAATATGCAAATGCCTCATCGCCGATGTTCGTAATGCTATTTGGAATAGTAATATGCGTTAGGCCACAACCGTAGAATGCATCGTCACCGATGCTCGTGACACTGTCGGGGATGGTGATACTCATCAAGCTATTGCAATTATTGAACATATAGTCGCCAATACCCGTGACACTGTCAGGAATGACGATATTCGCCAAGCTCGTGCAGCCTCCGAATGCCGCATCACCAATATTCGTTATGCTGTTAGGAATGACAACATTCTTCAGACCAGTGCAATTGTAGAACACTCCGATACCGATACTCGTGACGCTGTCAGGTATGGTGACGTTCATCAAGCCGCTCCACTCGAATGCACTTTCGCCAATCGTCGTTACACTATTGGGTATTGTGATATTTGTCAGGCTGCCGCAATCCAGGAACGCATTGTCACCGATGCTTGTGACACTGTCGGGGATAATAACACTTGTTAAACTGGAACCCCAGAACGCATAGTTGCCAATACTGGTGACAGGATAGCCATTAAAGGCAGCAGGTATCTTCACAGCACTACTAGGGCCGGTGTAGCCGGTGACAGTGATAGCATCATTGTTGGTCGTGAAAGTGAATGGGAATAGTTCCACCACCATCAATCCGTCGTAAAATGCGTTCCAGCCGCCTGTGCCGTAGTAGAAATATGCTATCGCGGAATCATTGGAGAACACATCGTCTCCCAATGCGGGTGCATTACCCAAAAAAGTAATGTTTGTCAGGCTGGCGCAATTCTGAAAGGCTTTATCATCAATGTTGGTGATATTGGCGGATATTGCGATGCTTGTCAAAGGGCTGCCAGCGAATGCTCCACCGCCAATATTTGTGATGAGATAGCCGTTGATAGCGGCGGCAATCGTCAAGGCATTATTCGTGCCGATATAGCCGGTGATGGTAATGGCATCATTGTTGGTCGTATAGGTGAATGGCACGTCCAATTCCACCACCGGCAATCCTCCATAGTTCGTTCCCCAGCCACTCGCGCCATAGTAATAATAAACCGTCGCAAGGTCGCCATCAAACACATCAGATCGCAAAGCCGGAGCATTTCCCAAAAAAGTAATGTTCGTCAGGTTGATGCATCCATAAAACGCATCGGAGCCGATGCCCGTAACACTGGCAGGAATAGTGATACTTGTCAGATTAGTGCATTCTTGGGGCGCAGTGAAATCATTGAAATCAATGTCCGTGACGGGAAAGCCGTTGATGACAGGACCAATCGTCATCGCGGTGTTCGTGCCGGTATAGCTGGTGATGATAATGGTTCCGTTGTTGGTAAAGTAAGTAAATGGCACCACACCCAACATTGCGGTGCGAAACCCGTAATAAGACCAGCTCCATCCGCTCGCGCCGTAATAATAGTAAGCAGTCACATGGTTGTCGCCACTAAACACATAACTGCCCAGCGTTGGCGGATTGCCCAGAAAAGTAACATTCGTCAGGTTGAAACAATTCTGGAATGCTCCTTCATCAATGGTTGTAACGCTATTGGGAATAATAATACTTGTCAGGTTGGTGCAACCAACGAACGCTCCCGCACCAATATTTGTGACATTAGTGCCAATGGTGATATTCGCTAGATTGTAGCAATTATAGAATTCAGCCCGGCCGATACTCGTGATGCCGTTACCAGTGACTATATTCGTCAAGGCAGAGCATCCAAAGAACGGTTCCCATCCAATGTTTGTGACGCTATTGGGGATGACAATGCTCATCAGGCCAATACAGGCATAAAACGCATTGGTGCCGATGTCAGTGACGCTTTCGGGAATAGTGACACTGGCCAGGCCGTAGCAATCCTCGAACGCATAGTTGCCGATACCGGTCACAGGATAGCCGTCATAGTTGGAAGCGATAACAATGTTGCCGGAGGCACTGGGGGTGCAATGGAGAACATAGGCCGTATTATCAGAAATGGCGTAATAGATTTGCGCCTGCGCCGCCAGTGGTTGCATTCCCGCCAGCGCCAGGAAAAGAATCAGGGCTTTGACTTTCATAAGGCTGGCTTTAGCATTGGCGGTGCCAGCGCCATTTGCCAATGAATCCGCAGTTTTGTTTTTGGCAATGCGTGAATTTCACGCCTTTGCGCGAAATTTTTACGCATTAGTCCTAGCTCGCACCACTGCCATCATTGATCCCCCTACGGCCTGGAAGGACGTGGAATGTTCAGACTGTTCATTCCTTTTGACAAGGGGTTAGACCTGACTATTGACACCGCTCATAAATCATCCCCGCATACTCGACTCGCAACCTGCGCGGCATGGGCTGACTCTAGCCCAACCGCTCGTTTGGCGTCAATGGCCGGATCGGCCTTCTTTACGTCATCACTCCCGCCCTTGCCCGACCATGACAATAGAATCTCGGCCTGCCAAAGGCACTAGGCCAGGTAATTTGCCTTCGCTTTTTTAACGCCCGCCGTGAATTCAGATTTTCGCATCGGCCGGTTTCATGGTATTTCTCCCGTGATGGAATCCACCGGTTTAGCCCGCATCCCCACCCGCTCCCGTCGTCAAACGATGGATTGGGCGCTGGTGCTCGCCAGCCAGGGAATCACGGCCGTCATTGATGAAGGCGCCGGCGGCCCGGGCTGGGGTTTGGTGGTGGCGGAAACGGATCATCCGGCGGCGGTCGAAGCGATCCGCTTGTATCTCCAGGAAAATCGCCGCTGGCGCTGGCGGCAGCCGCTGCCTTGGCGCGGGATCATTTTCGACTGGCGGATTTGCTTCTGGGGCGTGCTGCTGGCGGCGTTCTTTTTTCTCGGGCAAGCGCCCCGCCCCGGCTTTGAAACCGCCGGCTGCATGAACAATGCCGCCGTTCGCGCCGGTGAATGGTGGCGGATTTTCACCGCCATGCTGCTCCATGCCAACGTCGGCCATCTCGCGGCGAACATTTCCCTCGGCCTCGTGCTGCTGGGGCTGACGCTGGGACGTTTCGGCACCGGCCTCGGCTTGCTGGCGGCTTATCTGGCCGGCGCGGGCGGCAACGTGGCCGGCCTGCTGCTTTATCCGGCAACGCATCTCGGCGTGGGCGCATCCGGCATGATCATGGGCGGATTGGGAATGCTGGCCGCGCAGTCCGTGTCATTGTTGCGAAATCATTCCGTCAGCCGCAAAAACATGCTTCGCGGAATCCTTGGCGGCGGATTGTTGTTCGCCTTCTTCGGCTTGAGTCCAGATGCGGACGTGGTCGCACACCTAGGCGGATTTGTCACCGGCCTGCTGCTGGGCGCGCTGCTGGTGAACCTCCCCGCCCGCTGGCAAAATTCCAAAACCGATCTTGCGGCGGCGTTTGTTTTCATCGGCTTGCTGGTCGCCACCAGTTGGCTGGCCTTCCGCTGAATTTTTTCAAAACGTCGAACGCTGATTCCATCGCCCGGTTTCCGCTTTTCGATTTTTCGCTTTCCGCTTTTGGGCCAAAGGGCTTGCCCACATACTGTCGCGAATGTCCGTTGAACTCACGGAAAAACTCCTCCTCAACGCCGCCGGCTGGGACGTGATGAAACGCGCCCGCGCCTGTCTCGACCAGCGGCAGGTGCTGAGCTCGTATTGGGCGCCGCCGCTGTTGCGCGGTGTCGTGCAGACGGACGACGCGTCGTTTCGCGCTTCACTGGTGATTCATAACGGCATTGATATTGAAAATCTTTGCAACTGCCGCGATGCGCGTGAATGGGGAAAAATCTGCGCGCACGGCGTCGCCGTCGGACTGCATTGGCTGAAAGCGCAACATCCGGAAACGCCCGCGTCCGCGCCGGCCAAACCGCCAAGCCCCGCCCGCAAAACATCTTCGTTGCGCCGTGACGCGGCGGGCGAACCGGCGGAATTATGCGTCATTTTCCCACCAAATTTCGAGCAAGCCGTCGCGCGGGGAAAAATCATGCTCGTGCTGGAGGCGAAATGGAGCGGCGGACGCGGCCCGCTAAACGCGCTGCCGCGCGGACGCGCCTTTGCTTTTTCGGCAAGCGACAACGCCATCATTGAACAACTTGAAACTTTGACGCATGGCGAAACGCCCGCGCTGCTGCAACTGGAATTGAAAGATTTCGCCGCCTTGCTGCCGTTGCTGGCCGGAAACGAAAACCTGACGCTTGGAAAATCCAGCGCCGTTACCGTCACGCGCACGCCGCTGGCGCTGCCGCTTCGCGCCACGCTGGAAACGAACGGTGAAATCACTTTGGCGATGTCCGGCGGACCGGCGGCGTTCGTGCATGTGGGCGACTGGGCCTGGCAAAATCAGACGCTGCAACCGCTCGGCCTGCCGCCGCTGGCGCAACATATTTTTCAAGCGCCGGTGCGCGTGCCGCGCGCGCAGGTGCCGGTTTTTCTCAGCCAGCAATGGCCGCAGCTTTTGGCGGCGGGCGGCGTGGAGGCCAATTTCAAGCCGGAAGATTTTTCGCTCGCACCGCAGCCGCCGCGTTTTCTGCTCGCGCTCAAGGGCGGCCTCGCGCAACTCGGCGCGTTGCTGCAATGCGCTTACGGCGCGCGCATCCTGACGCCGGGCGTCACGTCCGCCGCCGAAGCCGTCTGGCTGCCCGACCCGGAAATTCCGACGCGCTACTCGGCGCGCGATTTTGCCGCCGAACAAGCGGTCTTGGCGCGCCTGCAGCGCAGCGGATTTTCCCGCCCGGACGCGCAGGGAAAAATGCAACTGGCCGGGCAAAACGCCGTGCTGAATTTTTTGGCGCGCGAATTTCCGAAGTTGCAGCGCGAATGGAGCGTGACGCTGGATGAACAACTGGAAAACCGCACGTTGAAAAACATCGAGCGCGTGGAGCCGCAGTTTCAAATCACATCGTCGGGCGTGCAATGGTTTGACCTGGGCGTGGTTTTTGCGGCCGGCGGCGAGCAATTTTCAGCGGCGGAAATCCAGCGCTTGATTTTGTCCGGCCAAAACCACACGCGCTTGAAGAACGGGAAAATGGCGGTGATTGATTCCGGCGCGGTGGAGGAATTGCAGGAAGTCCTGCTCGACTGCGCCCCGCAGCAAAACGCAACTGGCTACCGCATCAACAGCGTGCAGGCGGGTTTTCTGGAAGCGACCTTGCGCCAGCACGGCGACTGGAAAGTTCAGGCTCCGGCCGCCTGGCGCGACCGCGCGGCCAAGCAAAGCGGCGAAGCGAAACTGGAATGTCCGCCGCTCGGCGATTTGGAAAACGTGCTGCGGCCTTACCAAAAACAAGGTGTCGCGTGGCTGCGCTTTCTTCGTGAAAACGGTTTCGGCGGCATTCTGGCGGATGAAATGGGCCTTGGAAAAACGCTGCAAACATTGGCCTTCCTCAATTCAATGCCGAACACGGAACGCGGAGCGCAGAATGAGTTGCCGCCCTCCGCCCTCCGCGTTCCGCACTTGATTGTCTGTCCGACAAGCTTGGTCTTCAACTGGGTGGCGGAGGCGAAAAAATTCACGCCGGGATTGCGCGTGCTGGCCTTGCACGGATCGGAACGTCATAAATTATTTGCCGAAATCCAAAACTCCGACCTTGTGGTGACGAGCTACGCGCTCATCCGCCGCGACGCCGAACGGTATCGTGAATTGGAATTCGACACGGTGGTTTTGGACGAGGCCCAGCACATCAAGAACCGGCAGACGCAAAACGCGCAGGCCGTAAAAGCGGTGAAGTCGCGGCATCGGCTGGTGCTGACCGGCACGCCGCTGGAAAATTCCGTGCTCGACCTGTGGTCCATCTTTGATTTTCTCATGCCCGGTTATCTCGGCACGGCGAAGGATTTCCGCGAGCGCTATGAACTGCCGATTGCCAAGGAGAAAAATTCCGAAGCACAAGCGCGGCTGGCGCGACGATTGCGTCCGTTCATGCTGCGCCGGCTCAAGCAGGAGGTGGCGAAAGATTTGCCGGCGAAGCTCGAACAAGTTTCGTTCTGCGAACTGACCGCTGATCAACGCGCCGTGTATCAGCAAGTCATTGAGGCCAGCCGCAAGGAAGTGCTGGCGGCCGTCGGCGAGCAAGGTCTCGCCAAGAGCCGCATGGTCGTGCTAACCGCGTTATTGCGCCTGCGTCAGGTGTGTTGTGACCTGCGGTTGCTCAAGCTGGAAAACGTCAATCCTGCCAATGCGTCCGGCAAACTGGAT
>Ga0164241_10006583_pt1 | contig 10566 bp, 11 predicted proteins | sample OricomyardsoilBY_FD_108780 | JGI IMG/M metagenome (GOLD analysis project Ga0164241, IMG submission 108780) | Backyard soil microbial communities from Emeryville, California, USA - Original compost - Back yard soil (BY) | ecosystem: Environmental > Terrestrial > Soil > Unclassified | place: USA... | reverse complement strand
GTCGTACTTACCGCGAACGATAGTGTACTGCACGCCGATGTCCTTCACGCGTCCGCCGCGCACCAGAACCACTGAGTGTTCCTGAAGCGTGTGGCCGATACCTGGGATGTATGCGGTGATCTCCTCTCCGTTTGAGAGTCGGACTCGGGCGATCTTTCGGATCGCAGAGTTCGGCTTGCGCGGAGTCTTGGTGGTCACGCGCGTACATACGCCTCGCTTGAACGGTGAGCTGTAGTGATTCGGCTGATTCTTAATCGAATTGAAGCCAGAATGCAGCGCACCGGTCTTGCTCTTGTTCGGTTTGTTGCGTCGTTGACGTTTTGTTAATTGATTTATTGTTGCCATATAAAGCTCGAACAGAATACTATAAAAAGCCGATTCTGCAAGCCCAGTGGAACGCGCTCTGCGCTAACGAAAGCTTTGCATTTGCACTTCGGGGGCAAGAAAAAACCCGCCAAAAGAGGCGGGTGGAGGAAGGGCAGAGGGTGCAGAACCTGGAGCGAGGCTTTTGGCCATTTCTGCACTGATCTCCGTCCTTCCGTTATTCGCGTGCATGGGCTATACGGTACCGACGGGGCCTTCACTGTTGCAGTCTGTGCTCCAGAAACTCGAACTGGCTCCAGTATACCAAAAGAATACGCAAAAGCTATATCCCCCTTACTCCGGTAAACAGCGCGACCACATTCGAGACGAAGTAGAAGAAGGGGTCAGAGAAGAAGTAGATAAAAATGAAGATGAATGCGAACATCGCCAAAAGCCCGTACTGCTCCATAACGGCTGTGAAGCGGCGGTATGCCATCTGGGCGCTGTACGGCAAGACCGAGGACAGGATCTTCGAGCCATCAAGCGGCGGAATCGGGATCATGTTGAACAAAGCCAAGAGAATATTGATATACACGATATACCAGAAGATCTGTAGGTATTCAGACGGGATAGAAAGTACGTCAGACAAGCGGATGAACATAGAGAAGATAAGTGCTAAAAGCAAGTTCGTAGCAGGTCCTGCTGCTGCAACTAATGCCTCCCCCCAGCGCTGATTCTTGAGGTTGTACGGGTTATACGGTACCGGCTTGGCCCACCCAAAGAGAATGCCCGCGTTGGTCAAAAAGAGTATTGCGGGCAGGATGACCGACCCCAGCGGATCAATGTGCACCAAAGGGTTGGGTGAAAGTCGCCCCTGCAAGCGGGCAGTAGGGTCGCCAAGCGCATTGGCGGCATATCCGTGTGCCATTTCGTGCAGGATGATTGAGATGATAAGCGCAAGAATGATGACGATCTGTTCCATATAGTATGTATACTACGGCATAATCTCCCTTCGACAAAACTGTATGCGCTTGCAATCTTGAAACTAAATGGTAGTATGGCGGAACTTAAAAAACGAAAGTATGGCTAAGGAATGCGACATTACGGGCAAGAAGACCCAGATCGGCGGCAAGTACAGCAATCGCACACGTGCGACGCAGTTCAACCCGTCCGGCAAAACAAAGCGGGCGCCAAACCTCCACAAGAAGCGCATCTATGTAGCTGAGCTTGATAAGCATGTAACGATCAAGGTCTCTACAAAAGGTCTGCGCACTATTGCTAAGAACGGAGCATACGCAACCCTTAAAGAAGCAAAGATCATCTAAGTCTAGGTTCACAGAAAAGCGCGGGGCATCCCGCGCTTTTCTTATTATTCCACCCACACCCTTTGGCCGTCTGAAAAGAAGCTTATCGTTCCCTCTTTGGAGGTTTCGTATATTTGCACCCGTTTATTGAAGAGCATATCAGTGACCTCCACGTGCGGGTGTCCGTACGTGTTGTCCTCGCCTGCTGAAATGATTGCGTACTGCGGGCGTACTTCTTCTAAGAACAGCTCTGACGTTGAGGTGCGTGAACCGTGATGTCCAACCTTTAAAACGTCACTTTTCAGGTGCTCGCCTTCTGCAAGCACCAAGTACTCCTCGATCGACTTCGGTGCATCGCCGGTGAACATGAATGTCGACGATCCATATTGCAACTGCAGAATGATCGAGGACGCGTTGCTCTCCATATCTTCCGGGTTCGTTTCAGGGAACAAGACTCGCAACGTTGTTGACGCATCAAGCGCAAACTCCTGTCCTCTGCGCGCATAGACGATCTGGGCTTGTTCTTGCTTTGCCAGATCAAAGTATGTAGCTGCCGCGTCGCTATCTCCGCGATTCTCAGTCATAAGCATAGTGCCAACTTGATAGCTCTTTAGCACATCTATAAGGCCTCCTATATGATCGGTATCCGGATGGGTGCCAACCACCAGATCGATGCTGCGATCACCAAAGTCCATAATACGTGCAAGTTCCCGCACTGCGCTACCATCTTTCCCGCCGTCGATCAGTACCTCAGCGCCACCCTGAGTCTGTATGAGCACGGAATCACCTTGCCCCACATCAAGAAAATGGACGCGCAGGTCAAAGTTGGCTGCATTATGTGAAGAGGCTGGAATGATCCATACTGCGCAAGCGCTTGCGCATAAGACCAGAAGAATGATCAGGCGCATCCGTATCGCATGTGGCATTGGTACATGATACACGTTCACTGCCCCCTCATGCGTGCCATGCTAAAATGCACAGTATTATTCACGATAGATTACGACCTATGACTTACGAACCAAAGACATTCACTATCCCTGCACTTGATGGGATCTCGCAGCAGACCATTGATGAGCACATGAAGCTCTACTTGGGATACGTGAAGCACGTGAATCTGATCCACGAGAAGATCGCGCAGCTTAAGGAAGACTCAGAGAACAATGCCTATACACTTGCTGAGGTGCAGCGGCGCTTAGGGTTCGAATTCGGCGGAATGAAGAATCACGAAGCGTACTTTGAGCAGTTCGAGGGCGGTGCAAAGGAAGTGGACCCGCAAAGCGAACTCTACAAAAGCTGCGAATACCTCTGGGGCTCGTGGGATTCGTTTCTTGAGCAGTTCAAGGCCACTGCACTTACGCGCGGAGTCGGCTGGGCGATGTTGTACTTCGATCGGGATGCTAAACGTTTGGTGATGACTTGGGTAGACGAACAGCACATCGGGCAGTTTACAAACGTGCATATAGTACTCGGGCTTGATATGTGGGAGCATTCCTACATGCTGGACTACCCTCCAAGCGAGAAGAAGAAATATATTGAGGCCTTCTTCAAAAATCTTAACTGGGAAACAGTCGCAAAACGAGTGGCATAGATTCGCACAAAACAGATCAGACCGCCGGGGATGTTGCCTCGGCGGTCTGTTTTTGTATTCAGAGCGGCGGGTGAAGACCCACCAGCACTGACACGACCATGACTATGCTTGCAACGGCCACGAAGCCGAAGCCGATCGCTTGCACAGGCACTTTGATGTACTGCTGCCGCTTGACGGTGACGGGCACATGCGCCTCCACTCTACGTTACGTTGATCCTATTGTAACTCGGTAAATGTATGACGGAGCAATGTGCAACATAAATCAGAGAATGTATAGCTCATCCGGTTAACGATTGTTTTCTTTGAGCAGGTCAGCTTCATCTATGATCGTCCAGTGCGCAAGATCATGCGTATGCTCTTTATTTTGTCTATGGGTTCGCCAAAGCAAAGCTGCGAGCAAAAGGTATGCCGCGACAGCAACCGGAAACGGGAAAGCGGGCACAACAAACGAAGCGAATGGAAGCTCAGCAAAAGTTTGTGCGATGAAGAGGATATACCAGAGACACCAGGCAGCGAAGAAGGCGAGCAAAAGCGATATCGTTATAGAGAAGAAGCCCGCCACGCCTGCTGCGAATGTCAGAAGCATGGCCAGCGGAACCATCGGGAGCACTAACACATTCACGATAACCGATACTATCGACAGCTCGCCTATCTGATAGAGCAAAAGCGGAGCAACAAAAAGCTGGGTTGCGAGCGTTGCAGTGAGAAAGCTGCGCAGTCCACCAAACGCAGGCATGAACTGTACGTATCTTTCAATGTATGGCGCAAACAGTATGAGACCGAGGGTTGCAATGAATGAGAGCTGGAACCCGACGTCATACACAAGCAAATACGGATTTAAAAGCAGCATGCAGATCCCCGTGAGCATCAAGGCGCGCAGTACTGCGTAGGTGCGCCCTGTTGCTTGTGCTATAAGCAGGAGCGCTGCCATCAGGCTTGCCCGCAGCACGGTTGCCGAAAGTCCAACCAAAAGCGCAAATGCTGCAATGCCCGCAAGCCCGACGCCGATCCGTAAGCGGAGTGGGAGTAAGAAGGCAAGCACATAGGTGATGAAACTCACTACAAGCATCACATTGTACCCGGAGAGCACAACAATGTGCGTGATGCCGCTCTTGCGAAATGCTGTTTCGAGATCCTCTCCAAGCGCTTGCTTTACCCCAAGCAGGAGTCCTTCGCCCAAACCAGCTTCAGGCTGCCTGATGGCAGACTCTATGTTGCGCATGAACGCAGACTTGAATGCATACAAAGCAGTCCGCAACGGATCGCCTGCGTTTCTCTCTAAGACCTCAATCTGCGCATACGCAATGGTGTAATTCACTCCGCGTGAGCGCAGATAATTTTGATAGTCAAAGACGCGCCCTAGATCCGTCTCGAAGGCCTCAGGCGCTTTGACTGTGCCCGAAACTAATACGCGGTCTCCGTACGAGACCGACTCATGCGGCGGAGCAAATGCCAAAAGCAATTGGTCACCCACCTGTATATATGCGCGGCTCGAGCGGGGCGTACGTTCCACTTCTCTGGCAACCATTCCCTCAAGAACCACTTCTGTTTCCAACAGCGCTTCATAATATGGATCCTGTTCTTCCGAAGTTGCAAATTCCATGCGGAGTGCACCAACACAAAAGAACAGCCCAAAGACGCCTACAAGCAGCAAGGCCAACACCGCAGCATCCTTTTTTCGCATTGCGATCAGTAGTACGCCTGCGGCTGTTGCACCTATGCAGAGGGACAGATATGCGTCGAAGGAGAACAGCGAGCCGACAAAGATGCCCGCTGTCACTCCCGCAGCGCTCGCATAAAATAAAAAACTGCCCACTGCAGAAAGTGTAGCAGAGACAGGTTGCCCCAGCACCGCGAAGCGCTGCTGGGGACTTGGTAGGATGAATGTGTATTCACCGAAAGCTTTCTTTCCATCATCCGCGAAAGCTTGGCCGCGTCGGGCCTACGGTGGCCCTAAACAGTTGAAAAAGAGGAGGTGGCCGCACCTACTACTTCGAAGATCACGACTGGCCATCCTAACTCTCCATGTGCTGTGGTACGAAAACAGCACGCCTCCCTGAAGAGAACGTGCTAATTCAAAAGTAGCGCGTGCACAAACGCATGTCAACATGCGCCATGCGCAGATACATGTATGCCCGGCTGGAGCGCTGCTCCAGCCGGGCATTGGGTTCACGCGCTCATGCGCTCTGCATCAGCGAACGCCAGCCGCGTACGCCGCGGCGGAAGCTGGTGATGCACGTGCCCCTTGGGGTTGATGTCGCGCGGTCCTTCGAACTTGATGCGCACCGAGTTCCGGTCCTCCACCGGCTCGACAAGCATCTTACAGATGGTCACCCGTTCGCCACCAACCGCAGGGGTCAGATGGAACTCGAGCGAGTTCTGGCCGCCGATGCGCTTGACGATCCATTTCCGGACCTTGCGCACTTCGGCTACCGACCTGCCCTTGGCGTAGAACTTGACCGGAACGCTCGCCTTGCCGTTGCGCAATTCCGACGGAAATACGAACGTGCCGGGTACCGCCTCGGATCTTTGGACCTTCCCGGTGCTCGGCATCTGCCGCGAAAGAACTGCCCCGTCTTCAACCTCACAGAAGATATTCAAACGTACTCTCCTCTTTCATTTGCGTGCACACCCCCTGTGCGCAACTGCACAAAAGTACTATAAAGCCAGCAGTTCGGTCAACCCCTGTACGCACCATCTATCTTTTGATCCATAATCCACTTGATGCCGGTTCGCAAGCTTGCAACGGCATCTTCATACTTTGCATGAAACAAACAAAGGATCAAACTTATGATCCTTTATCCATCGCTTCGTTAGAAAGGCGGTCAGCCTCTTTGTTCTTTTCACGAGGAATATGCGTCAAGGTCAGATGGGGAAAATTTGAGACTCGCAGATTGTGGATCTCAATAAAGTACGGCACCAATCCAGGCTCTTTGATCTGGTACTCGCCATTGAGCTGTTTTTTAACCAGTTCGCTATCCATCCGTAATTCAACATCCATCTCACGCGTAGACTTTCCGAACATAGCTTTAAGCGTTTGAAGCGCCACCAGAACGCCGTTGTACTCAGCGAAGTTATTTGTTGCATTCCCGAGGAATTTAGAGACCTCCTTGAGAACCTTGCCGTCACTATCTTGTATCTGAACGCCAATTCCAGCCGGACCCGGATTGCCGCGCGCTCCTCCATCTGTATATGCAATAACCTTTTCCATGTAGATACACTATAGCAAAGAAACAAAAAAGCCGCCTATCAAGACGGCAGTATCCGGGCGCTTACGCCCGGACCGGCTCCATGATGGAGAGATATGCATCAACTTGGCTTGCGCGCTCCTCCATCTGATCGATGGGGTGCAGGCCGTCGATCGTTCCATGGAACGTATGGCCGAAGTCGAACCGCACGATCGTACGGTCGGGCCGCCAGGAAAAATCCTCAAGCCGACGCAAAATATCATTGCGCGTCAGACTGTGGCCATGCAGGTTGAAGATCGCATAATCGAACTGTGAAATTCCGATCTTGCGCGCCTCAGAGAGAGTAAGCAGTGTTGCTTTCCATCCCGCAGACTCAAGCGAGTATGCGAGCCACTCCATGCCCTCCTCATCGTTGGTACTTATCACGCAGACGCTGCCCTTGCCCATGTGGACCCCTTTCGAACATTACCGATCGGGATTATGGCAAAAGATCAACAAATGTCAACTATTCGCAGGCGCGTCTGCAGCCTACCCATGAAATAGGACTGTTCAACATGTGCATATAGATCAAGCGGCTCCCCAGCTTTAGGCTCTCGAGCGAAGCTCTCTGGGAGCATGAAGAAGCAGATCGCTTCGCGGGCGACACCCTTTGTGTCAAACAGAAGTTTCGTATGCTCTTTTGTCTTACCGAATACAGAAACTTCTCTCGGGACCACCTTGCTGAAGAGATATAGGGGTTTAGGATTGCTGTCCCCGAACGGAGCCAAAAGCGATTGCTCGCGGACGAATGTAGAAGTAACTGCGTCAAGCGACAGCGATGCATCCACAGTTTGAGTCAGATCAAACTGCAGCTGGTTGCCCAACTCTTTGAAAACACGGTTTATCTCCGTCCCGAACGTATGTATGTGATCCTCATGCACGCCAAAGCCGCCCGAAAAATGGTGCCCCCCGTGTTCCACGAAAAGATGCGGGGCCGCGTCCATCAATGAAACGACGCTTACTTTCCCATCAGACCGGCACGAGCCTTTATATACACCATTGCCGTCTCGACCCCATAAGAAGGCGGGCCGCTTATGCGTTTCTGCCAGCTTGTTCGCCACCAATCCCACAAGCGACGGGCGCCAATCGGGATTGCCGAGCACGATCACCGAATCGATTGACTCAAGCTTCAAAAGACGGTTATTGATCTCTTTGGTCATAGCAGCGACCACTCCGCGCCGTTCATTGTTCAAGTGTTCCAAGTGATCGACATAGTTTCCGGCTTCGGCCTCATCCTGGCTTGAAAGCACATAGAACGCATACTCTGGCGTATCCATCCTGCTGGCTGCGTTGATGCGCGGAGCAATGGTAAATCCGATGTCATCCTCGTTCAGATGCGGCATGCTCGCGCGCTGCTTCTGCAGAAGACGCTGCAGCCCTGGGCGCCGTGATTTGCGCAGCACCTGCAATCCAAAGTGTGCGAGCGTACGATTCTCACCCACAAGCGGCACCATGTCCGCGATGGTCGCAAGCGCGACCATATCAAGCCACCATTTTTCCCAGCCCGGCTTAAGCGAGAATAGTGCCTCCTTCTGATTGCGTGCGATCAGTGCTTGCACCACTTTGTATGCAACGCCGCTTCCGCAAAGGCCTTTGAAAGGATACGTATCCCCCACTTTTGGATTCACCACTGCAACAGCCGCAGGGAGGCTTTCCTTCGGTTCATGATGATCAGTGATGATCACGTCGATTCCCCGCTCTTGCGCGAACGTAACTGCGTCATGGTCGCTGGTACCGCAATCTACTGTGATGATAAGCGACGCCCCTTGATCTGATAGCTTCTCTACTGCATACGAACTGAACCCGAAGCCCTCGAAGTGGCGATGCGGGATGTAGTTGATGAAGTTCTCATACCCTATTGCTTTGAAGAAATCGTGAAGTACCACAGCGCCCGGGATCCCATCGCAGTCATAATCGCTGTAAATGGCAATGCGTTCTCCAGACGCGATTGCTTTGAAAATGCGCGATACCGCCTCGTCCATCTGGTGAAGCAAAAAAGGGTCGTGAAGCTGGGTCTCGTACGAAGGATTGAGGAAGGCTTCTGCCTCCGCTGCGGTTGTTATGCTACGGCTGTATAAAAGCTGCTGAAGCTGCGGGCTATAGGAAGAAAGCGCTTCTGCTACCGCATCCGGAACCGCTTGAGAGAGCACATACGTTGCCATGTGCTGATATGGTACCATGAAGGAACAATCGCGTATGACATCAATTTTTACGAAGATCATCAATCGAGAGGTCCCTGGCCATTTCATCTTTGAAGATGAGTTCTGTGTAGCAATAATGGATAAGTTTCCAGCGGTAAAAGGTCAGTCACTGGTCATTCCTAAGAAGGATATCGATTATGCGTTCGACCTAGACGACGATTCGTATATTCACCTATTCAAGATCGCTAAAAAGATCGCTAAAGCATCTGACAAGGCGCTGGATGCCGTGCGTACCTGCTTAGTGGTAGAAGGTTTTGACGTGCCGCACGTCCATATCAAGATCTACCCAATGCAGAATACAGAAAAAGCGCTCGGTGCGATCATGCATGACGGGTTAGAGGCTAACGACAGCGAGCTCTCTGCGATAGCAACGCAGATCACTGCTGCGCTTGAAAGTGATACTGAAGAAGACGAATAGAAGTGCCTTACAAAAAAGCGGCTTCGCAAGAAGCCGCTTTTTTGTATTTAGTTGTGTGATCTTTGAAGCGCATCCAGTGCCGGGAGCGATCCTAGCTCAAGAAACGTGAGCATCGCCCCGCCTGCAGTAGAAAGGAAGCTGTACTGCGCATTCAGGTCAAGCGACTCAATTGCGGCGACTGTATCCCCGCCTCCTACCACGGAGTACGCCTCAGACGCAGCGATCAAACGCGCGAGCGCGAGTGTTTGATCGGGGTATCCATGTTCGTAGTTGCCCATAGGGCCATTCCACAAGATCGTGCGGGCGCGCATGATCGAGCTTTCAAGCTCTGCAATACTTCGGGGCCCAATATCCAATATCACTTCTTTGGGAAGGATCGCGTCCGGGGTAGTCACGCGCGAGACGCCATCTTTGACTACCACAACATCAACGGGGAGCTTGATCTTCGGATGTGCGAGCAGCGCACTGTCTGCGAGACTTGCGCTTGAGACAAGCGAATCGCCTATCTCATACCCTTTTGCCTTGAAGAAATCGTTTGCGAGCGCTCCTCCAATGAAGATATCGTCATAGATATCCAAGTACTTCTCAACAAGCGGCATCTTCGTCTCGAACTTCGCTCCGCCGAGGATAAAGAGCGCGGGATGCGGCGGATGCATGACCTTAGAGAGTTCTGTGTATTCCTGCAAAAAGCTCAGGCCAGCGTATGAAGGCAAAAGTGCACAGATAGCAGAAAGTGAAGCGTGTGCACGATGGGAAGCGGCAAAGTCATCATTCACATACACATCTGCAAGTGCTGCGAGCTCCTGAGCAAAGCCTGCATCATCCTCTGTCTCTCGAGGGTCGCGCCTAAGATTCTCAAGCAGCAAAACATCGCCGTCTTGCATGCTATTGCGCATTGATGTGGCCTGCGCTCCGGTTATCTCAGGACAGAAAGAGAGCGGGAAATATTCCTGCAGCGCTTCATAAACGGGAGCGAGAGTTTCCTGTTCTTCCCTGCCGATATGGCTTATGAGGATCACGCGGGCCTTTCGTTCACGGAGGAACTCAATAGTGTGCAGCGCTTGCTTCAGCCGAAACGCGTTTGAGACCTTATGGTTTTCAACTGGCACATTCAGGGGCGATCGAACCAGTACGTATACCCCTTGGAGATTCAGGTTCGCTTCAGCGATCGAAGGAATATTATGATCTTGCATAGGTATCGGCAATTTGTACCACTTCTTTGAACTCGGGAGCCTTAAGGCTGACTCCCCCTATTAAAAAGCCATCAGCTTCGCCAACACTCAAAAGCTCAGCCGCGTTATCTGCATTGACCGAACCTCCGTACAGAATGCGCACCTTTCCAACAGCCCTCCTGCTATGCGTATCGGAGATGATCTTTTGAATGAACAGCTTCATCTCTTGCACATCCTCAGCAGTAGCGTGCGCGCCTGTTCCAATAGCCCAAACCGGCTCATATGCGATCACAAACCGCCCGAGTGATGATGACGGGATCGCTTCAAGGATCGCACGCAGCTGCGCTTCTATC
>Ga0164241_10006582_pt1 | contig 10567 bp, 8 predicted proteins | sample OricomyardsoilBY_FD_108780 | JGI IMG/M metagenome (GOLD analysis project Ga0164241, IMG submission 108780) | Backyard soil microbial communities from Emeryville, California, USA - Original compost - Back yard soil (BY) | ecosystem: Environmental > Terrestrial > Soil > Unclassified | place: USA... | reverse complement strand
TGCGGCAGATTTGGCGCGTAAGCGTACATCGGAATCCCAATCAAGCTGCAAACCACCAAGGTCAACAACGAGGTGGTGCTGTTGGCGGCGGTCACTTTGTCCCAATGATGCTCCAGTTTGTGTTCCTTCAGCGTATCATAGGCCATTGCTTCGCCCGCGCCACTGTAGAGCGCGATGCCCGTCTGGAACATGGCGTATCCTAACATCAGTACCCAGAAATTTTGCGCCACGCCCATGACCAAAAAGGCCATGCCGTTCATCAGCATGGCGGCGCGTACCGTCCAACGCTGACCAATTAAGTCAGACAATGCCCCCGTCGGGATTTCCATAAACAGGCCATAAGCGAACGCAATCGAGTCCACCACGCCCAGCACCCCGAACGTCATGAACAATTGCCAATAGAAAATCCAATTTCCGGCGATGAAAACCGCGCTATCGGCGGCATTGAGGGCATAATACAGGCGGATATTGCGAAGGTCGGCATGGGGCAATAACGCGCCCATCAAACGCCGTAACGAAATCATGGAACACCTTTTGGGAGTCAAAACATCAGGACGTGCAGATAGATACCCAGACATGTCGGATAGCTCATATCATGCTATCCCGACTGTAAGGAATGTGTCTATACCCACCCTGACCCATTGTGACCCCAATAAAGGGGCAAAAAAAGGTGCATCGTTATGATGCACCTTTCCACGACCCTCGCAGGGCAACCCGTGAGTCACCCTACTTATCGATTAAATCAAGGCGCCGCGGCTGTGCCGACGTGGAAGACCGCGATGTAATCGCCCCGTGTGCGTTGCTCACTGGAAGAGAAGCGGTATTCCAAAAAGTTACCGACCTCAAACCCGTCAGACGGAATCGCCATGAACGAGTCATATTGACCGCCGCCGATTTTGTTACCCGTGGTGCGCGTGATGTAATAACCGCGTAAGGCGTCATTTTTGCCGCCGTAGCACGACGATGTACCCGCGTCATCACACACGGCTCGCGTACCATCCGAAAAGACAAACGTTTTGTCTTCAGAATCCACAATCGAAATCATGCTATCCAGCGCGTCGGTGACGGATATCATGTAGGCCGAAATATCCACGCCGGAATTGATGATATTCTCGCTGAGCGTGATGTAGAACGGGTCACCAGCGCCGTCGCCAGACCCGTCATTGGCGGTCACAGCCAACCCCTCAATCATCAACACGAACTCCCCCGCGCCGCTGCCCGGACTGCCGACGATGAACGAGATATTGCCGAGGTCAGACCCTGTATAGGTGAAGGGTTTTTGTGCGCTGAATGTCGAGGGGCCGATTTCGCCCGTGGTCGGGAGGTCAACTTGGAAGCCGCTGACAGCCGGATTATCGTCGTTGCACAGGGTCGCGTCCCCATCTGTGACTGCTATAACGGGGTCGAAATCGCCCACGCCGATGGCTGTTGCGGTATAGCTGAAGCCCGGACGCATATTGACGATAACCTCAACGCCGTTTTCAAAACCGCCGCCGCCCGGACAGCTCACGCTGATGCCCGCGCCAGTGGTGGGGGTGGTCGTATTGCCGCCTTTTGTCGTAGTACCGCCCGGACTGCCCGCGCTGGATGACCCGCCGGAAGGCACGCCAATCAGCTCTACCGCGTCAATTTCCGTCCAGTTCTTGATGGTGCGCTGGTCGATGAATAAGCCTACGCGGTCAATGGCGACATCCACGCCGCTGACATCATAAGTGAAGACATGCGGGCAATTAGCAGCGGAGTCATCACTACTGTTCTCTAAGACGATAGGCTCATCACTGCCAGCAGGGAACACGACAAGAGCCGTAATCGTGCCGGGGTTAAAGTTTTGATAGACATTAATTTGAGATGGGATAACCGGGGTATCATAATATCCCAACCACCATTCGACATCATCTTCCCATTTGGCCGACGCCCACGCGCCAGAAATATCGCCGCATTGGTCAATATCGGCGGGGCCAGTCGCGCCGTCAGCCTCCCAGCCGACATATTCCGAGCTGGCCTCAGCGCTGCTCGCCCACTGGCTGATTTCATCACCTGTTTGAGTGCTGGTATTGGTATTTTTCGAGCCGCCCCCCGCGCCACCGGGCTTGCCGCCGCCTTGTTGCGCCGAGGCGGGCAAGCAGCCTATAACGATGAGAACCATAAGAATTATGAGAGAGAACTTGCGTTTTTGTGAAGCAGACATGCTTGTGAACCTCCTCTATGACAGATTACTATGTTAGGTGGTATGGCGGTACGGGGAGCATACACGCCGTCCATTTTAGATGACTCCGATTATAGGATGTTTTTGCTAAACTGGACGCGCAAACACCCGATTCGATAAGCAATCCTATAAGGATTATTCCATGACTTTCCCAGATTGGCACGCACGCCCCGCTGAACTTTTGCAACAACTCATCCGATTCGACACCACCAACCCGCCCGGAGACGAGGCAAAACTCATCGCATGGGCGGCGGAGGTCGTGCGCTCGTATGGGATTGAACCGGTCATCGTCGGGAAATCACCCTCCCGCACCAATTTGATAGCCCGCCTCAAAGGGCGTGGTGAAGCGCCCCCGCTGATGCTCTACGGGCATGTCGATGTCGTCCCAACCAGCGGTCAACAATGGACACACCCACCCTTCAACGGTGATTTGATTGATGGCTTCATCTGGGGGCGCGGGGCATTGGACATGAAAGGCGGCGACGCCATGCTGATGTCGGCCTTCCTCCGCGCCGTGGCAGAGGGCGCAGACCTGCCGGGTGACTTAATTCTGGCGTTAACTTCCGATGAGGAAGACGGCAGTGAGTACGGTGCGCGTTATCTGGTCGAGAATCATGCCGACCTGTTCATGGGGGTCAAATATGGCTTAAGCGAATTTGGGGGATTCCCTCTCACCATCGCGGGCAAGCGCTTTTACCCGATTATGGTGGCTGAACGATATGTTTGCACGTTACAGGTGACGGTGCGCGGCGCCGGTGGTCACGGCGCACAGCGGGCGACAGGCACGGCGATGGGGCGCTTGGGGCGGATGCTGGCGGCGATGGACGGCGCACGGCTGCCAGTGCATATCACGCCCGTGGTGGCCGCGCTGGTCAACGGTGTGGCTGAGGGACTCGATCAACCGACGTCTGACCTGATGCGTGCCTTACTCGACCCCGCACAGACCGACGCTATGCTTGACCAACTAGGCGCGGCGGCGCGGATGTTCGACCCGTTGCTGCACAATACCGCCAACCCGACGCTGGTACAGGGCGGGACGCGGGTGAACGTCGTGCCATCAGAAATCCATGTCACCCTAGATGGGCGGGTGATTCCGGGCATCTCGCCCGCAGACTTCATCGCGGAAGTCCGCGCCCTCATCGGGGATGACCTCGACATCACCCAAATCAGCGGGGAGCCGCCCACCGCGCAAATGCAGCCGGACATGACTCATTTCGACCATTTGGCCGGAGTCTTGAAGGCGCTCGACCCGTCCGGCACGCCCGTGCCATATATGGTCAGCGGCGCGACGGACGCCCGCGTTTTCGCAGACCTCGGCATCCAGACGTATGGGTTTGTGCCGATGTCTTTGCCGGAGGGGTTCAACTTCGCCAGCCTGATTCACGCCGCGGATGAGCGCATCCCCGCCGAGGCGGTGGCTTTCGGCACAGAGGCCATTTACCGCGCTATCACGACGTGGCGCACTGCTTGATTTGCGCCCCTCGCACCATACTCTTCCGATAGACCTGCTGCCTCTTCTTGTGTCAAGGAGAGGCAGTGTTTTATATATTAACCAATGGTGCGAGTCATAAAGAACGGATTCAGAGACTATCTGACTCCCCATATACCCCTCTCCCACAGGGTAGCGAAGGGGACTTTTGCGTGTTTTTTTGTCCCTCGCCCCTTGTGCGCGAAGCCGTCGAAGGCTGAGAGGGACGGTTCACCGACAGGTGAACAGGGTGAGGGGATAAACACTCGCACCATTGGCCGTTAATAGTACTAAAGTAATGGTATTGAGTTGCAGTATATACGTGTAAAACAAGGTATGTTGTATGGTAATGGCATAAGTTCATAGGGAGATTGACCCATGGCATTAAACCGTTCTTTGATTTCACGTACAATTTTAGGCATTATCGCAGGAATCACGATTTTCATCACAGTGTTGCCGAGCAGCGCCGCAATTAATTTGATTTCATACTCATTGACCTGTTCATCGGCTTATATGAACGCCACATCAGGCGACGCAACCGGCAACGATTTCGGCCCCGTCACGATTAGAGCCAATGGCGTTATCATCGTGGATGATCCAGAAGGGGTTGGCCCGTATGATATTGATGATATTTTCACCTATTCCTTGCCTGCTGGTGATTATGAAATCATCATGGTCTGGGAATCGAGTGAAGGAGATGTCATCGTATCGGAAAACGTGTCTTGCGGTGCAGACATCGCTGATTATGGCAGAATCTGTTTTGGCCCCGGGGAGGTCGCAGCCGCCATTTATCTCTACCCCGATGGCTTGGAAATCTACTCTATTGAGGATGATGCGGGAGTTTTGAGCATCAGCATATCGAATGAAACCCTGTATAGCACCGCAACAGACCCATCAGGGGATGTCGCGGTTGCCACCACTGATGATGTGTTACCGACCACGTTATATCGGCAAATCGACGGTAATTTCCGTGTGGTGGTCGGGCCAGAACCCGTCGAGGGCAAAACGTATGAGTGCGTATTCAATGTAATTTGTGCCAAGACGCGCTCGTGGCTGCCCGGTCAAGAGCCGTATGGGTCGCTAGACCTGTCGATATGTGAGCAATCTTTTTCCTCATCGCACCCTTTTACATAACCAACGGTGCGAAACTTTCAGCCGTCGGCTGATTCGCGCAAGGGGGTGTACGTCACCGTAAAAACAGCGTCTACAATCACCAAACACCCTCGTCTCAAAACGGGGGTGTTTTTTTAATGCCCCTAGCCCATCGGCGCGTTACAATAGAGGGGATTTTTAACAAATTTATTTTGGGGTTAATGTGCGTAAACAAGGAAAACAGACTCATGACATCAGCATTTGACATCCACCCAGCCGCACTTGCCGCGCTGGTTGAGGGACGGCACGGCTCTCCATTCGACATCCTTGGCCCTCACCCGTTGGGCGAGGCGGGCGGGGTCAGTCTCTGCGCCTTCCGCCCGTGGGCAAGCGCCATGAGCGCCGTCACGCGGGATGGCACGCGCCATACGATGCAAAAACTCCATGCCAACGGCCTGTTCGGGTTAGATTTACCAGAACAAGCCGCAGACAAATTTCATTATTACCTAGAGATGACTGATTTTGATGGTGATGTGACCAGCTACGATGACCCCTATCGTTTTGACGCGCTGATGACCGACTTTGACCGCCACTTATGGGCGGAAGGCAAATTGTTGTACGCCTATAAATCCTTTGGCGCGCATCCGGTCATCCATCAAGGCGTTGCGGGCGTCAATTTTGTGGTCTGGGCGCCCAATGCCGAGCGAGTCAGCTTAATTGGGCTGTTCAACCGTTGGGATGAACGCGCTCATCCGATGCGCCTGCACGCGGGCGGGCTGTGGGAGTTGTTCGTCCCGGGTCTGACCGGTGGCGAGGTCTATCGCTATGACATCCGGTCACACAATCACGGCTGGCGCTTCCAAAAATCCGACCCGTTCGCGTTTTGGAGCGAGAAACGCCCCGCCAACGCCTCGGTCATCTACGACTTCAACGGCTATCAGTGGGATGACGTGCAGTGGATGGAAAATCGCGGGCAAGGCAATGTCACCAAAAAACCGATGTCCACGTATGAAGTCCATCTGGGCAGTTGGAAACGTAAAGACGATGGTTCATGGCTGACGTACCGCGAATTGGCTGATGACCTCATCCCCTATATCGCCGATTTGGGCTTCACGCATATTGAGTTAATGCCAATCACCGAACACCCCTTTGATGGCAGTTGGGGCTATCAGGTCACGGGATATTTTGCCGCGACCTCGCGCTTTGGGACGCCGCATGACCTGATGTATTTCATCGACAAGGCGCACCAAGCTGGTATCGGCATCATCCTCGATTGGGTTCCGGCGCACTTCCCCAAAGACGGTCACGGCTTGAATTTCTTTGACGGCACGCACCTCTACGAACATGACCACGCCCTCCAGCGCGAACATCCAGACTGGGGGACGCTGATTTTCAACTTTGGCCGCAATGAAGTCAGAAATTTTCTGCTCGCCAGCGCGTTATTTTGGCTCAAGGAATATCATATCGACGGGTTGCGCGTGGATGCAGTCTCGTCAATGATTTACCTCGATTTCAGCCGTGAGGGAGGGCAGTGGATTCCCAACCGATATGGCGGGCGTGAAAATCTTGAAGCGTTGTACTTCCTCCGTGAATTTAACGAGGTCGTCCACCGTGAAGCCCCGGGCGCGGTCACGATTGCAGAGGAATCAACGGCGTGGCCGATGGTTAGCCGCCCGACGTATCTGGGTGGGCTGGGCTTCACCTTCAAATGGAACATGGGGTGGATGCACGACACGCTGGAATATATCAAAACTGACCCGATTTACCGCCGCTGGAAGCACAATAAGCTGACGTTCAGCCTGATGTACGCTTTTAGTGAGAATTTCGTGTTGTCGCTCGGTCATGACGAGGTAGTGCATCTTAAAGGGGCGCTGATAGAAAAAGTATCGGGCGACTGGTGGCAAAAATTCGCCACGATGCGCCTGTTATTCGGGTATATGTGGGCGCACCCGGGCAAAAAATTGCTGTTCATGGGCGGTGAATTCGGACAATGGCGCGAGTGGAGCGAGGCGCGTCAATTGGACTGGCATCTGCTGGTCTGGGAGACACATCAAGGGATGCAGCGCTGGCTGCGCGACCTCAACGCCTTCTATAAGGCGACGCCCGCGCTATGGGAATTGGATTTTGAGGGTTCGGGTTTTCAGTGGATTAACGCCGACGATGCTGATAACAGCACGTATAGCTTCATTCGTTACGCCGAAAATCGGGATGATTTCGTAGTCGTTGTGTGTAATTTCACTCCTATTCCGCGCTCAAATTATCGAATCGGCGTGCCGCGCTACGGGACATACCGTGAAGTCTTGAACAGTGATTCTATCCCGTATGGCGGCGGCAATGTGACCAACCCAGACCCGATTGAGGCGCAAGATTATCGCCATCTGGGATGGGATATTAGCGTGACGCTGACCATTCCGCCCTTGGGCGTGGTCATCCTCCAGCCGATATATGCGCCGAAGATAAATGTCCCCCAAGTCGGTGAAACAACCAGCGGTTTCGGCTTGATTGACCTGCCCGCCCCCGTCATCGATACCAATGCCGGACAAGTGGGGTAACGCTGTGTCTGACGCGCCAATTTTGCTAGAAATTGATACCGACGGAATCGCGCTTCTAACCTTCAATCGTCCGGCGGCGCGGAATGCCCTCAATCTGGTGGCGATGCGAGCGTTTGCCGAGGCGGTAGAAACACTCTATCACAGCGAAGATGAGATATGCGCGGTCATCTTGACCGGCGCGGGGACGGATGCGTTCTGCGCGGGCGGAGATTTGGTCGAGTTGGCGGGCAAACCCACCCCCTCCGACGCGCTGGGCTTCATCACCGTCATGGGCGATGCGTTACGACGGCTAGAATCGCTGCCCGTGCCGGTCATCGCCGCCATCAACGGCTATGCACTGGGCGGGGGCAGCGAAATCGCCCTCGCCTGTGACTTACGAATCGTCGATGACTCCGCACAGATGGGATTCGTTCAAATGGCGATGGCGCTCATCCCCGGCTGGGGGGCGGGTCAGCGATTATTGCGGACTGTCGGGTATGCGCGGGCGCTGGATATTTTGCTGCAAGCCCGCCCGATGCGCCCGCCGGAATTATTAAGTTTAGGATTGGCATCACAGGTCGCGCCAACAGGGCAGGCGCTCGCGGCGGCGCAGGCGTATGCCCGCCATATCGCCAAGCAACCGCCGGACGTGGTTCGCGCCGCCAAACGCTTGTTATGGGCGGGGCTGACTCAGCCTTATGAGGTGGCACTACAATCAGAGCGTGCATTATTCCCCGCGTTATGGGCGGCTGAACCGCACCTCAACGCGGTTGCGAAATTTTTGAATCGCCGGACATCCTAGACAATAGCATCATCAGAAAAGGTGCGGTATGACGGGCTTGATTTTATTTATAGCGGGCGTGTTTACCATCATCGCTACCCAGAGCGATTGGGAATGGTATTGGAACGACAGGCGCGCCCGCATGTGGATTTCTCTTTTTGGAGAAGAAGGGGCGAAAACAGTCTTAACCATCCTCGGCGGTATTATCATGATTGGCGGGGCGATTTTGATGTGCAGCGGCTATAGCAAATAAACTCACCCCAGCCGGAGTTCCATCGCGTCGAAATCTACTGTGGCACGTATCCGCATCAGAAAATCGACGCCCAGAATCGCATCAATCTGAACGCCGCGCTGGACTAAGCCGGGTTGGACGATGACCCCGCCAAATAATTTGTCGTCAATTTGAATCCCGTCAATCTGTACATCCGCGTAACTCTGGCCGCCGTTTGTTGACTCAATCGGTGTGATAGCGAGTCCTAAAACCTTCAAGTCCTCCGTCTCCATCACCACGCCGGTAGAACGGGTATCGAGCAACGCTCTGAGCAGCAAAAGCCGCTCACCGTTGGCGTGAATGACAACGGTGATAAACGGTAAACCATCTTCCATACGGATGGCGGTCATATAGACTCCTTACTTTAACCCTATTAACCAATGGTGCGACTCATAAGGAACGGATTCAGAGACGATTTGACTCCCCATATACCCCTCACCCCCTAAATCCCCCTCTCCCACAGGGTGGCGAGGGGGACTTTTGCACGTTTTTTTGTCCCTCACCCCTTGTGCGCGAAGCCGCCGAAGGCTGAGAGGGACGGTTCATCGACAGGTGAACAGGGTGAAGGGATAAAAACTCGCACCATTGGTTATTATAGCCCCGTAATCATGGCACACACGGCAGCTCGGTCAAGTTGACCAGCCACGCGCCGCCGCTGCGTCCCTCCGTCCCCAGCGCCAAAATCGTCCCGTCCGGGCTGATGGCGCTCAAGCCGCGTTCATCCGGCGCAAGCGATAACGGCAGCACGGCTAACGTACTCAGCGTTTTGCTCAGGGTGTCAAAACATTGCAGGCGGGTCGCGCCGCCCTCATCGCGCACGACATAAATCTCCGCGCTTTGTTGACGCTGTACATACACGGGCGCGGGGTAATTGTTCCCGGGCGCGTCCGCCTCAAACAAGGTTTCGGCGCGGGCGGGATTGGTGGTCGATTGCAGACGGTATTGAGTCACGCCTTCGCGCACCACTGCAATCACCACCCGCGCCCCGTCCGATGTCCCCCCCGGCACAATCAGCGACGGCACGGACTCCAGCGGTGTCACACTGATTTTCTGACCCGCCATACTCCCCGTGAAATAACGTACTTCGTCGCCATACGCCCCATAATAGTAGGCCACAAAGCGCCCCTCTGGCAGCCAATTATAGCCTTGCAGACTGATGCGGCTGAGGGAATCCCACAGCAAGCGTTGGAAAGTGCCATCCGGCTCGGCAGTCAGGATGACATTCACATCGTCCTGATAAATCATGCGCCGATCTTGCGGGTGAAATTGAATTTTGGCGTGGGCGGCATCGGCGGGCGTGTCGAATTCAAGACGGCGTAACACGGATGCGTCAATCATCTCCCCGTTGGGCGGGTCGATGGGGCGGGTATCACCAGCCACGGGGTCATACTCATACCACTGCTGCTCGGTGAACATATTTAGTTCACAACCGAGGGCAAATCGCAACAATCCCTCCCGCGACCATTCCAGTCGGACGACTTCCCCGCGCAGCAATTCGGTCACATGCGGGTAGGTCAAAAACGGATTAATCGGAGTCGCTTCGACAGGGGATGTGGTGGTTTCGATGTCGATACGGGCGGGGATGAGGTCATCACCATCCAATTCCAACCCGATTTGATAGCGAGCGACTTCTCCGGGCTGTAAGGGCGCGTCGGGGCGGAAACTCAGGCCGCATGAGTCCACCGCACCGCCGAATCCTTCCCCGATGATGCCCCCAGCCGCATCATATACCGTGGCGTACAGCGTGGTATCCGACAGCGCATCTGGCGCATTTTCAGCGACGGTCAGCGTGCCGACAGCCATCCACTGTATCTCGCCAAACAGGCTCAGTCCCCGTGTGAGTTCCGGCTCTGAGAGCGTGAGGGTATCGGTAGCGTCTTGGGCGGTCAACGACCAGACGATAAGAAGCATCAACATCAGGGAGCATAATTTACGGCGCATCAAGGGTAATCCATCAACTAAGCGGAGTCATCATACCCCCAATGATATAACCCCTCGGATGGACGGGCTACCCTTAGAAGCCATTTGAAAATTCGACATCAGACCCGTTTCGGCGCGTATGGGCGGCGGGGCGCACACGGGTGCGCCCCTACAACATCCGGCGATTCGGGATTTCAAATAGGATGAGTCAAGCGGGGACAGACTATAGTCTGTCCGTACATTTTGGTGTGTGAAATTTGTGAAGTTTTTTAGCTGGATGTTTGAGCGTCCAGTGCCG
>Ga0164241_10006581_pt1 | contig 10569 bp, 10 predicted proteins | sample OricomyardsoilBY_FD_108780 | JGI IMG/M metagenome (GOLD analysis project Ga0164241, IMG submission 108780) | Backyard soil microbial communities from Emeryville, California, USA - Original compost - Back yard soil (BY) | ecosystem: Environmental > Terrestrial > Soil > Unclassified | place: USA... | reverse complement strand
CGATGCTCCACAAGGCGCTCACCCAGTTCCTCGAGGACGTGGCCTGGGGCGAGCTCGACGTGCTGCTCGTCGACCTCCCGCCGGGCACCGGCGACGTCTCGATGACGCTCGCCCAGCTGCTGCCCGACGCGAAGTTCCTGATCGTCACGACCCCGCAGCCGACCGCGCAGAAGGTCGCGCGCCGCTCGGCCGAGATGGCCCACAAGGTCAACCTCGAGATCTGCGGCGTCGTCGAGAACATGGCGGGCTTCGTCACGCCCGGCGGCGAGCGCTTCGCGATCTTCGGCGAGGGCGGCGGCCAGGGGCTGGCCGACGAGCTCGACGTGCCGCTGGTCGGCAAGGTCCCGCTGACGATGCCGCTGCGCGAGCAGGCCGACAACGGCGAGCCGCTCGTCCTGGTCGACCCGGACGATCCGGCGTCGCAGGCGATCCGCCACGCGGCCCGCGGGCTGCTGGCGCTGTTCCCGGCGCCGCTGCCCGTCCTGGGCATGGCGCCGATCAGCGCGGGGACGTCAGGCGAGCCGGAGCCCGCCGCGCCGACGGGCTTCCAGCTGCCGATGGTCCAGGCCTAACGGCCCGGACCCGCAGGCCGCGCTACTTGGCGGCCTGGAAGTACTTCGCGTTGATCTCGGCGAAGCCGGACCACTCCTCCGGGAGCTGGTCCTCGGCGAAGCAGGCGTCCACCGGGCAGGCTTCGACGCAGGCGTCGCAGTCGATGCACTCCTCCGGATCGATGTAGAGCTGGACCACGTTGTCGTAGTCGGGCTCGTCCGGCGTCGGATGAATGCAGTCAACCGGGCAGACCTCGACGCAGGAGTTGTCCTTGGTGTTGACGCAGGGCTCGGCGATGACGTAGGCCATGGGCTTAAAGATGTTCCTCGATCGTGCAGCAGGGAGGTGAGGGGTACGGATCGTAGTACGGTCCGGCGCCGGATGATCCTTCTTTCGGGTGCCACCGGGCTCGTCGGCTCGGCGCTCCTGCGGCGTCTGGTCGCGGCGGGAACCCCGGTACGGGCGCTCGTGCGCGACCCGAAGCGGCTCGGAGACGAGCGTGTCCGGGTCCAGATCTCCCTCGGAGACCTCGCCGACCCGCCGTCGTTCCGCAACGCGCTGCGGGGCGTCAACACCGTGATCCACTGCGCCGCGACGATCCGCGACCAGCCCGGCGGCTCGATCGAGGAGCTCAACGGGATCGCCACCTGGCGGCTCGTCCAGGCCGCCGAGCGCGCGGGGGTCGAGCGCTTCGTCTTCTTCAGCGCCCTCGGCGCTTCGAGCCACAACCGCACGCGCTTCCTGCGGGCCAAGGCGCTCGCCGAGCAGGCCGTGGTCGAGGCCGGCCTCGCGCACACGATCTTCGCCCCGTCGATCGTCTACGCCCCCGGCGACCCGTTCCTCTCGATGCTCGAGCGGATGTCGCTGCTGCCCGTGATGCCGGTCAGCGGCGCGGGCCGCGCGGCCTACCAGCCGATCTGGGCCGAGGACGTCGCCGACGCGGTCATCGCCGCGCTGCGCGAGCCGGCCGAGGCGCAGCGCTACGAGCTCGCCGGCCCCGAGGTCCTCACGCACACCGAGATCGTCGAGACCGCGCTGCGCTCGTTCGGCCGCGACCGCCCCGTCGTGCACGTGCCGACCCCGGTCGTCTCCCGCGCGCTGCGGATCGCCGAGGGCCTGATGAAGTCCAAGGCGCCCGCCGTCTGGGACGAGGCCGAGCTGATGGAGGTCTCGATGACCACGCCGCGCGGCACCGCCGACGCCGAGGCGCTCGGTGTCCGTCCGCGGACGATGGCCGACGTGCTCGGGGCGCCCCGCCGCGCCCCCCTCGCCGCCTAGGCGGCGGTTCCCGTCAGCTCCGGATGGCGGCCCGCCCACGGCCGCGCCGCCTCGACCTGTGCCGCGAGGGCGAGCAGCGCGCCCTCGCCGGCCGGCCGGCCGATGACCTGCACGCCTGTCGGCAGCCCGTCCGCGCCGTGGGAGAGCGGAAGCGAGATCGCCGGCAGTCCCGCGGCGTTGCAGACCGGCGTGAACGGCGTGAAGGTGCCCGACTCGGTGAACGTGCCCATCGGGTACTCGGCCGCGGTGTCGAGCGTCCCGATCGGCAGCGCGCGCTGCGCGAGCGCGGGGGTCACGACCGCGTCGTAGCCCTCTGTCCACGCGATCAGCTGGCGGCAGGCGATCTGCAGGCGCCCCGTCAGGAACGCCGAGTCGATCGCGTTCATCCCGCGGCCGAGCTGGTAGATCGCCCAGCTCATCGGCTCCATGTCGTCGGCGGTCGGCTCGCGGCCCGCGACGAGCCCGCTGAAGGCGATCGAGGTGGCGATCGCGACCGCGAACACGCCGCCGAACGTCTCCTGCAGCCCTTCGGTCCGCCACGGCGGGTCGACCTGCTCGACGTCGTGGCCGAGGTCGGCGAGCAGCCGCGCGGCGTCCTCAGTGGCCGCCGCGTCGATCGGGTCGACCGGCGTGTCGATCGGCGTGAACGTCGACCACGCGATCTTCAGTCGGCCCGGCTCCCGCGCGGCCGCGGCGGCGAACGGCTCGGCCGGCGGCGGCGCCCAGGTCGCGTCGCCGGGCACGTAGCCGGCGAGGACGTCGAGCAGCTGCGCGGTCTCGCGCACGGTCCGGGTGAGCACGCCGTCGGTGACCAGCGCGGCATCGCCCTGCTCGGGCGCGAGCGAGATCCGGCCGCGCTGTGGCTTGAGCCCGACGAGCCCGCAGCACGCCGCCGGGATCCGCGTTGAGCCGCCGCCGTCGTTGCCGTGCGCGATCGGGACGAGGCCCGCGGCCACGGCTGCGGCGCTGCCGCCGCTCGAGCCGCCGGGGGTCCGCGAGGTGTCCCACGGGTTGCGCGCCGGCCCGAACAGCCGCGACTCGCTGACCGGCAGGATCCCGTACTCGGGGAGGTTCGTCGTGCCCACGGGGATGAACCCGGCCGCCTTCAGCCGCGCGACCGCGTTGTGGTCGTGCTCGGCGACGTGGTCGGCCATCAGCGAGCACGCGAACGTGAGCTTGCGGCCCGCCAGCGCGCGGTTGTTCTTGATCCCGATCGGCACGCCGGCGAACGGCCGCTCGTCGCCGGGCTTCACCGCGTCGGCGGCGGCCAGCGCGCCCTCGTGGTCGACGTCGACGAACGCGTTGAGCCGCGGGTTGAGCGCGTCGATCCGGTCCAGCGAGGACTGCACGAGCTCACGGGCCGAGATCTCCCCGCTGCGGACCATCGCCGCCAGCTCGTCGACGGGACGGAACATGAGGTGGGTCATGGGCCGGAACACTACGCCGCGCGCTCCGTAACCCCATAAAGAGGTATCATCGGGTTATGCACGATGAGGCCCGCGACCTCCCGGAGGACCTGGAGCTGCCGCTCGCCTCGGGTCGTCCGTGGTGGTACTGGCTCGGTGGCCGCCCGGCGCTGGACCTCGTCAACAGCCGTCGCGAGCGCTGGCGCCGCGACGTCGAGACGCTGACGAGCCCGCGCGACCTGTCGCGCTGGCTGCTGGACTCCGGCGTCGCCGACCGCGAGCTGCCGGTGACCCGCGAGGTGCTCGCCGAGGCGATCGCCCTGCGCGAGGCGATCGACGCCTGCGCGCGCGCCGTGCTCGAGGATCGTCCCGTCCCCGCCGCGGCGGTTCGCGCGATCGACCTGCGGATCCCGTTCGCGGCGCCGCGCCCGCGCCTCACCGTCGCCGACGACGGCACGCCGCGCCTCGGCGAGCGCGCGGCCGCCGACACCGCGCGCAGCGCGCTCGGGCTGATCGCGCTCGACGCCGCCGCGATGCTCGGCGACGCCGCCCAGCGCGCCCGGATCCGGGTGTGCGGGGCGCCCGACTGCTCCGCCCGCTTCTACGACCGTTCCCCCGCCGGCCGCCGCCGCTGGTGCTCGATGCGCACCTGCGGCAACGTCGCCAAGGCCCGCCGGCATCGCGCGCGCAAGCGCATCGAACCCCCGACTGCGAGGATTGCACCATGAGCAGCACCGCCGATCTGTCCGACGTACGGTCGGGTCTCGAGGGCGTCGTCGCCTTCGCGTCCGAGATCGCCGAGCCCGATCGCGACGGCGGAGCGCTCCGCTACCGCGGCGTCGACATCGAGGACCTCGTCGGCAAGGTCCCGTTCGAGAAGGTCTGGGGCCTGCTCGTCGACGGCACGTTCGACCCCGGCCTGCCGCCCGCCGAGCCGTGGCCGCTGATGGTCCGCTCCGGCGATCCGCGCGTGGACGTCCAGAGCGCGCTGGCGATGCTCGGGGCGGGCGGGCCCGACTCTGGCTTCCGGCAGCTGATCGACATCTCCGACGCCGAGGCGCGCGACAACCTCGCCCGCGCCTCGGTGATGGCGCTGTCGTTCGTCGCCCAGTCCGCGCGCGGCGTCGGCCGCCCGCCGGTCCCGCAGAGCCTGATCGACACGGCCACGTCGATCCCCGAGCGGTTCCTGCTCCGCTGGCGCGGGGAAGCCGACCCCGATCACGTGAAGGCCATCGACGCCTACTGGAACTCCGCCGCCGAGCACGGCATGAACGCCTCGACGTTCACCGCGCGCGTGGTCGCCTCGACCGGCGCCGACGCGGCCGCCGCCCTGAGCGCCGCGGTCGGCGCGCTCAGCGGCCCGCTGCACGGCGGCGCGCCGAGCCGCGTCCTGAAGATGCTCGACGAGGTCGCCGAGCTCGGCGACGCCGAGCGGTGGGTCAACGCCGCCCTCGACCGCGGCGAGCGGCTGATGGGCTTCGGCCACCGCGTCTACCGCGCCGAGGACCCGCGCGCCCGCGTCCTGCGCCGGACCGCGCGCGAGATCGGCTCGGCCCGCTTCGAGGTCGCCGAGGCGCTCGAGAAGGCCGCGCTCGCCGAGCTGGCGGCGCGCCGGCCCGACCGCGTGCTCGCCACCAACGTCGAGTTCTGGTCGGCGGTCGTGCTCGACTCGGCCGACGTCCCGCCGGAGCTCTTCACCTCGATGTTCACCTGCGCCCGGGTCGCGGGCTGGAGCGCCCACATCCTCGAGCAGAAGCGCGAGGGGCGCCTGATCCGCCCGACCGCCAAGTACGTCGGCCCGGCTCCCCGCTCGATCGACGAGGTCGGCTAGCGCTGGAACCGCGGCCCCTGGATCCCGACCGCCTCGGCGATCACCTGGACCGCCTGTTCCGCGCGGCGTGGGGCCTGTGCGGCTCCCGCGAGGAGGCCGAGGACCTGGTGCAGGACACGTACGCGCGCGTCCTCGCCAAGCCTCGCTTCCTGCGCTCGGAGGACGATCTCGGCTACCTGCTGCGCGTGATGCGCAACCAGTTCGTCAGCGGCCACCGGACCGCGGCGCGGCGCCCGCGGACCGAGCCGATGCCCGAGCACCTCGAGCCGGTCGACCCGCGGACGGGCGACCGCCCCGACGAGCGGTTCGCGACGAACGCGGTCTTCGCGGTCATCGCCGAGCTGCCCGAGGACTTCCGCGACGCGCTGATCGCGGTCGACGTCGCGGGGCTCTCCTACGCCGAGGCGGGCAAGCTCCTGGGCGCCAAGGAGGCGACGATCACGAGCCGCCTACACCGCGCGCGGGCGAAGGTGATCGCGGCGATGACCGATGCCGACGACGAGAACGGGCAGGAAACGGCCCGCGAGGGCGTCGTATGAGCGAGGACCCCATGGACGACCACGCGACACCCCGGGAGGTCGAGCGGCTGCGTGCCGCGCTGGCGGACGTGCGCGCGCCCGACCGGCTGCGGACGCGGATCGAGGCCGAGCGCGCGCGGACCGCGCCGCGCCGGGCGATCCGGCGCCGCTTCCAGCTGCTCGCGCCGGTCGTCGCCGCGGCCGCGCTGGCGGGCGTCGTGCTCGCGCTCGTCGCGCCCTCGGGCGCCCCGAGCGTGCTCGACGCCGCGGCGCTCGCGGCCTCCCGGCCGGTGGCCGCCGCGCCCGCGCCGCTGCCCGCCCATCCGGAGGAGCTGGCCGCCGCGGTCGGCGGCGTGCACTTCCCGGCCTGGGGCGCGGCGCTGCGCTGGGTGCCGACGGGGTCGCGGGCCGACACGCTCGAGGGCCGCGCCACGCGGACCGTCTTCTACACGAGCCCGAAGCGGCGCACGCTCGGCTACACGATCGTCGACGGCAAGGCGCTCGACTGGCCCGACGGCGACCGGGTCGTGACGCGCAACGGCGTCGAGATCCACGTCGTCCGCGACGGCGACCGCCGGGTCGTCGCCTGGCGCGTGGGCGGCCGGACGTGCGTGATGTCGGCGCCCGCCGCGGTGCCTGAGGAGCGGCTCGTGATGCTGGCCTCGGTCTCGACCTACGGCTGACGGATCTCGACGCGGTCGCCCTCGGCGATCCGGCCGGGCCCGAGCGCGCGGGCGTTGATCCCGAAGATCGTGCCGCGCTCGCGCGCGAGCCAGCGCAGCAGCTCGGCCTTGCGCTCGGAGGTGTCGGGGTCGCGCGTCGGGATCACGCAGCGGATGCACGGGTGCAGGAGCGCGAACCGCGCGGCGCCGATCGTCATCTCGGCGCCCTCCCAGCCGCTCTCGGCGAACGCGCCGGCGTCGAGCTCGACGTGGACGTTCGTGCGCCAGCGGCGGAGGTCGAGCGGCCCGACGTGCGCCTCGACGTCGGCGTGGCTCGCGGCGGTCGTCAGCAGCAGGGAGTCGGCGAGGTCCTGCAGCAGCGTCGGGTCGCGCCGCAGCTCGACCGGCCGTCCGAGGTCGGCCTCGATCGCCTCCTTCAGGCCCGGATCGCCCCACGTCCAGCGGGTGCCGTCGGGGGCGGTGAGCGCGGGCAGCGGCGGGTCGGCGCGGTCGATCTCGGGCTGCCCGTAGGTGGCGTGCCAGAGGACCATCCGCGGCGCCTCGCGGATCGAGAGGCGGCGGGGCGATCCCCTGTGTTCCTCGAACAACGCGTGCGCGCGATCTCCCGCGGCGCCCTCGACGTCGGTGTCCAACGCTCCGACGCGCTCCCCGCCCATCGACTTCACCGGCCAGCGGTGCAGCGACACGACGTGGCCGGAGGCGAGCACGCCGCCAGCGTATCTTGGAGGTCGTGAGGCGCCTTCTCGTCACCGGCCTGGCCGGATACCTGGGCCGGGCCGTCGCCCGTGCCGCCCGCGACGCGGGATGGGAGGTCTCGGGAACGACCCACGACACGGCGGCGTCCGACGGGATACCGGCGTTCTCCGTCGACGTCCGCGACGCCGCGGCCGTCGAGAGCGTGGTGGCCGCCGCGGCGCCCGACGCGGTCGTCCACACCGCCTACCGGCGCCTGGGCGAGGACGCCGCGACCGTGAACGTCGACGGCGCCGCGGCCGTCGCGCGGGCGGCGCACGGCCACGGCGCGCGGCTGGTCCACGTGTCCTCCGACGTCGTCTTCCGCGGCGACCTCGGCCGGCCGCTGCGCGAGGACGACCTCCTCGACCCGATCACCGACTACGGCGCCGCGAAGGCCGAGGCCGAGGCGGTCGTGGCCGAGATCGACCCCGGCGCGGTGCTCGTCCGCACGAGCCTGATCTACGGCGGCGACGAGCCGTCCGACCACGAGCGCCTGGCGCTCGACGCGGCCGCCGGGCGGATCGACGCGACGTTCTACGACGACGAGCTGCGCTGCCCGGTCGTGGCCGGCGAGCTGGCGGCGGCGCTCGTCGAGCTGGCCGGGCTCCCGGAGGTCGGCGGGCCCCTGCACGTCGCCGGCGCCGACTCGGTCAGCCGGCTCGAGTTCGCGCAGCTCGTGGCGGCGTCGGCGGGGCGCGACACGGGGCGCCTGCGCGGCGCGCACGCCCCGCGCGACCGTCCGAAGGACCTCACCCTGGACTGCGCGCGGGCGACCAGCCTCCTGCGCGATCTCCCGCGGGGCGTCCGCGAGGTCCTGCGCGCGCGGTCGCGCTAGGTCGCCGCGCCCGCGCGTTCACCGCGCGGCGGGATGCTCCCCGGCGCGCGGCTTCGCAGCCCCTAGGCCGGCGCGCCCGCGAACACCGGCGGCCGGCGATCAGCCCACGGCGCGGCCTCCTCGAGCTGCGCGGCGACGCGCAGCAGGAGGTCCTCGCGGCCGAAGGCGGCGACGAGCTGGATCCCCACCGGCAGGCCCTCGTCGGTCTGGCCGAGCGGCAGCGAGATCGCGGGCTGCCCGGTCGTGTTGAAGCCAGCGGTGAAGATCGCGAACGGGGTCGCGCGGAGCATCGGCATCAGCGGGTTGTCGGCCGGCGCGTCGTGCTCGCCGAGCAGCGGCGCGGGTTCCGCGGTCGTCGGCGTGAGCAGGAGGTCGTGGCCGCCGGCCCACCACTGCGCGGCCGTGCGGCTCACGCGCTGGGCGAACTCGACCGAGGTCAGGAGGTCGGCGCCGGTGTGGTTCTTGCCCTGCTCGGCGAGCGCCCACGTCAGCGGCTCGACGTCCTCGGCGGTGATCTCGCGGCCCGTCGCGGCCGCCCAGTGGTTGAGGTTCCAGAGCACGCCGGAGAACCAGCGGACGAGGAACTGGGGGATGTAGTCGGGATCGTCGAGGCCGTCGGGCGCGGACTCGTCGACGTCGTGGCCGAGCCCGCTGAGCAGGTCGGCGGCGGCGCGCGCGGCGGCGACGCACGCCGGGTGCGCCTCGAACTGGTTGCCCGGAGGCGTGGTCAGCAGGCCAATCCGCAGGCGGCCCGGGTCGGCGCCGACCTCGGCGAGGAACGGGCGCTCGGGCGCCTGCACCGCGTACGGGTCGCCGACGGCGGGGCCGGCGATCGCGTCGAGCATCGCGGCCGTGTCGCGGACCGTGCGCGTGACCGCGAGCTCGGTCGTCAGGCCGCCCATCACGTCGCCGAAGTCTGGCCCCGAGGTCACGCGGGCGCGCGACGGCTTCAGCCCGACGAGGCCGCAGTGCGAGGCCGGGATCCGGATCGAGCCGCCGCCGTCGCTGGCGTGCGCCGCGGGGACGAGCCCGGCGGCGACCGCCGCGCCCGCGCCGCCGCTCGAGCCGCCCGGCGAGCGCGCGACGTCCCACGGGTTGCGCGTCGCGCTGTAGGCGGCCGGCTCGGTCGTCGGGAGGATCCCGAGCTCCGGCGTGTTCGTCCGCCCGACGAGCACGAACCCGGCGCGCCGGTAGCGCGCGACGACCTCGCTGTCGTGATCCGCCGTCCAGCCCAGGTTCTTGAGGAAGCCCATGCCCTCGTGCAGCGGCGCGCCCGCCTCGGAGGCGTGGAGGTCCTTGAGCAGCAGCGGCACGCCGCGGAACGGCCCGTCGGGCAGCTCGCCCGCGGCGGTCGCGCGCGCCTCCTCGAAGCGCTCGTGGATGACCGCGTTGATCTCCGGGTTGACGCGCTCGATCCGCTCGATCGCCGCGTCGACCAGCTCGGCCGGCGACGCCTCGCCGGTACGCACCAGCTCGGCCTGGGCGGTGGCGTCCATCTCGTGAAGCTCGCTCATGGGACGACCCTAAACGACGAGGGGCCCGGCGAAATCGCCGGGCCCCTCGTTCACGTCTGCAGCGCGGAGCGCTGGCTACATCATGCCGCCCATGCCGCCCATGTCGGGCATGCCGCCCCCGCCGTCCTTGTCGGGGATCTCGGCGACGATGGCCTCGGTGGTGAGGATGTTCTTCGCGATCGACGCTGCGTTCTGCAGCGCGGAGCGCGTCACCATCGCGGGGTCGATGACGCCCGCGGCCACGAGGTCGACGATCTCGCCCGTGGCGGCGTTCAGGCCGAAGCCCTTCTTGGCCTTGCGGACGTCGTTGACGACGACCGAGCCCTCGAGGCCGGCGTTCTCCGCGATCTGGCGGAGCGGCTCCTCGAGCGAACGCAGGACGATGCGAGCGCCGGTGCGCTCGTCCTCGTCCTCGAACGAGTCCTCCTTGATGGCGGACGCGGCCTGGATCAGCGCGACGCCGCCGCCGGGGACGATGCCCTCCTCGAGGGCGGCCCGGGTGGCCTGCAGCGCGTCCTCGACGCGGTGCTTCTTCTCCTTCATCTCCGTCTCGGTGGCCGCGCCGACCTTGACGACGGCGACACCGCCGGACAGCTTCGCGAGGCGCTCCTGGAGCTTCTCGCGATCGAAGTCGGAGTCGGTGTTCTCGATCTCGGACTTGATCTGGTTGATCCGGCCCTTGATGGCCTCGACGTCACCGGCACCGTCGACGACGGTGGTGTTGTCCTTGGCGACGACGACGCGACGCGCGCGGCCGAGCTGGGAGATCTGGGTGTTCTCGAGCTTGAGGCCCATCTCCTCGGTGATGACCTCGCCGTTCGTGAGGATGGCGATGTCCTCGAGCATCCGCTTGCGGCGGTCGCCGAAGCCCGGAGCCTTGACCGCAACGCCCGTGAAGGTGCCGCGGAGCTTGTTCACGACCAGGGTCGCGAGAGCCTCGCCCTCGACGTCCTCGGCGATGATGAGGATCGGCTTGCCGGACTGGATGACCTGCTCGAGCACGGGAAGGATGTCCCGGACGGAGCCGATCTTCTGGTTGGCGATGAGGATGTACGGATCCTCGAGGACCGCTTCCATCCGCTCCTGGTCGGTGACCATGTACGGCGAGATGTAGCCCTTGTCGAACTGCATGCCCTCGGTGAACTCGAGGTCCATGCCGAACGTCTGGCCCTCCTCGACGTTCACGACGCCGTCCTTGCCGACCTTCTCGATGGCGT
>Ga0164241_10006580_pt1 | contig 10570 bp, 8 predicted proteins | sample OricomyardsoilBY_FD_108780 | JGI IMG/M metagenome (GOLD analysis project Ga0164241, IMG submission 108780) | Backyard soil microbial communities from Emeryville, California, USA - Original compost - Back yard soil (BY) | ecosystem: Environmental > Terrestrial > Soil > Unclassified | place: USA... | reverse complement strand
GTCTGCCCGTAGCCGTCGGCGGGCTCGAGCCCGAGCGTCTCGCGGAAGGCGGCGATCGTCTCCGCCTCGAGCGCCTCACCGGCGGAGACCATGCGGCGCAGGGCGGGGAGGGGGCGCAGGGTGGCGCGCTTGGCCAGCATGCGGTACTCGGTCGGCGCCTGGCAGAGCACGTTGACGCCGAGCGCCTCGGCGAAGTCGAGCCGCTCGGCAGGGTCGAAGCGACCGTCGTGGATGACCGCGGTGGCGCCGGTCAGCCAGGGGGCGAGGAAGACGTTGCGGGCGGACTTCGACCAGCCCGGCGCCGTCGTGCACCAGACCAGCTCGCCCTTGCGCGAGCCGAGCCAGTGCTCGGCCTGGGCGCGCTGGCCGAGCAGGTAGCGGTAGGCATGAACGACGCCCCGCGGCTCACCGGTGGTGCCCGAGGTGAAGACGATCAGTGCCGGGTCCTCGGGATCCATCGCCTCGATCGCCGCCGGGGTCTCCTGGGGCAGGTCCTCGTCGAGCACCCTGGCGACCTCATGCATCGTCATGGTCGCAACGCCGTCCGGCAGCTCCGCCAGCAAGGCGTTTTCGCCGACACAGAGCGTTGGATTAGCCGCCGCGACCCGCAACGCCAGATCCTGCCGGCGCAGCTGCGTGCTGCAGGGCAGCGCCACCGCCCCCATCCGCCAACAAGCAAGCAACGAAAGCGCCCACTCGATCCGGTTCCCAACCAGCGTCATCACCACATCACCACGTTTAACGCCGCGCGCCGCAAACGCGCCGGAAAGCCCGGCCGATTGAGCAATCAGTTCCCCGAAGTACCAGTCCCGCCGATTCCCCTCAGCATCGACAGCAACGATCCCGAGCCGAGAAGCCGGAGACCGTTCCATCACGTCCTCAATGAAGTTCACAGCCGGCAGTCTTGCTTAAGAGCCTCTGCGCCGCCGCGAAACCGTCTCAACCCGCGGATATGGCGGGTTGAGACGGTTTCGGTGGGGATCGGGGGTTCCTCCCCCGGAGGCTCTGGCGCAAGGCTTGAGCCGGGCCGATCGCTTCAGCTGCGCGACGGCCTCAGGGGGAGGGACCCCCGATCCCCCTACCGCAGTTCGCTCGAATTCTTGTTGAGCAGCTGGCGCGCAACGATCAGCAGCTGGATCTGCTGAGTCCCCTCGAAGATGTCGAGGATCTTGGCGTCGCGCGCCCACTTCTCGAGCAGGTCGTTCTCGGCATAGCCGACGCTGCCACAGAGCTCGACGCAGCCGAGGCAGACGTCGACGCAGGTGCGCCCCGCCTTCGCCTTCGCCATTGACGCTTGCAGCGAGTTCGGCTTGCCGTTGTCGGCCATCCAGGCCGCCTGCAGGGTGAGCAGCAGGGCGGCCTCGTAGTCGGCCTCCATCTCGAGGTAGCGAGCGGCGGCGGCAGACTGACCCAGCGCCGGCACGTCGTAGTCGATCTCAACCCCCGCCTCGGCGAGCCGCTTGCGCGTCTCCTCGAGCGAGGCGCGGGCGACGCCGACCGCCATCCCGGCGACCAGCGGCCGCGTGTTGTCGAAGGTCTGCATCGCCCCGCCGAAGCCCTGCTTGGTGTTGACCTCTGGGTCGCCGAGCAGCGCCTCCTTGGGCACCCGGCAGTTCTGCAGGGTGAAGTTGGCGGTGTCGGAAGCGCGGATGCCGAGCTTGTGCTCGAGTCGGTCCAGCTTCAGGCCCGGGTTGTCGCGCTCGACGATGAACGACTTGATCGCCGCTCGTCCGATTTTGCGGTCGAGCGTCGCCCAGACGACGATCAGGTCGGCGCGGTCGCCCGAGGTGACGAAGATCTTCTCGCCGTTGAGCACGTACTCGTCGCCGCTGAGGTCGGCCGTGGTGCGGATCGAGGCCGAGTCCGAGCCGGCCTCGGGCTCGGTGATCGCCATCGCCGCCCACTTGCCGCCGTACTGCTCGAGCTGCTCCTCGCTCGCCACCGAGGCGATCGCCGAGTTGCCGAGGCCCTGGCGGGGCATCGAGAGCAGCAGGCCGACGTCGCCCCAGCAGAGCTCGATGATGCCGAGCACGGTGGAGAGGTTGGAGCCGTTGCGGTTGCCGTCGTCGCCGTTGCCGTTGGACTCGCGGCGCACGCCGGCGGCGCCGGCGCCGCTGTCGCTGCCCTCGTTCATCCCGTCGATCAGCGAGGCGAGCATGTCGAGCTCCTTGGGATAGGAGTGCTCGGCCTCGTCGTACTTGCGCGAGATCGGCCGGAAGACCTCCTGGGCGACCTGGTTGGCCTGGCTTACCAGCGGCTTGAACTTCTTGGGTATCTCGAGATTGATCATGACTTTGCCTTTGCTCTAGACGAGCAGGGCGCCCTCCATGACGCCCGCTGCACGGAGGTCGCGGTACCAGCGCTCGACCGGGTGGTCCTTGACGAAGCCGTGGCCACCCAGCAGCTGCACCCCTTCGGAGCCGATTTGCATGCCCTTTTTGGCGCAGAGCTGGCGGGCCAGGGCCGACTCGCGGGCGAAGTCCTGGCCCTGGTCGGCGCGGCTTGCGGCCCGGTAGGTGGCGAGCCGCATGCCGTCGGACTCGATGCCGATGTCGGAGACGCCGAAGGCGACCGCCTGACGGTTGGAGATCGGTTCGCCGAAGGCGGTGCGGTCGTTGACGTAGGGGATGACGTAGTCGAGCACCGCCTGGGTGGCGCCGACTGCCAGCGAGCACCAGGCGACCCGGGCGCGCTGCACGCACTCGACGTAGGCCTCGCGCTCGCCTTCGGCCATCAGGGCGCTGGCGGGCAGGCGTACGTCCTCGAGCACGAGGCGGCCGGTCGCGGCGGGACGCAGCCCCATCGCCGGCTCGGGCTCGGTTGAGAGTCCGGAGGTGCCGGACTCGATCACGAAGAGCGCTGGGCCGAGACCCTCGGCCTCGGCGGCGACGATGAAGAGCTCGCAGTCGCCGGGGCGGGCGACGAGCGACTTGACGCCGTCGAGGACCCAGTCGGAGCCGTCGCGGCGCGCCTTGGTGTCGAGCGCCAGCGGATCGAAGAGCGGCTTGGGCTCGAGCATCGCCAGCGCCGCGGCGGGGGTGTCCTCGCCGGTGAAGGCGGGCAGGTAGGTCGCCTCCTGCTCGGCTGTGCCCCAGTGGCCGATCGCGGTGGCGACGGCGCCCGGGGCAAGCGCCGCGTAGGCGATCCCCATGTCACCGTGGGCGAGCGCCTCGCCGATCAGCACGCTGGTTACGGCTGCCTGCTCGTGCATGACACCGCCGAGCTCCTCGGGGACGCCGAGCATGTTGATGCCGAGCTCGTTGGCCTGGGCCAGTAGCTCCGGCGCCGTCGTGCGGTCGGCGTCGGCCTCGCCGGCGACCGGGCGGACCTTGGTCTCGGCGAAGTCGCGGACGCCTTCCTGGAGCATCTGCTGCTCGTCGTCGGGGCTGATGTCGAAGAGGCTGCGCGGCTTGCTCGGCGCCTGGCGGGCCGGTCGGCCGAGCTTCTGCGCGGCCTTGAAGGTGCGGCCGGCGGCGGTCGCCGAGCGGAAGCCGGTCTTGGTGCCGGTGAACAGCGCCCGCTCGACCTGCTTGCGGATGCGGATCCGGTCGAGCAGGTCCGAGCCGGCGAGTCGGTTCAGCCAGCGCAGGCCGAGCCCCATGCTGCGCTCGGCCATCCCCTTGTCCTCAGTTGCGGTGGGCATCTCTACTTCCTCCCGTCATTGGGTTTGGCCTCGGAGGGCTCGATTCGGCCGTCGAGGTGCGGTGTGTCGCGCTTTGCGTCACGCACTGCGAATGCGATCTCGTCGTCCACGGCGTTGCTGGCGAACTCGACCCTGCCGGGAAGCAGGATCGGCTTGCGGAAGCGCACGTCGACTTGGAAGGCGTCGGGCAGGCGGCTCTCCAGCGCGGCAAGGCAGCGTGCCTTGGTCCACATGCCGTGGGCGATCGCGCGCCGGAAGCCGAGCGCCTTGGCGCTCAGCGAGTGCATGTGGATCGGGTTGCGGTCGCCCGAAACGGCCGCGTAGCGCCGCCCGAGGTCGCCGCCGAGCTTCCATTCCGCGCTCGCCCCGGCAACTGCATCAACTTCTCCACCTGCTGGGTGGAAAAGTTGATGCAGTTCGGAGGTGCCGTTCTTTGCAGGGGCCTCCGTGTCGCTCGGGCCACGGCGCAGCATCGTGCTGGTGCTCTCCCAGACCTCCTCGCCGTCGGCGCTGACCTTGGTCAGCAGCGAGAAGGTGCGGCCCTTGGAGTGCGGCTGTAGCGCGGTTGGCTGCACGCGGATCGTCAGCGTCTCGCCGATCGCGATCCGGCGCCGCTGGACGATCTGGTTCTCGACGTGGACCAGGCCGACGGCGCCGAACGGGAAGCTGCCATCGGCCATCACCGCCATGTGCAGCGGGAAGGCGAGCACGTGCGGGTAGGTGGGGGGGAGGTGGTCGCGCAGCGCGAAGCCGCAGACCTTGGCGTAGGCGGCGACCTGCTCGGGGTCGGCCTGCGCGCCGCTGAGGACCAGCTCGATCTCGGGGATCTCCTTGCCGCGGCCGGGCACGAAGGGCAACAGCGAGGCGCCCGGGATCATCGGCGCCGCGGCGCGCGCGTAGAGCGGCAGGATGCTGGGGGGACTGTCGAGCGTCCGCGTCGCCATCAGGCTCCCAGCAGGCTCTGACCGCAGACGCGGACCGTGTTGCCGGTCACCCCGACCGAGGCGGGGCTGGCGAACCAGGCGATCGTCTCGGCGACGTCGACCGGCAGGCCGCCCTGCGACATGCTGTTCATTCGCCGTCCCGCTTCGCGGATCGTCACCGGCATCTTCGCCGTCATCTGCGTCTCGATGAAGCCGGGGGCGACGGCGTTGATCGTCGCTCCCTGCTTCGCCAGCTCTGGGGCGAGCGCTTCGACCATGCCGATCACGCCCGCCTTCGAGGTCGCGTAGTTGGTCTGACCGGAGTTGCCGGCGACGCCGCTCATCGAGGAGACGCAGACGATGCGGCCGTTCTCGCGCAGCAGCTTGCGGCTGAGCAGCTCGTCGTTGATCCGCTCCTCGCTGGAGAGGTTGATCTCCATCAGCGAGCTCCAGCGCTCCTCGGGCATCTTGGCGATCGTGCGGTCTTTGGTGACGCCGGCGTTGTGGACGACGATGTCGACGCCGCCGGAGAGCTGCTCGGCGATCGCCGCCGGCGCGTCCCCCTCGGTGATGTCGAGCTCGATCGTCTCGGCGTCGAGCCGCTTGGCGACCTTGGCGAGGTCGTCGGCAAGGGCCGGCACGTCGAGCAGGATCAGCCCGGCGCCGTCGCGGTGCAGGGTCTCGGCGATCGCCTCGCCGATGCCGCGCGAGGCGCCGGTGACGAGGGCGATCTTGCCGTCGAGCGGCTGGGACCAGTCGATCGCCGGCGCCTTGGCGACCGCGGCGCCGACCTCGATCACCTGGCCGGAGACGTAGGCCGAGCGCGGTGAGAGCAGGAAGCGCAGGGTCGAGCCGATCTCGGCCTCGGCGCCCTCGGCGACGTGGACCAGCTGCACGGCGATGCCGCGACCGATCTCCTTGGCGAGCGAGCGGGTGAAGCCCTCCAGGGCTCGCTGCGCGGTCGCCGCCCGCACCGGCAGGCCCGCCGGTGGCGCGCCGAGCACGACGATGCGGCCGGAGCGCTGCACCCGCTTGACGTTGGGGTGGAAGAAGCGCTGCAGCTCGACCAGCTCGGTCGAGTCGGTGATCCCGGTCGCGTCGAAGACCAGCGCCTTGACCGGCGAGTCGGACTTCTCGGGGCGGGGGGCGTCGATCTCGCCGAGCAGGCGCTCGACCTGCTTCTCGAGCCGCCCGCCGGGGGCGGAGCCGGCCAGGACGGCGCCCGAGACGACCGGGGTGCCGGCCGCGTGACGCTCGAGCTTGGCCGGCTGGGGGAGCCCGATCCGTGGGGCGATGAAGCGCCCCGGGGGCGAGTTGACGACCTGTGAGTAGCGATCGCTCACTTGCTGCCTCCTGTGCTCTCGAGCACGGCGACGACGCCTTGGCCGCCGGCCGCGCAGATGCTGATCACGCCGCGTCCCGAGCCACGCTCGTCGAGCTCCTTGGCGAGGCTGGCGACGATGCGGCCGCCGGTCGCGGCAAAGGGATGGCCGGCAGCCAGCGAGCCACCGTTGACGTTGAGCTTCTCGCGGTCGATCGCGCCGAGCGGCTTGTCGCGCCCGAGCCGCTCGCGGCAGAAGCGCTCGTCCTCCCAGGCCTGCAACGTGCAGAGCACCTGGGCGGCAAAGGCCTCGTGGATCTCGTAGAGGTCGAAGTCCTGCAGCTTCAGCCCGTTGCGGTCGAGCATGCGCGGCATCGCGTAGGCGGGCGCCATCAGCAGCCCCTCGCGCTTGTGGACGTGGTCGATCGCCGCCGTCTCGCCGTCGGCGAAGTAGGCGAGGATCGGCAGGCCGCGCTCCTTGGCCCACTCCTCGCTGGCCAGCAGCACCGCCGAGGCGCCGTCGCTCAGCGGCGTGGAGTTGGCCGCCGTCATCGTCCCCTCGGCACCGCCGAAGACCGGGCCGAGCTTGGCCAGCTTCTCGGTCGAGGAGTCGGGACGCAGGTTCTGGTCGCGCTCGAGGCCGAGGTAGGGGTTGACCAGGTCGTCCATGAAGCCGCGCTCGTAGGCGGCGGCGAGGTTGTGGTGGCTGCGTGCTGCCAGCTCGTCCTGCTCCTCGCGGCTGACCTCCCACTCGGCGGCCATGATCGCGCAGTGCTCGCCCATCGAGAGGCCGGTGCGCGGCTCCTCGTTGCGGGGAATGGCGGGGACGATCTGGCTGGGCCGCAGGCGGGTCAGCTGCTTGAGCCGGCCCAGGTTCGACTTCTCGCGGTTGACGTCGAGCAGCACCTCGCGCAGGTCCTCGTTGAGGCCGATCGGCGCGTCGGAGGTGGTGTCGGCGCCGCAGGCGATGCCGGCGTCGATCTGACCGAGGGCGATCTTGTTGGCGACGAGGATCGTCGTCTCCAGGCCGGTGCCGCAGGCCTGCTGGACGTCGTAGGCGGGGGTCTCGGGGGCGAGGCGGGTGCCGAGCACGCTCTCGCGGGTCAGGTCGCGGTCGCGCGAGTGCTTGAGCACGGCGCCGCCGGCGACCTCACCGAGCCGCTCGCCCTCCAGCGAGAAGCGCCCGACCAGCCCGTCGAGGGCGGCGGTGAGCATGTCTTGATTGGACGCGCGTGAATACACGGAGTTCGAGCGCGCGAATGGGATCCGGTTGCCGCCGACGATGGCGACCCGGCGAGTCTTATCGGTCAACTGGTCTCAACCTTTCGTTACAGAGATCGATGCACAGGTTAACTTGCCATCGATCCATGCACAAGTACCCGTGACGCGACGCACACAAACGCCGTCCCTCGTCGCTGACTTCGCCTTTATCCGCGGATATCGCCGATAAAGGCGAAGTCAGCGGGTGGGTGGGCTCAGGACTCGGAGAAGCCTAGGCGGAGATAGATACGGCGGAGGGGTTTGGGTGCCCACCAGTTCCACTCTCCGAAGAGGCGCATCAGGGAGGGGACGAGCAGGGCGCGGACGATCGTCGCGTCGATCATCACGCCGAAGGCCATCCCGATTGCGATCTGCTTGATGTAGAAGACGGTGCTGACGCCGAAGGCGAGGAAGACGACGGCGATCGCCAGCGCCGCGGCGGTGATCACGCGTCCGGTGCGGGCGATGCCGGTCGCGACGGCCTCTTCGTTGGAATCGCCGAGGTCGTGGCGCTCCTTGATCCGCGCCATGACCAGCACCGCGTAGTCGGTGGCGAGGCCGAAGATGACGGCGAAGAGGAAGACCAGGCTGGTCACCTCGATCGCGGCGGGCCCGGTGAAGTCGAGCGGCGCGTCGAGCCAGCCCTCCTGGAAGGCGAGGACGAGGATGCCGAGCGTCGCGCCCAGGGTCAGGGTGTTCATCAGCAGGGTCTTGATCGGCAGCAGTACCGAGCCGGTGAGCAGGAAGAGCAGGATCAGGGTGGTGAGCGAGACGATCGCGACGACGAGCGGCGCGTGCTCGGTCAGGCTCTGCTTCTCGTCGATGAAGCGCGCCGTGTTGCCGGAGACGAGCAGGGTGGCGCTTGCCGGCGGGCTGAGGTCGCGGATCTCGTGCAGGGAGTCCTGCGAGGCGCCGTCGAGCGCCGGCCTGGAGAGAGCGAAGTTGGCGTAGGCGACCTGGTCGTTGGCGCGCACGAAGGGGGTGCCGCTGACGACGCCGTCAACCGCTTCGATGCGGCGCTGGAAGCCAGCCAGCTGGGCGTCGGCGGCGCGGCCGTCGACCGTGACGGTCACAGCCTCGGTGACGTCGCGCGGGTAGTGGTCGTCGATGTACTTGTAGGCGTCGTAGGAGGGCTGTCCGGGGGGAACCGCTTCGGCGCTCGGCCCGGTCAGCGTCGTCCAGAGCAGCGGCGCCGCTGCGGCCAGCAGCAGCGCGGTGCTGGCCAGGGCGACCGCGACCGGTCGCCGCATCACGCCCCGCGCCAGCCGGTACCAGCCATCGGAGGTGTCGGAGACCGCCGGGCCGCGCCGGGTCGAGAGGGCGTCGATGCGCGTGCCGAGCAGCCTCAGCAGTGAGGGCACGACAAGAACCGCGATCACGGCGGAGAGCACCGCCACCGAGGCGCCGGCGACGGCCATCGAGTACAGGAAGCGTTGCGGCATCACGATCAGCGCTGCCATCGCGGCGGCGACGGTGAAGCCCGAGAAGACCGCGGTGCGACCGGCCGTCTGCACGGTGCGGCGGTGGGCCTCGCGGGTGGCGCCGCCCACCGCCAGTTCCTCCCGGTAGCGCGAGACCATCAGCAGGGCGTAGTCGACGGCGAGGCCGAGGCTGAGCCCGGTGGCGATGTTGAGCGCGAACAGCGAGGTGTCGACGAAGGTCGCCATGACGCGCAGGACGAGCAGCGTTCCGACGATCGAGATGACCCCGAGCAGCAGCGGTATCGAGGCCGCGACGACCCCGCGGAAGACGAAGAGCAGCAGCAGGGCGAGGACCGGGAAGGCGATCAGCTCGGCCTTGGTCAGGTCCTCGCGGGTCTGGTCGCCGGTCTCGTTGAAGCCGGCCGCGAAGCCGCCCATCGCGACGTCGAGCGAGCTCGAGGCGACCAGCGGCTCGACGCCTTCGGCGGCGTAGCCACCGGCGACCTCGATGTCCTCGGTGGTGAGATGGCCGGTGATCGCCAGCGACTCGCCGTCGCGGGCGATCAGCGCCGCGCCGCCGGGGCGGTTGCGCAGCGGGTTGACGACCCGGCCGACGTACTCGACCCGCGCCATGCCGCGGCTGAGCCGGTCGACCTCGCGTCGCACGGCGGGGTCGGCGATGTCGAGCCGCCCGCCGCCGGGCTGGCGGACGACCAGGACGATCGCCGGGTTGGGGTCGTAGCCGAGCGAGTCGCGCAGCAGTCGCGTCGCCTGCTCGCTCTCCGAGCTCGGGTCGGTGAAGCCCGCCGCCTGCAGGTGCTGCTCGACGTCACGGCCGACGACGATGGCGAGCAGGGTGAAGACGGCGACGGCGGCGAGAACCCGCTTCGGATGGTTCCAGGTCAGGTCGGCGATCCGGGTCATCGGCGGCGACTGTACCAGAACTCAAAGTTAAAGCTTTGAAAATCAAATTACACTGATAGAATCGAGTTATGGCGCGTCGTAACTACGGGCAGGCATGCAGTCTCGCTAGCGCTCTCGACCGCATCGGCGAGCGCTGGTCACTGCTGATCGTGCGCGAGCTGCTGCTCGGCCCGCTGCGCTTCTCCGACCTCGATCGCGCCGTCGGTGGCGCTCCGACCGACGTGCTCACCAGACGCCTGCGCGACCTCGAGGGCGACGGCATCGTCTGTCGCCGCGAGCTCGATCCGCCCGCCTCCGGCACCGCCTACGAGCTCACCGAGCTCGGCCACGGCCTTGAGCGGCCGATCTTCGAGCTCGCTCGCTGGGGGCTCAACTACTTCCAGATCGACGATGTCGACGAGATCGAAGCCTCGTGGCTGCCGAACTCGCTGCGCATCGTCCTGCAGCCGCCGCCCGACGCCGAGATGAGCGTGCAACTGCGTAGCGGCGGCAACAGCTTCCGCCTCTCGATCGCCGACGGCTGGATCACCGCGGAGCGTGGTGAGCTGGCCGATCCCGACCTCACCCTGGCCGGTGACCCGCGCGCGGTCATTGCCGCCGTGGTCCTCGGCGATTCGAACGAGGCGGAGGCGGCGACGATCGAGGGCGACCGCGAGGTGCTCGAGCGGCTGCGCTCGATGGTCGTGCTGCCCGAACGACTGCGCGACGAAGCGCTCGACGAGGCCGCGGCTACTGCTCGTACAGCTTGACGACGCGGATCGTGCCGGCGGGCGCGGCGTCGACGCAGAGGTTGCAGAGCACGCACTCGTCGAGGTTCTTTTCGACGACCTCGACCCCTGAGTCGCTGGCCTTGAAGATGTCGACGGGGCAGACTTCCTCGAGCTTCTTGGCCAGCTCGGCGTCGCTCGCGACTGAGGAATCGACCTCGACGTCGATGAAGACCTTGCTCAGCGTCTCGCTCATGCTGCAACCTCGAGCTTCTGCTTGACCGCGTCGGGGATCTCGTCGATCCGCTCGACGACGCGGATGCCGGCTGCTTCGAGCCGGGCGATCTTCTCCGTCGCGGTGTCCTCGACGC
>Ga0164241_10006579_pt1 | contig 10572 bp, 14 predicted proteins | sample OricomyardsoilBY_FD_108780 | JGI IMG/M metagenome (GOLD analysis project Ga0164241, IMG submission 108780) | Backyard soil microbial communities from Emeryville, California, USA - Original compost - Back yard soil (BY) | ecosystem: Environmental > Terrestrial > Soil > Unclassified | place: USA... | reverse complement strand
TCAATTAAAGCAAAAGCGCATGCGGTTTGATCTGGTATATCTTTAATGATAGCTGGCACTGTTTTTAATTCAGCCAACATTGCTGCGCGCCAGCGTCGCTCACCCGCTATAATTTCAAATTTCTCATTGGACAATCGACGAACTATTAGAGGAAGAAGTATCCCTTGGGATTTAATTGATGTTGCTAACTCTTGAAGTGACTCATCGTTTATAATTGATCTTGGCTGGTATTTTCCAGAAATTAGCAAATTAACGGGCAGATGAAAAATGTTTTCTTTTAAAAATTCTTCAGTTTGCGATTCAGCTAAAAGATCATCTAGCCCTGATAAATTTCTTAGTCCTTTCAATTCCAAATTTGACATATTAACTCCATTAATCTTGAGTTACAGCCTAGCACGCAAACGTCTGGGTAGATCACGCAAACGTCTTAAGATCACCCACAAACTAGCACGCAAACGTCTTAACAGCTTCCTGCAAACGTCTGGCTTTGTCACGCAGACGTCTTGGTATCGCACGCAGGCGTCTGGGATAAAGCACTTAACTACATGATTCTGCTAAACCTTAAATCACCTAAACAATATTAAACTAATTAAAATAAAAAAACACGTTGTGTTTTCTTTTTTTAAAATAAAATTCACTATCAGGTTGCATTTTCACAAAAATACAGATAAATTTTAAAAAAAGTGAAAATTCATTAATATTCAGTCAAGGGAATAACTATGCTAGAACAAGCCATAGCACCATACGGTAGTGATGAACCTGAAAAGTTAATGGAAAAGTTTTATAACGCAGGAAATGAAATGCTCCTTACTCTGCGTAATTATATTACTAACCCAGATAACCGTAAAAAACCTAGAACTTGGGGCGCTATTGATGCAGCACAAATGATAGGTGTCTCAAATCCAACCTTTAGAAAACTATTAGAAAAATATTCCGATTTACCAGGCGTAGTTGCGGAACAAACTCCAGGTAGCAGAACCATCAATAAGTACACATTGCAAGCTATTAACCAGCTTCGTACGTTAGCTAATACTAGATATAGTAGACCAAAAGGATCAAAACCACTAGTTATTGCGGTTTCTAACCTAAAAGGCGGCGTTGGGAAAACACAAACCGCAGTTGATCTTGGAAAGAAAATCGCTATCGAAGGGCTTCGAGCGCTTTTATTAGATTTTGATGCACAAGGAACTGCAACATTAATCAGTTCGGGTTTAATTCCTGATTTAGAGCTAAAATATGAAGACACAATAACAAATGTTCTGGTTTCCCAACCCGAAAATATCCAAGAAGTCATTCTTAAAACTCATTTTGATGGCTTTGATATCATCCCAGCGAACTTAGCAATACAGGATTGCGATTTATTACTCCCAAACTCTAAAGATAACAATGAAGCTCAAAATGGAAGTCCCTACTTTCGTTTAACAAAAGCATTAAATCAAATTAAAAATAATTATGACGTAATCCTTATAGACTGTGGTCCGAATTTAGGGATGTTAACTCTTAATGCCATCATTGCTTGTGATGGGATGATTATTCCAATTCCACCGAGTATGAACGATTATTCAAGTTTCATTATGTACACCGCTACTCTTAGAAATTTATTTAAGAATTTATCCAATAAAAAATTAGAGTATTTGCGAATTATAATTTCAAAACACAATGGAAGTAATGAATCGATGCAAATGGAAAATATGATGAGAGAGCAATTTGGTCGTTACATTCTTTCAAATCACATGTGTGAAACAGTTGAAGTTTCTAAAGCAGCAAATGAAATTGGAACTATTTATGATGTTTCTAAGCCTCGCGGAAGTCGCGAAGCTTACCGCAGAGCGATACAGCATCTTGATGATGTTAATTTAGAAATCATCAATCATTTTAAAGAAATCTGGTCACGCCAATCTCAAAAAGCTAATCAATATAATTTGGAGGAAACTGTAAATGGATAACAGTAAACGGAATGTCCACACCTCAGGACCTTTAGGAATGTTGGTCAAGTCTGGCCAAGTTAAAAAAATTGATTTAGCTGAAGAACCTGGAATTGGTAACCTTCAACATGCCGGCCTTGATGGATTAAAAGCTGCTGGTGCTTATTTTAAAACTCAGTCCGGTATTGGATTTAAAGAAAATGAATTAGTGTTTGTTGACCCAAATGAATGCGAGCCTTGGGAGTATGCTAATCGTTCTGAAGATGAAATGGGTAATATGGAAGAACTCATAAAATCCATTAAAGAAAACTCTCAGCTACAGCCTGTACTTGTTCGTACTCACCCTTCACCTCATGATGGGGTCAAATATCAAATCATCTTTGGAAGAAGAAGACACGCTGCTTGTCTTCAGTTAGGCATTAAACTCCTTGTTATTAAAAAAGATAGCTTGTCTTTGTAAGAGGCTATTCTCTGCCAAGACGCCGAAAACAAATTTAGAAAAGATGTTAGTAATTATTCTAATGCGGTTCTTTATAAAAAATTATTAGCCACAAAAGCTTTCAAGACTGAAAAAGAGCTTGCTGAGAAACTTGGTATTTCCACGTCTACGTTGAACGATTTAATGATGTATACCAAAATTCCAAACGAAATACTTACTAAAATTCCAGATATTCATCAGTTACCAGTTTATATGGCCATTAAAATTGTACGGACTATTACAGAAGACAGTTCTAAACTTCAAAGAATTATTGAACTTGCACCTGAAATTGGAAAATCTGTAACTACCCCTTCCAAGCTTGAATCATTACTAATTAATGGCGATAAAAAGCACAATGTTCCACATAGAACAAATGTAATTCATAGTAAAGACGGAAAAAAACTATTCGCATTTAAGGTTGACCATAAAGGTGTTCCTTCCTTGGTTTTTAATAAAGAACTGCTGGCTATCGTTAATTTTGATGACGTATGCAAAAAGGTGGAATTATTGGTTTCCAATGCTATCAAATCCGGACGTCCGGATCTGGTAACTGAAGATTAGAATCCGGACGTCCGGATTACAAAATCGCATTGAATGCAGACAAGGAGTCTGTTATGACTTTGGTAGAACAGAAAAAAGAAATAAAACCAATTTTAAAGAAGCATGTAAATACAATACATTCTTCAAATAATCTGACTCTTGTCCAAAGAAAGCTATTTAATGCTCTTTTGTTTAATGCTTATCATGACATGCCTGAAAAATTTCAATATGAAATTCCTATCAAAAAGCTCTGCAATTTAATCGGATATGATAGTAGAGATTATAAAAAACTCAGAAAATCCATTTTAGATTTGCTAACAACGGCAATTGAATGGAACGTCATTGAAAATGATCAGGGTGAGAAAAAGGAAAAATGGAGGGCTAGTTCGATTGTTGCAGCGGCAAAAATTGAAAATGGACTTTGCATTTATGAATTTAGTTCAGTTATGAGAGAGTTACTATATAGACCCGAGATTTATGGCAAGATTGATATCCAGATAATGACTCAATTCAAATCAAGCTATGGTCTAGCTTTATATGAAAATTGTATTCGCTTCCAAAGTATCGCTACAACTCCATGGCTTCCAATTAATACTTTTAGAAAACTTATGGGAATAGCAGAAAATCGATACCAGAATTTTTGTGATTTAAAAAAACGGGTTCTGGATATTGCGGTTAAAGAAGTTAATTTATATTCCCCTATTAAAGTTGTTCCTGAGATCAAACGAGTTAATAAGGCGGTTACCAGTATCAAATTTAAGTTATTAGAAAATAAAGAAGTTACGGTAAATGTTGAAAATGATTTATTGGAAGCAAATGCAGATTTACTGAGTATTTTAAAACGAGATTTTAATCTTTCGGATAAGGTAGCTATAGATATATTAGATCGATATGATCCTGAATTTATCCAAGAAAAAATAACATTAATTAAAGCCTCTGAAAATTTCCGTTTGGGGAAAATTCGAGAGTTGGCAGCCTATTTTATTGACGCGTTAAAGCGTGATTATAAACCTAGCAAATCTAGCCAACGCTTACTCAATGAGATTCGAAATCAAGAAGAAGCTAAAATAAAAGCTGAAAAAGCTAAGGAAGATCAGCTTCAAGAGAAAGCTAAAAAACAAAGACTAGAAGTAATAAATAATTATTTGGGTAGCTTAAGTGAGGAAGCACTTTCAACTGTTTATAAATCCTTCGAAGAAGATATTATTACCTCAGCAAATTTTTACGTTCGCAAAAATTATAAGAAAGCAGGGCTAAAAAATAAGTCTGTTGAAATGTTATTTAATTCATATGTTATTGATATTATTGACAAAAATTTAGAACTGGAACCTACCTAAGACGTTTGCGTGCCAGTTTTGTCTCATCTCAGACGTTTGCGTGCCACCAATGTGCCTTAGTTAATGGGTTGAAAACCCTCTTTTTTTGTGTTATAAATTATGAAACTGTCATTTTTCGGCATTTTCGACATATGAAACACATAGAAGATTACATAAAAGAGCTACGAGCAAGCGGAAAACGTTGGTTTACAACGGACTCAGCTCAAGCTGCATTAGGAGTTACAAGGAGTGCCGTTCATAGCGCATTACATCGGCTAAGTCAAAAAGGCGACATAGTAAGTCCTTTTCGTAGTTTTTATTTGATTATTCCACCTGAATACCAAGTTCTAGGTTGTTTGCCTCCTGATCATCTCATCCCATTAATTATGACGTATTGGAAGGAAGATTATTATGTGGGATTATTAAGTGCTGCCGCTTATCATGGCGCAGCCCATCAGCAACCCCAAGTTTTTCAAGTGATCACGGCTAAGCAACATGAAGCGATTCGATGCGGGAAAGTACATATTAAATTTATAAAAAATAATCTTCTTCATAAAAGTGCTACTCAAAAACTCACTGTTCCTACCGGATATCTTGAAATCTCAACGCCTGAAACAACAGTAATGGATCTTTTAAATTATTATCAGCAATCAGGAGGCTTAAATCATATTGCTACTGTTTTGACTGAACTGATAGATGTCGTTGACGATGAAAAACTATTAGAGCTTATTAAGCAGTCATCTATTTGTGCTTGGGTGCAACGTTTAGGTTATTTACTCGAAATAATTGAATCGGAGAACAAGGAACACAAAGAACAGATTCTTAGATCACTACAACAATATATCGAAGAAAAAAAACCACAAGCAATACCATTAGACCCAAACAAAATTATGACAGGGTTTCCCAGACATCCGATTTGGAATGTGGCAATTAATTCAGAAGTGGAAAGTGACATATGATACCAGAAGATTTTATTAATGATTGGCGCCAAACAGCACCATGGCCAAGATCAGCTATGGTCGAGCAAGATCTGATAATTAGCCGTGCTTTAGTTGATTTGTATAGAAAACCAGAGATAAGAGATGCACTTGCGTTTCGCGGCGGTACCGCGCTTAATAAGTTATTTTTTATTCCATCAGCGCGGTACAGTGAGGATCTCGATTTTGTGCAGATTCGCAATGAAAATATTGGAGAAACGCTATCTCATATACGTGAGGCATTAGACCCATGGCTTGGCAAAGCAAAGTGGACACAAAAGCAAGGATCTTCAAAATTATTTTATCGTTTTACTTCCGCAGATAATGTTCCCATGCGGCTTAAAATCGAGATAAATACCGTTGAATCATTTTCAATTTTAGGATTTAAACACCAATTGTATTCACTGGAATCACCGTGGTATTCAGGCAAAGCAGAGATTTGTACGTATGCAATTGAAGAAATTATGGCTACGAAATTACGCGCCCTTTACCAAAGGCGAAAAGGAAGAGATTTATTTGATTCTTGGATGGCTATTAAGAAATTAGGGATTGATTGCAAAAAAGTCGTGGAAATATTTCAAAAATATAATGAACGTAATAAAACATTAATAACCCGCGCTCAGTTCGAGAAAAACTTGTATGAAAAAATGAGCGATAGCAGTTTCTTAAATGATGTTCCTCCTTTGTTGGCAGAGAATTCTTTAAATTGGGATATAAAAGAAGCCTATGAACTCGTGATTCAGAATTTAGTTTTTCATCTGGGAGGGGAGGGATGGAAAGGGAATGCTATTAGCGAGGACTGAGCTTATCATTTAAAATTTAGATCAATATTTGATCTAAACTTTATGATTATTGGTCTTATACTCGGTTTTTCTTGTGAAACCATACAAAATTATCTAATATTGGATAAATAATAACTAAAATATCTAAAACAACGCCAGATGCTTCATGCTTTGGTGGTATTTATTGCAATTAAAATTGCATTATGTTTAATAAGATAGAGAAAATGACGCAAACAGACCAAAAACGAGAACTGAAAAATTCAGGGGAAAGACTTAAGCATATTCGTGCGCTACTAAGAGTGTCGCGTGCATATCTGCAAGATAAATATGGCTTACCGGAAGTAACATTAAAATCTTGGGAAAACGGTACAGTCAAATTAACATCTACTGGCGCTAAACGATGCGTAGAAATATATCGAAATGAAGGAATTATCGTTAGCGAAGATTGGATTATGGAAGGTGTAGGCCTTGACCCAACAGCTTCAGTAAATGTAAGTAAATATTTCGCAACACCAACCAGTAAGAATTTACCTACCGAAGATGATGAAGTCTGTATGCTTCGTGACGCAAATACATTCAAAGAAAGTTATGAAGGTGGCGTCATTATGGTGGTTTCTAACGATGACATGAGACCGTTTTATAAGCCAGGCGATTATATTGGTGGAAAGATGAGATTTGGTGATGCCATCGACACTGCAATAAACAAAGATTGCATTGTGTATCTAAAAAATGGGGAACGATTCTTCCGAAGACTTATTGTTAATCATGAAATGAAATTTAATTTAACTTGCTTAAATCCTAATGAAACTACGTCAGAACCGGTTTTATATAATGTAGAAGTAGAAAGCGCTGCTCCTGTCATTTGGCATCGTCGGAAAGATGACTAAATTTCTTTGTCTGATTTTTTTAGCAATTCTGCTGGTAAAAATTGGCTTGCGTCTTTTTCTACTAATTGAATCAAATCACTCTTAAGAAATTTTATTTTATCATGGTATCTTTTAATAAAATCAAAAGCATCAAATTGAGAATAATCAGTGGCTAGAGTAATCATGTAATTATATTTTGGAAATCTTTCCATTAATATAATGCCATTTTTTATTCCCATTAACGCTCGTTGTCGCATGATTTCTTTTCCGTGATTATCAAGAAAATCAATTTCATTAAATGGGATCATGTTTCTTTTTGTATTAAATGTAACTCGTCTAATAGGATCAAACTCCGCATATTGGTTTAATACAAAATGCTTTTGCCATTCCTGTCGAGACATCAAGGAAATACTTTTTTTCGTCACGCAATTTTGAATTCCGATAGCAAAATAGTCTATTTGTGGAATATCTAATGAGTCTATGTAATCAAAAAAAGTATTTTTTGTTGCTTCAGTTATTATAGGCAAATAATTTATTTTCATTTGTAGCTATCCGTTTCGTGAAGAAAAAAGTAGAGATTAATGTTATTAAGGCTGCAAAAATTAAATAATAAACCGGAGCTATTTTGCTATCTATTTTATTCATTAATAAAAATCCAATAACAGGCGTGATTCCTCCAAAAACCCCAAAACAAATATTAAATGAGAATGAAAAAACAGTACAGCGCGTTTCGGGTTTTAAAAGTTCGACAAGTAGGCCCGGTGTGCTAGCAGCATTAAAGGTTGTTAGCGCTGCGAACAAACATAAAGAAAATGTATAGAGTGAAGGATAGTATAAAATTGCATAGAAAATCGGAAAACTTAAAGTTAAAAATAAAATGCTAGATAGCCTAGCAATTTTAACTCCGCCAATTTTGTCTGATAAGAAACAAATAACAGGAATAATCAGGAGTCGTAAGAATAATGAAAAAGAATTGTCACCAAGTATCTTGCTTGACTCTGAATGAGCTACATTAGCAAGAGAGCTGGGTAAAAACATAAAAATAAAATAAAAGGCTGTGGCAGGAAGAAATGTTAACCCCAGAGATAATATGTAATCAGTCGGTTGGTTTCGCAAAGAATTCAGTATTGGATTTTTTACCGGATTTTTTTGATTTACTTTGATAAATACTGGAGTTTCTTTCATGTTAATTCGCATTATGAATGCGAAAATACCAATGATAATAGAAACAGAAAATGCTAATCTCCATCCAAATAATGCTAATTCTTTAGTTGGAAAAATAGTATAACAAAAAGCTGCGACTAGTGACGCACATAATATTCCCAAACTTCCTGTACACGATCCAATGCTACCCATGAAGTATAAATTCTTTTTCTGGGCGCCTTCACATAAGTAAACAATATTATTTGCATATTCTCCACCAATGCAGATTCCTTGCCATATTCGTAAAATAATTAACAGTATGGGCGCGAGGAATCCAATTTGTTGGTATGTGGGAAGAAAACAAAATAGCAAAGTGGGTAGCGTGATGAGTAGAGGAGTGATTCTTAAACTAATAGCTCTTCCGTATTTATCACTGATATATCCAAATATTAAAGCGCCTATTGGTCTTGCAAAAAAGCCAACTGCAAAAACTGAAAACGTTTTTATTAGTCCAACAGTCAAAACATCACTTGGAAAATATAATTTTGCTAAAAGTGGCGCAAAAAATCCGTAAAGAGAAAAGTCGTACCACTCAAGAACACTCCCAATTCCGCTTGCTGCTTTGTCTCTAATTCGCATCATAAAATTATTTATTATTTATCGGTTGATCCGTTTTGATCGCGATCTGCGAATACTTCTTTAGCAGTAGCAATACCATTTAATGCAGCAGGAAAGCCCGCATATCCAGAAATGTGGGTCATAATATCCACAATTTCTTGTCGAGTGATTCCTATATTTAAAGCACAGTTGATGTGGTATGCAAGCTGAGGCTTAGCATTCCCTAGTGTAGCTAATGTAGTGATTGTTAGCATTTGCTTGGTTTTTAATTCTAATCCAGGTCTGCTGTAAAGATCGCCAAAAATAAATTCTAGTACATAATTAGCTAAATCTGGTGCAGTTTTCCCTAATCCTTTCAATATGGCTTGATCACCGTCTTTCTTTAACTCATTGATTTTATTTGAGCCTCTTTTCAAACGATCTGAAGTCATTGTTATTCTCCTCAAAATATCTAAAAAAGGATATTGCCCTATTGACAATATCCAATATCGGATAATATTATCTAAGTGATATCTAATTTACAAAAATGTTTTTACCCCAAAAAGGATAACAAATGCGGAATATATCATCTTACGGATATTGGAGAAATTAAAAAATATGAATAAAGGAGCTTCAAGAATTTTGGTGAGAATGCCTGCAAATATGAAAAAGAAACTGCGATTAGCTGCGGCGATGAGCAATTGCTCAGTAAATGAGCAAGTTATTCTGTACTTAAATGATGGGTTATTAAAAACACAAGAAAAAATTTTAAATAATCCTGAGAAGTGCATTTGGACTGATGAGGACGAGGAATAAAAACAAATGCGTACTGAAGGAATAGGTATGAAAAATCCGTTTTGTAAAAAAATAGTTATAAGCAAACATTATAAATTATTGAGAGCGATTTCATTAATTTGGTTTTTATCTGTATCAGGTTGCCAAAAAAATATATACCTGCCTTTGCAATACCCCACCAAAACATCGTTTAACGAAAGACTAGCCACTAAAAGCCAGCCAGCAAAATTTTATGTTTGCGGTAACTGTTCTCATCCATGTCAAAAAATTACAAATCGTTGGTCAGGTGTAAGTAAGAAAAACTTTAAAGGAGAAAAGTAAATGAAATCAATTTTGAAATTTAGAAGAAGCTTTTTTAATCCTAAGCTAATTGCATTATCAGTTTTATTCGTAGGATTAATTCTTATTGCTACACATGCGCAAGCAAAGGATTTATTAGACGGAACAACAGCGGATGTACTAGATACCATGAAAGGGAAAGGTAGAAACTGGGCATACATAATCGATGGTGCTATTAGCTTAGGTGCATTTGCAAAAACAAAAAACCCCTTCGTCTTTTTTTCTGTGTTGGCCGTAGCAGTAGCAATGACCGTTATTGTTGGAATGGCAGGAGGTTAATGATGAGCGATAAATACTACATTCCACAAATGTTAGATGCTCCATTCAGGGTATTTCTCTTAACAATTGATGAGTTGGTCTTGCTAGTTTTGCCTGTGATTTTGGTGGGATTTTTTTTAAATCAAATGATCGTTGGATTTATGCTGGGGATTTTTTCCTTAATGACGATTAAAAAACTGAAAGGTGAACAAGGTCATTTTTATTTATTGAATTTAGCTTATTGGTATTTACCTCCAATTATTAAATTCAAAGTTACGCCACCATCCTACATTCGTAATTATTTAGGATAGAAATTATGAAATTAACCGCATATCAAGCAGAAATAAAAAAAATATTAGATCAGCGAAATGGATATTTGTTGTTATCAAGCGGATTGCTCGTTTTAACCTTAATATTGTCCATTATCATTATCTTTTTATGCGGGCGAGAAAGAATTATTTTAATGACACCAACAATGAACAAAGATATCTGGGTTAGTAATAAAGGTGCGTCGCCTGATTATTTGACGAGAATCACGCTTTATTATTCTGAACTA
>Ga0164241_10006578_pt1 | contig 10572 bp, 11 predicted proteins | sample OricomyardsoilBY_FD_108780 | JGI IMG/M metagenome (GOLD analysis project Ga0164241, IMG submission 108780) | Backyard soil microbial communities from Emeryville, California, USA - Original compost - Back yard soil (BY) | ecosystem: Environmental > Terrestrial > Soil > Unclassified | place: USA... | reverse complement strand
CGCGCAAAACGCTCGATCATGCTCGGCGGATTGCGGAGCGTGACCGCAAAAGCACCAAGCATTGTGAGGTTCATAAAAACCGGATAAAGCCGCGCGGCCAGTTCCGGATCAAAGAAACTCACAATGATCTCGCATCCCGCCACGACAAGAAGCGCAAAAGTCATGGCAACGGGCGTGCCTGCCGCTGCCGGAAAGACCACACGCAGCAACAAGATAGCGACCAACGCGCCGACAATGGGCCAGGGCCCGAACCGCTGCATCGACAGCGCCGCCAGCACCGGAAACAAAATTGTTATCAGTGCGAGGATTGCAGCCCCGGGATCAAGCCGCCTGACTGAGGAGCGCATGAACCTGATCTATGACATCGCCCACCGTGCGAACGGAGCGGAACTGCTCCGACGACACTTTGCGCCCTGTGAATTCCTGCAACTTCAGAATGAGATCAACGGCGTCGATGCTGTCGAGATCGAGATCTTCAGACAGAAGCGAGCTTTCCGAAATATTGTCCGGTGAGACTTCAAAGAGATCGACAAGGAACTCTCTCAGTTTTGCGTCAATTTCTTCGCGTGTCATATAGCCTGCTCCTGCGCCGCCCGCCGCTCCGACACAAATTGCGCAAGTGACCTGACACAGGCGAAATAGCTCGAAAGCTTTTCGTCCTGCGTGTCGATTTTAACACCAAACGCCTTTTGAATCTCGACGCCTATTTCAAGTGCGTCGATCGAATCCAATCCGAGACCATCCCCAAACAATGCCTCATCGAGACCAATGTCCTCCGCCTTGATGTCCTCAAGGTTGAGTGTGTCCACGATAAGACGCCGGATGCGGTCCTCAAGTCCGCTCAACATCAGAGCCCCCCTTAAATTGCCCAGCCAAATATGCATTGAGGTGCCGGGCAGCTACCGATGGGCTAAAATCGCCGATAAATCGGTTCATTTCAATGAGGCCGTGAACCCTTATCGTAAAATGTGACCTGACGGGCGGTATTTCATACCACTTCTGCCCCTTCATCAGCGAAGGGGGTACGCATTCAATGGTTATGAGCCGGATCGGCGCACCGGACCTTATGGCTATATTGGCAACCCCGCGCTGTAGCTTCAACGGTGCGCCCGGCACGGTCCGCGATCCTTCAGGAAAAATGACGATATTCCGGCCTGCCGCCAACTCGCGCGAACAGTCGGCAATGAGTTTTTCAGCGTCATCATCATTGCGGATGTAATTGGCTGCCGTCACAGGCCCGCGCATGAAAGGGTTGTCAAAAATCGCCCCCTTCACGATGCATTGCGCACGTGGCATTTCCGAAATGAGAAAAACGACATCAAGAAGCGAGGGATGGTTCGAGACGAACAAAACGCCCTTATCCTCAGCGAGCTTCTCGGTGCCGATCATTTCCGTGCTGACCACACCGAAAAGGGTCATGTAGCGCACATGCAACCGGAAGGCCCGATGGACCAATGCTTGCGCAAGATCGGCGCGGCGCTCCCTGTCGCGCACCAGCAGATTGATCAAAGGAAAAGCCGTCAGCGTCAGAACGACACCGCCGATGCCGAAAGATGCAAAAGCAAGTCCCGTCCAGACGAGACGCCAGACGCGCTCTATCGCGGAGCCTCTTTCACGCTGCGGCGGCATGGGCGCAACGTTTCAATGTCCATGACAATCCGCGTGAGCGCCAGGCGACATGCGACGCCTGTCCGCCGAGAACCTCAACCATGCGCCCCGCCAAAACCTCAGACCGTGGCGCATCCAGAAGACCTGCCACATCGCCGCCCCCGCTCAGGGCAATCTCGCAAAGCGAGTGTTCCGACGGCATGGCCGAAAGGCTCATCGCTAGGGCCCGACCATGCCCCTTCTCTTCGGCAAAGGGCTTAAGCTGATCGGGCACTTCACCTTCCGCAAAAACGAAGGTGATCGCCCGCTCTGGTCGCGCCGCGAGCTTTGCGTAGGCTTCCGCGAGTCCCGCCGAAAGACTTTCGGTGCCGGCCGCAATCGCCGTGTGTCCGACGCGACTTTTGCGCACAATATCCATGACACCGGGAACGGCATTGTGAACCGACAGCGAAAAGGCCGCGGGCGACAACAACTCTTCGGCGACAAGCGACTTCAAAAGTCCGTAGGCCAGATCAACATCGCCATAGCGCGAACAGAACACGAGGTCCGAGCTTTCCGCGCCCGTGACGCTCAAGCCGCAAGCCACCGCCATGCGCCCATATGCGCCGAGGCGACGACGGTGCCCGGCGGGTATGACGCTGTCATCCCGGCACAGACCTAAACGCTGCGGCTCCGCCTCCGGTCCGTGCGAAACACAGGCCGCCCAGGATTCAACGTAAAAGGCGGAACTCACGAACTGGCTCCTCGCACACTGCCGGTTTATTTCTTGATCTTGACAACGTCGCCCTTGAGCGCAACGCCGGTGACGAACGTACCCGCATGGCACTCGAATTCTTTGTCGTAAGATTTTTCCACTTTTTTGTAGTTGCTCATGATGTTGATGACGGCATTGCCGCCTTCCGACTTCGCGCGCTCCTGCAACGTCAACAAGGCAGACAGCATGGCCCAGTTGCAGGCGTCATTGTCCGATTTGCCGACCGAATTGGTTTTTTTATTGGTCGCAAAATTACCAAAAACTTTCGTCGCTTTGGGATGAGCAGACGCACCAAAATAAAAGCTAACCGTTCCGTCGAGCTTCTCGCCTTTATTACCTGTCATATGCAACACAGGGTCAACCGGCAGAACAATGGCGCTGTCGCGCGCCTCGGCCACCTGAACGGTGCCCAGCACAAAAGCCGCGCCCAAAAGCGCCATTTTCATCGAGAATTTCGCATTAAAAAACATCGGTTCAGTCCCCTGTTTGAGCTACAGGAAATTGATCATTTGGCAGACAAAGCATCAAGCGAAACCTTACATCAATCGGAACAAAATCGCGTTGACCACCAACATTCCGACCAGATCACAGACCGGAAAACAGAAATGGCGGCAGCGGATATAATGAACCAAGCTTCTTCGTCACACCGTTGGTCCAGCCGAAACCGTCCTGCAATGGATACTCACCGCCTCCGCCTTCCCGCCCCTCATCCACCACATCATACTTCTCAAGAATTTTTCCGTTCGTCTCATAAAAACATCCGACCGTTTTGAGCCAACGCTCAGCAATCGTCTGTGCCAACGCCTTTTCACCATAGCGGTGCAAACCATCAACCGCGATCCATTGCAAGGGTGCCCATCCGTTCGGCGCATCCCATTGCTCGCCCGTCACTTTCGTTGTCGTGACCAAACCACCGGCTTTCAGCAAATGGTTTTCAGTTGACCGCGCCACGCGCCTTGCCTGCACATCATCGGCAGCACCAACAAAAAGCGGATAAAGCGTCGCCGCTGTCACACCCTCCTTCTGCCGCGCTTCCCGCCACTGATAGTCGAGATAGACGCCCTGCTCTTCATTCCAGAGAAAAGTGTTCATGGCAACGCGGCGCTGTTCAGCAAGAGCGCCGAACATTTCCGCACCGTTTGCATCGCCGGTACGCGCACAACCGGCACTGATCGCCTGCTCCAACCCAAACAAAAGACTGTTGAGACAAACAGGAACGACGGACGTTGTTTCGATCGTCTTCATCGTCGCGCCATCGGCAAACCAGCGCGAGCTATAGTCCCAGCCGCTTTCCGCTCCCGCCCGCATATCCCGATATGTCTCACGCGCATCCCGCGCCACACTCTGCGCCAAATGCACATCATGCGGGAAACTCTCGTCGCGCGGGCCATCATCCGCATCCCAATAGCGATTGAGGCGCGCGCCATTCGGCATCACCACGACATAGCGTTCCGCGTCGCCGTGCATCCAATGCGCATACTCAATTTTCAGTTCGGGGAGAAATTTTACATATGCCGCCGCTTCGTCATCCGGCGATGTCAGCGCCACCATCTTGTAAAAGAGCGGTGGTTGCGAACGACTGAGATAATAGCTGCGATTGGCGTTAGGAATGTGACCATAGGTGCGCAGCATATGAACGAAATTCGCAATCATCCCGTCGCGCAAATCGCGTTCACCCTCACCAAAACCAAGCATGGTGAAATAGCTGTCCCAGTAATAAAGCTCCTGAAAGCGTCCTCCCGGAACCACATAAGGATGTGGCAAAGGCAGAAGCGTCGAACCGGCGGGCACCGTCACCGCGCTTTTTGTGAGATGAGGCCAAAGACGCTCGATATGTTCATCCACCGACATGCCGACGGGCGGCACGATGACATCATCTTCAACATCCGGAAAATCAAAATGCGTGTCGATGAAAGCCTGCAAAGCATCACCCGCCAGGGGCGCCACACGCGCATAGGCATCACGCACCGCTGCGGGCGATATACGCGGCAGAGCGTCAACAATCTGCTTAAAATCACGTGCCGGAAGCCCGCGCGCAATATCGCGGTAGAGCGCGGAAAAATAATGAGCAGGCGATAGCGTCATCGACCGAAACTGCTCTTGTCCGCCCCCGAGGGCAGCTCTTTTGCTTTATCGCCGACCCACGACAACATATCTTCCCACACCGTCTCGCGGTTAAGGCCATTCAGAATAGAGTGCCAGCCGTCTTCATAATAAGCGAACACCATCGGTACATTTGCTTCACGCATCTTGCGTACGATGGGTGCAACCGAGGCCTTCGTTATCGCGTGGTCATGCGCGCCATAAACAAAGAGCACCGGCACACGGATACGCGGCGCAAGTCGGCGCGCCTTTGACATCATGCCCGCCAATCCGCTGATCGTACCGTAAGCGGACTGATGGAGCCGCGCAGGATCATTGTCAAAAGCAACTTCCAACGCCTCATTGTCAGTCCCTTTCCAGGCTTGCGCACCCGCCGGTATCGGCTCGTCAGGTTTCAGCCAGGCTGTGAGCCGCAGCCCCAACTGACGGGCAAAGCTCATCTGCTCCCAGCCCCGCAAACCGGGAGCCGCAAGAATAACGCCCGCCACATCAGGCATATCACGAAGCGCGGTCGCAAGGATCGTCACCGCTCCGCCCATGCTCTGCCCGAGCACATAGACCGGCACGCCCGGATGCGTCGCCTGCGCCAGCCGCGCCAGCGCCGCCACATCGCGCGCCATGCGGGTTGCTCCCGCCCAGCGCCCGCGCATCGGCGCATTGCCGAAGCCACGTTGATCAAAGGCATAAAAAGTCACGCCCCGCGCCGCAAACCACGGCGCAGGCCCGAAGACTTCAAACTCACCATGCGTGTTGTTGTATCCATGCGTGGCGACAATCACAGCCTTGGGCACATCGGCCTTCCATGCCTTCACCGGCAGACGCGCACCATCCGGCATGACCGCAAAGCCGCCGTCAAACCACGCTTCCCTTGACGCAACAGACATCGTTTCTCCGCCCCCGTTTTGCCAAAGATGCTGCCTCAATTCTCTGCCTGCCGCCAGCGCCGAAAATAAAACCGCCGCGTCAGTTTCCTGACGCGGCGGTTCATTTTGTCAGAGCGACGCGGATTTACCAGAGGTCGTATTTCTGGATTTCGGCGCGGCCCACAACCATGTGATGCACTTCATCAGGACCATCGGCAAAACGCAGATGGCGCATGTCGGTATACATGCCCGCAAGCGGCGTCCACTGCGAGATACCGGCGGCACCATGCATCTGGATCGCCTGATCGATGATGAGGCAAACCTTCTCCGGCACCATGGCTTTCACTGCACTCACATAGACACGCGCTTCTTTGTTGCCGAGCACGTCCATTGCCTTCGCCGCCTGAAGCACGGCAAGGCGCATCGCGTTGATTTCAATGCGCGCACGCGAGATCACTTCCATGTTCTTGCCGAGCTTGGCAATGGGCTTACCGAAGGCTTCGCGCGTCGCTGAACGCTTCACCATCAGTTCCAGCGCCACTTCGGCCTTGCCGATGGAGCGCATGCAATGATGAATACGGCCGGGTCCAAGGCGGACTTGGCTGATTTCAAAGCCGCGACCTTCGCCGAGAAGGATGTTCTCCTTGGGCACGCGCACATTGTTAAACTTGATATGCATATGGCCATGCGGCGCATGATCCTTGCCGAAGACCTGCATGCCTTCGAGGATTTCGACGCCGGACGTGTCCGTCGGCACGAGGATCTGCGACTGCTGCTTGCTCGGCGGAGCATCGGGGCTCGTCTTCACCATGACGATCATGATCTTGCAGCGCGGATCGCCCGCACCGGAGATGTAGAACTTCTCGCCGTTGATGACCCATTCATCGCCATCGAGCACTGCGCTCGTGCGCACGTTCTTGGCATCCGAGCTCGGAATATCCGGTTCCGTCATCGCGTAAGCCGAACGGATGTCGCCATTGAGAAGCGGCTCAAGCCACTGCTTTTTCTGCTTCTCTGTGCCGACACGTTCCAGCACTTCCATATTGCCTGTGTCCGGCGCGGAGCAATTAAGCGATTCCGATGCGAGCGGCGACTTGCCGAGTTCGACCGCGATATAGGCATAGTCAAGATTGGTGAGGCCCGAACCGATTTCCGAATCCGGCAGAAAGAAATTCCACAGACCGGAATCTTTGGCTTTCTGTTTCGCGCCGTTGATCAGCTCAAGCTGACGCGGATGCCAGCTCCAGCGATCCGTCTTCTCGTCGTTCAACCGGTAATATTCCTCGGTGATCGGCTCCACATTTTCTTTGATGTGTTTCTTCACCGCCGCCATCAGAGGCTTGGCCTCTTCCGACATAGCGAGATTAAACAGGTCTGCATTCAGGTCTGACATAGTGCTCCCTTACTTCGTTGCTCGTGTTCTGATTGACGCAAGGTAACGCCTAAGTGCCGAAAACAAAAGCGCGCTGAAACACAATTGCTCGCCCCAAATTTCTCTCTTGTCCCAAGGGAAACCCTGCAAAGCCTGTCGCATCCACGCCGGAAATTGTTAAAGTACCGCCTGCTTGGGAGGGCCAAATGACGAGCTTCATCAAAGACAAAGTAATCGTGATCACAGGCGCGGGCGGCGGATTCGGCCGCCTCATCGCCCAGAAAGCGGCAAGCCTCGGGGCTAAGATCGTCAGCGCCGATATCAACGAGACGGGCCTTGCGGAAACCACCCGCTCCGTCGCCGCACAAGGCGGCACCGCCTCCCATGTTGTGGCGAGCGTCACTGACCTCGCCCAGATGAAAGGCGTCGCGGCGCACGCCGTCAAAGCTCACGGACGCATTGACGTCATTGTCAATAACGCGGGCATCATGCCGCTTGCCTTCTATGCCGACCATGAAGCTGCGCATGAGGCGTGGTCGCGTTGCATCGACGTCAACATCAAAGGCGTGCTGAACGGCATCACATCCGTCTATGACCAGATGATGGCGCAGGGCCAGGGCCATGTCGTAAACATCTCGTCGATCTACGGCAACTTTCCCGTCATCGGCGCGGGCGTCTACGGCGCGACGAAATCGGCTGTGAATTTCCTGTCAGAGTCGCTGCGCGTCGAAACGCAGGGCAAAATCAAAGTCACGATCATCAAACCGACAGGCGTGCCGGGCACAGGCCTCGGTACCGGCATCATCAATGCCGACGCGATTGTCGGCATCCTCGGCCAGAACGCGGCAAGCTATGGCGGCGTCATGGCTTCGCTCGCCGAGGGCAACAACACGCCGGACCTGCGCGACCCTGACAATGCGCAATATGCAGCACTCGACCCTGCCTATATTGCCGATGCCGTCATCACCGCCATCAACATGCCCTGGGGCGTCTCGCTTGGCGACATCACCGTGCGCGCCACAGGCGACGGCTACATTCTCTAAAACCAAAACGAAAAAACATCCGGAGGACAAACAATGCTGATCGACAAAAACACATCCGCCGTCGTTACAGGCGGCGCCTCGGGCCTCGGCCGCGCCAGCGCCAAGGCGCTCGCCAATGCAGGCGTCAAGGTAGCGATCTTCGATATCAACGAAGAAAAAGGCGAAGAGGCCGCCAAAGAAATCGGCGCGCTCTTTTGCAAAGTGGACATCACCGACGAGGACAGCGTGATCGCCGGTCTCGACAAGGCCCGCAAAGCCAATGGTCAGGAACGCATCCTCGTGCATTGCGCCCAGATTTCGCGCGGGCGCATGAAAACGGTCGGCCGCGACAAAGAGAAGGGCGGCTTCATCCGCTATCCGACCGACCTTTATGAATTCTCGATCAAAGGCATCCTCGTCGCATCCTACCGCATGGCCTCGCTCTGCGCATTGGGCATGGCCTCACTTGATCCGCTCGAAGACGGCGAGCGCGGCGTCATCACGCTGACATCTTCCGCCGCCGCGCAGGACGCACAAGTCGGACAGATCGGCTACGGCTCGGGCAAAGCGGGCGTCAACGGCCTCGTGCTGCCGATGGCACGCGACCTGATGGACCTCGGCATCCGCGTCAATTCCATCATGCCCGGCATCTTCGCAACGCCGCCCATGATGGGTGCACCGGAAAAAGTGCTGCACGGGCTTGCCGCCTCCGTTCCCTTTCCCAAGCGCCTTGGCCGTCCCGACGAATTCGGCAGTTTCGTGCTGGAACTGGTGCGCAACAGCTACTTCAACGGACAAGCCATCCGTCTCGACGGTGCCATCCGCATGCCGCCGCGCTGAATAAACAAAACCGGAGCGCAAGCGATTGCGCTCCGGTTTTCATTGATGCGTCGATCCTCAACCGATCCGCCGCGCATGCCCTTCCCAGAAAGGCTTGCGCAATTCGACTTTCAGAATTTTGCCCGCACCCGATAACGGCAAGGGCTCAAGCCGGATTTCAACCGAGCGCGGGCACTTATATCCGGCGATCAGCGTCTTGCAATGCGCAATGATTTCATCGGGCGTTGCATTGACGCCGGGCTTCATGCGCACGATAGCGTGGACGCTTTCGCCCCATTTTTCATCCGGAATACCGATCACGGCACATTCAGCAATGCCGGTATGCGCAGACAAAGCATTCTCAACTTCCGCTGAAAATACATTCTCACCGCCGGAAACGATCATGTCCTTAACGCGATCAACTAGGAAAACAAACCCCTCGTCATCCATATAGCCCGCATCACCCGTGCGCAGCCAGCCGTTGACGATTGTCTTGGCGGTCAACTCCGGCTGGTTCCAATACCCAAGCATGGCACCCGGACTGCGCACGGCAATTTCGCCGACATCGCCGAGGGCGCACTCCGCCATATTCTCATCAACGATTTTGACTTCGGTGCCGATGACGGCGCGACCGGCGGAACGCAGATAATTCTTTCCGTTGGCGGTCGCCTTGTGGAATTTAGGTTCCAGAATTGTCGCGCAAGGAGAGAGTTCTGTTTGACCATAGGCTTGCATGAATTCCGCATTGGGAAACATCGCCATCGCATCGCGCAGCAGCGTTTCCGAAATGGGCGAGGCACCATATTTGATCTGCGTGACGGACGTGAGATCAGCCGGATTGCCGCTCAGATAGTCACGCAACATGCCGAACATGGTCGGCACGAGCACCAGTGCCGTTACGCGCTCGGCCTCGATTGCCTTCACCACATTTTCAGGGCTGAAGAACGGCACGATGACATGAGTGCCGCCCACCATCGTGAGGCCGATAATAGCCGCCGCATCAGCGAGATGAAACATCGGCGGTGAATGAAGAAACGATGCGTCTGCGTTATAAGGCACCATCGCATTTGAGCAGAGCGCGTTTGAAACCAGATTACGATGCGACAGCATCACGCCTTTGGAGCGCCCCGTGGTGCCGCCGGTATAAAAGAGCCCGTAAAGCTCGTCGCCCTCGTCGCACGCATCCTCCATCGGACTTGCGGTCTCAATCAGGGCCGGTGCGCTCTCCGTGCCTGCAGGCGCGTCACCGTCGTCAATATAAAGCACAGCCCGCAAATCACAGGCGGCAGACAAGGGAGCCACCAAAGACGCAAAGGTTTTGTCGACCAGCAGAAAAGACGCACCGCTGTCCTGCATCGCAAAAATATGCTCCGCCGCCGCCCAGCGCACATTGGCAGGCACAACAACGCCGCCCGCCCATGCCACCGCGTAATAGGTTTCGAGATAGTAGTCGCTGTTCATCGCAATGACAGCGACACGATCTCCGCGCTTCATGCCCTTGGCAACAAGAACGGAAGCATAGCGCGCCACGCGATCTTTCAACTCGCGCCAGTTGCGCCTGCGTGAGCCAAAAACAGTGGCGGGTCCGTCCGGATGAATTTGCGCCGAACGATGCAGACCTTGTGTCAGATACATGAAATACCCTCCCCCGAAGACAAACCCGCCAATCAATGACAATTACATATTGACGCCACCGCCAACGATGAGAACCTGACCGCTGACATAATCGCTTTCTGGAATGCAGAAGAGATAAATGGCGCCTGCCGCTTCCTCCGCCGTGCCTGCGCGGCCAAGTGGCACCATGGCGGGCAACATGGCGCGGGTCTGGCCCGGCACGCCCACCTGCAACTCGCGCCCCTCGATCATCACTTTCGTGCCTTCGTTTTCCATCGGCTGCGTCAGGCGCGTGTCGATGAAGCCGTAAGCAACGCAGTTCACATTGACCTTGTAGCGGCCCCATTCCTTCGACATGGTTTTGGTAAGGCCGACAAGGGCTGCCTTAGCAGAGGAATAATTCGCCTGACCCGCATT
>Ga0164241_10006577_pt1 | contig 10573 bp, 12 predicted proteins | sample OricomyardsoilBY_FD_108780 | JGI IMG/M metagenome (GOLD analysis project Ga0164241, IMG submission 108780) | Backyard soil microbial communities from Emeryville, California, USA - Original compost - Back yard soil (BY) | ecosystem: Environmental > Terrestrial > Soil > Unclassified | place: USA... | reverse complement strand
TAACAAGTGATTGAATTATTTTCTGTCGAATGATTTCAGATCATTTTTCAGGACAGTGACGACAGCATACACGAAAAAGCTGTATGCGCAACCAGTACTAGTAATTTATACAGTATTTTTTTCCTCTTCATTCAGCAGATCCAAAATCCCTTCCAATGCAGTCTCGACAGCCTGGGACTGAATCTCTTCCCTATCCCCTTGAAATAATTGAAGTTTTGTTACTTTTTGTTGAGCAGACACAAAGGCATACCAGATACTACCCACTGGCTTTTCTATTGTGCCTCCAGTCGGTCCAGCGATGCCACTGATAGCGACAGCGATGTTTGAACCCGAGATTTTCATGGCGCCAGTAGCCATTTCCAATACAACCTCTTCACTCACCGCACCATATTCTTCCAGAGTTTTTGCTGAAACATTTAACAATTTTTGTTTGGCCTGATTGGCATAGGTGACCCAACCATAACCAAACCATTGTGATGCACCAGGCACAGCGGTAATGGCACGAGCCAAACCACCGCCCGTACAAGATTCTGCTGTCGATATCATCCATTTTTTTCTTAACAGGATTTCACCCAGTTGCTGGCCAAGCAGCAGACAATTTTCGGTTGAATTCAACATCTCTATCTATACTCAATTCAAATTCAAGGATACAGGTTATGCAAACCATTTCCGGATACCACATTAAAACTTTATTAGGCACTGGCGGCATGGCCAGTGTCTATTTGGCTATTCAAAAATCCTTGTCGCGACCGGTCGCTATTAAAATACTGGATGCACAACTGCTGCAAGACACTCAACTGCAAGCGCAATTTGAACAGGAATCATCGCTGGTCGCCAAATTAAATCACCCGAATATCATACAGGTGATTGATCGTGGAACGACAGATCAAGGCTTGCCATTTTTTGTAATGCCTTACGTAAAAAGTATTAGCCTGGATGCAATCGTTGAACGCGACGATATTACTATCAATCGTAAAATCGATATTTTACTGCAACTCTGCAGCGCCTTAGCTTACGCACATCGCAACGGGATTATTCATCGCGATATTAAACCGCAAAATGTTCTGGTGGATTATGAAGGCATAGTGCGCTTGATGGATTTCGGTATTTCCGGTTACTTCACAGCAAACAATAATAATCAATCTGCGGATAACCGCGTGATGGGAACAGAAGAATATATGGCACCGGAACAACACTCCGGTGTTTCCTATACCAGTCATGCCAGTGATATTTATTCTCTCGGCATTTTAATGCATAAACTTTTGTTTGGTGTTTTACCTTCAGAATGTACAGGTGGTTTACAAAATCTCAGTATTTATTCGAACGCAACAGAACAAGCTTATTTAAAAGCAATGATCCCGATTATTAAACAATCAATTTCACCGAATACTTTTGATCGACCCGCGAGCGTCGCTGATGTACGACAACAATTATTAGTGATCGCACAAGGTCGGCATTTACAATCCAATCGCTGGGGATTGGAATCAGCGCAGGATCGCATTCCTCCCAATTATCAATTGTTGGATGTGTTAAAAGAAAACCCCTTTGGCGCCACCTATTTAGTTGGCGATCCCAAACACGATCGATTATTGGTGATAAAAAAACAGGGACTCAAACAATTACATAATGCACCACAATCAGTTGCAAAATTAAAATCGGTTGAACATCCGCATCTTATTCGGGTTTTAGGTTCAGGAAAAAACGAAAGAATTTTTATTGTGATTTCGGAATATTTATCTGGCGGCAGTTTACAAGATCGACTCACGCATGCTTTTACTCTGGGGCAATGGATGTTAATGGCGCAACAAATTTGTCTAGGCTTAGCCTGCGCTCACGAGCAGGGAATTATTCACGGTAACTTGCGTCCCAGCAACATTTTAATTGCTGCAGATAATCATATAAAACTCAGCGATTTTGGATTCCCGGCACATACCTATGGTAACGACACTCATTGGTATCACATTAAAGGAGAAAAATTATCGGTGATCGGTGATATTTATGCTGCTGGCGCTATTGTATTTCAACGATTAACCGGCAAAGTGCCCTCAGCAAAATGGTGGGGATTCAGCAATTACTGGGCACTAAGACACATACCCAAAAAATTCAGAATGATTATTTTAAAAATGATTGATGCATCCCCTAAAAAACGTTACACCAATGCCAATCAAATAGCAGAAGACTTTTCACAACTGCGCGATAAAGAAAAAACCCAAGTATTGGAAAAAGTGATTATGACCGGAGTGTCGTAAAATAAAAGATACCAATAGGTAACAATTTTTCGCTTATTTTATATTCTTGTCATTGCTTAATATTCTTCCGGTTGTCCAACTACATAAATACGTTTATCGGATGATTTATCATTGACGATTACATGTACCAAATACCATTTACCCTGTTTGCGTTCGGCGTTCACAAACACTTCTGCATCTTCTTTCGAACCCTCAATTGAATATTGAAACGTTGCCAGACCGGAATCACCCGACTCACTGATATTACCCGTCACAAAAAAACTGAATTCCAGTTTTTTTCCTAACATTCTTTTTACCCGGGAATCGTGCTGAATAGCTTTGACTGATTTCTGATACACCTCGCCTTTCATCATCTTCATTAATACAGCGAGAAAAGCGGTAATTAATCCCAGTACCAAAATAGTTCCTAAAACGGCGTAGAGTATCATCTTGATATTTTTCATGAGCAAACCTCTTAATTATTGTTAAAGGTATTGGCTAAATATCACTTTGGGGGTCTACTGACTCCATCACTTTCAACATCTCTCGCACAACATTTTCCATCGATTCTTTTCATTTAATTTCAGTAATACTTTCACCTTCCAAATCAAAGTTAATATCAACCTTATCATGACTTCTAAAATCGACTTCAAAATACTTAAAATCACTCGTACGAATCACTAACATATTATGCAGAAATCCTTGGCTAACCTCACGAATGCGCTTAGTAGACATGTCTCTGTATTAAAAATCAATATTTTCTATTGGTTCCAACCGCCACCCAACATTGGTGTTGTGGTGGCTGGATTTAAACGAAACAATTCTGACTCTTTTACTCCGGCAGTACCTCAAACGTCGCAACATAACTTGCCGAACGTTGTGTTGCTGGTTTTTTTGCCTTCTCATCACGATATTGTGTTGTTAACCAATACATACCTGCTGCAGGCCAGGTAATTTGAAATTTTCCTTTTTTATCGGTTGTCACTTCTATCGCTTGCTGATCATTACGATAACGCATTCCGCCAGCAATCACCGTGACTTTAACATCGGATACCGGCTTGCCATTCATCAGCAATATAAATTCAGCCGTTTCGCCAGCAAACAAATCATTGGGATGAGTAATCGGCTTTAATTCCAGACCTTTTTTCGTCGGTGCAAATACGCGATCAGTAGGGGTTCCCGATGTTACAAAAGTTTCCATACGACGTGAAAAGTCGGTGACTTGCAATTTTTTTGCATCTTTTGGTACTTTCGTAGCGAAATCTTTTGGATCCGCTTTTTGACCACGCTCCGGCCACATACGACGCTCACCTTCAGCAGTTTCCCACACCGCCATTATTCCACTCGATGCCATCGCAATTTTATAGGTGCCTTGTTGCGGCAATTGCACATCAAATACGCTGCGAAATTTTCCCGTATGCGCACCTGTAATCTCCACTGTTTTACCATCCGGCCCAACAACACTTACATCGTCAAGACGCATGGGTGCGTGATCGGCGTGAAAAATATCATTGGATACCGCCGCATCCACACTTACCCAAGGATCGTTGGATGACAATACGGTGGCATTGGGTAATAACCATGCACGATGCGCCTCAGCTGTTAAAGCAAGACTGCAGGATATTGCCAATAAAATTTTTAACGATTTTTTCAGATTTACTTTTTTCATATTTGCCTCGATGGAAAATTTAAATTTAATTTATTGCCCTTCTCCCACAAGGGGAGAGGGCTGGGGAGAGGGTGTTTTTTACTTCAATTAACTGTCAACCTCACCTCACCCAATTCCTTACTCCCTTTCGCACTCAATTCCGTTTTTTCTTTCACCGGCCAACTAAAAGGGATTTTTACTAATTCACGACCACCAACTTCACGCGCCGCTTCAACCATTAATACATAATCGCCTTTGGTCAATTTCTCCAAAGGTGCCTGCCCTTGCGTGAAATGTAATTGATGTACGCCGGGCTTTTGCGTTGCGCCACTCACACCATCAATAGGCATATCACTACTACGACCAATTGCTCGCCACCATTGACGCATATCTTTCAACCACTCTTCGCCTTTTTCACTTTTTTCCCCACGTGATTCCAGCTGATACCAAACCGATAAATTTTTTATTTTTTTATCGGGTGTTTGCAGCCAAACAGCCACATAGGGGTTGTGATATTCCGCAACGTTTAGTGTGGGCAATTCAATTTGAATATCTAGATCAGCAGCAAAAGATATCACCGGGAATAAAGCAAAAGCGATCAAATATTTTTTTAACATAAATACCTCTTTTTAATGCATAGACAAAATCAAAATCACCCAAGGTGCAATTACACCGATCAATAAAATCGGATAAGTCGAACGGCGATTACCGGAGTATCGCCACAACAACCAAAATCCGGACAAACAAAAAATCAAACAACATACAGAAACAAAATCCATAAACCAACGCCAGGCTTCACTGGTATTACGGCCTTTATGTAAATCATTCAAATAGGCGATCCATCCGCGCGAGGTTTCTTCATAAACCCACTCACCCGTTTCGCGATTAATACTGAGCCAGGCATCACCCCCCGGTTTGGGCAGCGCCAGATATATTTCATCGCTATTCCATTCCGCATTTTTTTCTGGCAGATCCAGTTTCGCTTCGTCTTCAAACCACTGAATAATATTATTGGATAACGGATTTTGCTTTTCATCATCACCGGAAATTTCAGCTAACAAATTTTCCGGCAGTGTTTTTTCAATCGTTGATGTGGTTGGATTCGCTTTGATAGTATCGGCATGATTCAACGTAATCCCGGTCACCGCAAATAGAAACACCGCCACCAGACAAATTGCCGAGCTCATCCAGTGCAAACTTCTGACAAATGGAATCCAGCTTTTCTTTTGTTTTTTCGAATGTTTACTCACAGATCAGCCTTAAACGCTCGCCCATTGGCGTAACAAATTATGATAATGACCGGTTAATCCCAGTAATTCTTCTGTATCACCCAGTTTTTGTCTGAGCGACTGAATGTTGCAATCCAATTCATACAACATACTGCGTTGCCAATCATCGCGAACCATGCTTTGTGTCCAGAAAAAGCTGCATATACGTTCGCCTTCGGTGACAGGTGCAACCTGATGCAAACTGGTGGAGGGATATAAAATTAAATCGCCCGCCGGTAATTTCACTTCGTGACTGCCGTACGTGTCCTGCACAATTAACTCGCCACCTTGATATTCTTCCGGTTCGGATAAAAATAAAGTGGAAGAAACATCGGTACGTAAACTTAAATTGCTGTTAGGCAAAAGTCGAATGGCGCCGTCAACATGAAAACCATAATGCTCACCACTGCTATAGGCATTAAATAATGGCGGCACTACGCGCGATGGCAAAGCAGCGGACATAAAAATCGGATTGGCATACAATTTTTTTAAAATGATTTCACCTAATTCGCGTGCAACGGGATTATCAATCGCCAGCTGACGATTTTTTTTCACCTGTGCACCCTGCACACCTACGGTCACTTTACCATCAACCCATTCAGTATTTTGCAAACGCAAACGGAAGTCATTGACTTCCGTTTTGGTGAGAATTTCAGGAATGTGAATTAGCATGTTGGTTTACTCATAAAATAATTTTCCCTCACCCTACCCTCCCCAGAGGAAGGGATTGTGGAGAGGGCTTTTTTAAAAACTAAAATTCACGCCCAATCGCGCTGACAAAGGTGCGCCTGCATAATAACGCGAACCTGCGTTATTTAAACTGGCAATATATTCTTCGTCAGTGATATTCAACAGATTCAATTGCACAGTGACATTTTTGTTGATTGGATAAGAAGCAACAGCGTCGATAACCCAATAATCACCAAACTCCAAAACGGAACGTGTCGCTTGTGCCTGTGCATTGGTCAAGCTGGAGCTCACCATGTTATCGACATAACGTGCGCCACCGCCAATCACCAAACCATTTTCAAATGTGTAAGTATTCCACAATGTAAAAGTCATCTCTGGCGACCATTGGATCACACCCCCTTCATTATTAGTTGCACCATTGTTTGCGTCAGTGCGATTGCCACGCACAATTTCTGAATCCATAAACGCAATACCGGTACTGATTTGCCAGGCATTGGTGATTGCACCTACCAAGCCAAACTCCACACCTTCAACTTGTTTTTCACCCACGGCGGTTGCAGAACCATCAGGATTGGTAGCAATTTCATTTTCATTCGTGCTTTTAAATAAAGCCGCTGTGAAAAATAATTTGTCATCCAACAAATTCCACTTGGTTCCCAATTCCATATTGGTCCCTTTTTGTGGATCCATGTTAGGGTTGTTCGCCAGGCTATTCACAGATGTGGTTGTGGGATCCGTATTCAACGCAAAATTATTTCCACCCGGTGGCAACTCGGAAGTTGCGTAGGAAATATAAATCGATCCTACTTCAACGGGCTTATAAACGCCGCCTAATTTCCAACTGAATAATTGATCAGTTACATGTGCATCACGGCCAACCATTGTGCCAATCGGTGCACCATCAGTGACAGCAGCGAGACGCACAATTTGATCGGTTTCCGTATGGAAACGATCAGCACGCAAACCAATGCTTAACTCCCATTGTGGATTCAATGTGATGGTGTCCAACGCGTACACGCCATAAGTCGTGGTTTCACCATCAATTTTGCTGCCATCCCGCACCACAGGTTGAAACACAATGTTGCTGTCAGGGTTATACAAATTGGCAGGCGCTTGTATAACGCGCGTTGCAGAATTGCTCGCAATAAAGGGTAATCCCACCGTGTAATTTAATTGGCTTTCGTAAATAAATTCTATGCCCGATGTTAAATCGTGTTTAACGCCACCCATTTCAAATGATGCAGCCAAATTCGTTTGGTTGGTGAGAATGTGGTTGGATTGATCTTTACCTTGACGGGTACGTGCAACCTCCCATGTATCTGGATTATTTTGTGTTGCAGCATCGATCACTAATGCGTTGATACCGGTTAACACTTGTTCCTGTCGAGTGTGACCGTAACGTGATGTATTGCGTAATGTCACACCTTCTGCAAGATCGTGTTCGATACGTACAGTCGTCATATTCGCATTCACATCATTGTGATCCGAAGTAGAACCGTAAAAATTTTCGGTATCGACTTTTTTAATTTCAGGACCACCCGCTGGAAAAAGGGCGGCATAAACGCTGCTGTAATAACCATCCAATCCCGCTGTTGGAATTCCACCATCAGGAATACCGGACTGCTGCATGTTTAAATAATTAATATAAGTGCGGGTTTCGGTTCCCAAACCCAACGCGAGCGATGCCGCGAATCCTTGAAAATTGCTTTCAACAGTATCGCGACCATCAACACCTGCATCTTGCGTCATTAAGTTCACACGAATCGCCGAACTTTCACCAAAGCTACGATTGGCATCGAGTGTTGCGCGTTTGTAATCCGCTGTTCCACCCGTCACAGTACCCGAAGTTGCATCTTCTTCATTCGCAAGTTTGGAACTGAGATTTACATAACCTGATGCTGCTCCGCGGCCGTTATCCACACCGGCAGGCCCTTTGGCAATTTCGACTTGATCTGTATTAAAAGTATCGCGGCTGATGCTACCGAGATCGCGAATGCCATCCACATAAATACTGCCTTGCGTATCAAAACCGCGCATAAAAATGGAATCGCCAGTAGCGGTGTTGCCGTTCTCACCCATCTGCATAGTGATGCCTGGCGTGTTGCGTAAAGCTTCACTCAAGGTAGTTGCCGATTGTTGTTGAAACAGTTCTTTTTTGATCACCACCAGTGTTTGGGGAGTATCCACTAAAGGCTGGGTAAATTTGGGTGAGCTCGCTTTTTCAGCTTTGTAAGCCGGCTCTATGGCATCGGCCTCTACTTTTACTGTGTCCAGCTTTTTGGTTTCTTCAGCCGCCATTACACCTGCCGAAACCAATAGCATGGCTGACGATAATGCGGTGGCTGTGAGTTGAAGTGAGCTGGAACGCTTTTTGGAGACTATATGTGTGGATCGTATGGTCATGGCTAAACCCTTAATTGTTTGTATAGAGTAGTAAATATGTGCACATGCTATAGAGAATTATTTCTATTTGCAATAAAGATGACAACAATTCTCATTTGCATCTAGATAATTACAGAAACGGATTGCAATCTCAAGTGATAATTATTATCATTTGAAAATATTATTTTGACTGCCTCTCATGACTTCGAAATTTGGCTCCTGGTATATGCTGCTTTTTATAATTCTCATCCATCTGGGTGGGATTAGTTATGCCATTCTTCACCAGCCAGCCCCGGTCAAAAACGACATCATTGAACCTACTATTCAAGGCATGCTGGTGATTCCGGAAAAAGCTCCCGAAAAAATTCCTGAAAAGATTGCACCACCAATCCCCAAGCCCAAACAAAAACAGGATAAACCCAAGCTCAAACCATTTCCCAAAGCACCAACTTCCGAGCGTGCAGTTAAAGCGCCGGAACCCGAACCCTTGCCAGTGGAAAAACCCACTGAAGAAATACCCATAGAGCCTGAGTCGGAATCTGTGGTACTACCCAGTGCTGATGCGACGGAATTAAATAACAAGGCGCCGGTTTATCCCGGAATGTCAAAAAAATTAAAAGAAGAAGGCACTGTTTTGTTAAAAATTCTGGTGACAAAGGAAGGACGTGTGGCTGATATTGAGATTAAAAATTCCAGCGGTTTTAAACGCCTGGATGATGCCGCCGTAAAAGCCATCAAGCGTTGGAAATTTAATCCTGCAACCCAAGCGGGCGCAGCAATTGATTATTGGTACGACATTGATTTTGAATTTAGTTTACGAAAGAAATAAATTTTCTATTTAAATCAAAGAGGTTGTTGTTATGGAATCACCCTACGGTATTGTGTCCGTCTGGACTCAAGGCGACGTGATCATCAAAGGTATCGCCATCAATTTATTGATTATGTCCATCATCAGTTGGTGGGTTATTTTTATGCGCGCATGGGGACTGTTAAAATTGCGTAGCCCCGCAAGAGGTTTACATGATTTTTGGCACGTGCAAAATTTTGCAGATGGATTGCGCACATTGGGAGAAGACCGATTAAATCCATTTCGACATTTGGCAGAAGAAGGCCAGGCAGCGATTGATCATCACACCAATCACAAAGATGATCTTCATGGCCACTTGCCGTTGGCCGAATGGTTAACCGCGTGTTTGCGTGGATCTATTGATGAAAGTGCCGAGCGTTTGCAGCGCGGTTTGGCAATTCTTGCATCCGTAGGATCAACTGCACCTTTCGTAGGTTTATTCGGTACAGTCTGGGGAATTTATCACGCGCTGGTCAACATTGGTTCCGGCGGACAATACAGTTTGGACAAAGTTGCAGGGCCTGTAGGTGAAGCCTTGATCATGACCGCATTTGGTTTAGCTGTCGCCATTCCCGCTGTATTAGGTTACAACGCACTTACGCGCGCTAACAAAGGCGTGTTAAACAAATTAAATCGTTTTGCACATCAGTTACACGCTTACTTTATTACTGGCAGCCCGATTCAAACGCAAAAATTCAGCGTGACTAAATTGTCGCCACGCAAAGAGGTATAGATCATGGCATTTGGTGGCGGACTCGATGACGACAGTGAAGTCATGAATGAAATCAACATGACACCCCTGGTCGATGTGATGTTGGTTTTGCTCATTATTTTTATTATTACTGTTCCTGTATTAACGCATTCAGTAAAAGTCGATTTGCCTCGCGCTGAAAATACGCCCAACGAAATAAAACCTGAAACTATTAATCTTGCCGTGGATGCCGAAGGAAAAATTTTCTGGAACGAAACCCAGGTTACCGTCGACGAGCTGGATTCACGTTTAAGCATCGAAGCCAACAAAAAACCACAACCGGAAATTCATATTCGCGGCGATAAATCGGTTGACTATGAATACGTGATAAAAACCATGGCAGCGGTTCAACGTGCAGGAATTTTGAAATTAGGATTTGTGACTGAGCCGGAGTAACTCAGTCACACACAGATTATTGTCGCTTCGTGATTTTTTCTACGTCGATAGCAAAAAACTGACCATCGAAAGGAGCTGGTGCAGGTAGTAACCCGTCAACTACGTGCCGCTCATGATTTGCAATCGCCACATCATTCGAATCATATGCTCCCATAACCAGCGTTGCGCCACCTCGAATCGGAATTGTCACCCTATAATCAATTACAAATGTGTAATGCCCAACATTATTAACATGACGATTGGTTGTATAAGTCATCGCAGGATCAGAAATTTTCAAACTATAAAAGTTGTAATCATTTTTTACTGGTTCACCACCCGTTTGAAAATGGTTAAACTGAACATTCCCCCCGGTGAAATTTTTAG
>Ga0164241_10006576_pt1 | contig 10574 bp, 7 predicted proteins | sample OricomyardsoilBY_FD_108780 | JGI IMG/M metagenome (GOLD analysis project Ga0164241, IMG submission 108780) | Backyard soil microbial communities from Emeryville, California, USA - Original compost - Back yard soil (BY) | ecosystem: Environmental > Terrestrial > Soil > Unclassified | place: USA... | reverse complement strand
GAGCCGAAACGGTTGTGGAGACGCTATCTGCTATTGGCCCCTATGTTTGTCTGGAAAATTTTTCGGGAAAGACGAGTGGCAAACAGATGAAGATTCTGCACTTGCTCAACGAAGTGGATGAGATCGATCTACCACGAGCACAAATAGGACCACACAAAGCTTTAGAGGTGTCCCATCGCTACGGCACTATTGCGGACCTGGCCTGTTATCCTGACCTGCCGGAATATCACAAACTCGGCGATGCGAGAAAAGCTCAACATGACCTCATTACTGTTGTGAAATCCCTTCAACCTGACGCCATTATTCGGCGGTACGTTTCCAAATTTCCGGTAGATCAGAGCTTTGTTTCCAACCTTATTGACGAAAGCATCGAGTTTACGGACTGGGTCAAAGCGAACCTAAGCACGGAAGTCATGTATAGAAGAATCATCGATATGTGCAAAGACGGTCTGGCGCCCATCCAGAGAAATGCCTACCCATGAGCTTGCGTCAGCAAACAGCAGCGAACGTCCGGATCACTTTTGCGGCTACAGTTGTTGCCGGCCTTGTTCAAATGATAAACCTGATTGTTCTTGCCCGCCTTTTGACCCCCGTCGACTACGGACTGATCGCAGGCACACTCATCGCCGTCTCCATTGTCCAACGCTTCGTATTTGGCAGCGTTGAATCCGCAATCGTTCTGCAAAATGATTTTCTGCCGGTCAGAGTGACTTCACTATTTCTGATTCAATTTCCGACAGCATTTGTCGCGGGCATCGCATTTCTGTCAGTCGCACTGCTTTTATCCATTCCCGCACAGTTGCAAACCATTTTCTTGCTCATGACTCCGGTCATCGTCATATCAGGTCTCTGCGTCGTAGCCCGTGCAAAATTGAGACGGGATATGGCGTTCGGTCGCTTGGCGATCATCGAACTTGTCGCTCAAATACTGGGCTTCAGTTGCGTGAGCATAGGGCTGGCCTTTCATGGATATGGCGCAAAAAGTCTGGCTCTGGGATATCTTTGTCAGGCAGCAATTCAGCTTGTCTTGCTGCATTTTCTATCTTCGTTGCACTTCGTCCGGTCATTCAGCGCGAAGACCCTGACAGACATATACCGAACCGCGGGAAAGATTGTCAGCACCTCATCACTGGAAACAGCGCAAGGTCAGGTTACACCGACATTCGTCGGCACCTATTTCGGCCTGTCCTCACTCGGACAATTCAATCGCGCCTTCTCGCTGATAACACTTCCGATCGAATTGATCACAACGTCAATGAGCAGAGTGCTCTATTCGGCGTTTCGGGTTGCGAGCAACGATCCCGCTAAACTTTCTGTCGGATGCCGCGCGGCCATCGAAACCGCCACCTCGATCACGCTCCCGTTGTGTTTTGGTATGGCCGGCGCTTCGCACGAATTGGTAAGTGTATTTCTCGGTCAAAAATGGCTGACAGCAGCGACTCTGATACCCTGGTTTGCGCTCGGAAGTGCCTTGGCGACTACGGCGCATTTTCTTGCGGTCATGAACGAAGCGGTGGGACGGCTCATTGAAAAATTTGTGATTCAAGCCATCACCACCGCGGCGACCATCCTGGCATTTGCAATTGCTGTAAATTTTGACCTCGAGAAATGTGCGATGGCTTATGCTTTTGGTGGCGCGGTATTCCTTTTCGGACAAGTCGTTCTGAGCGCAACAATCATAAAGGAAAATCCGTTGAAGCTAATAGGCTGGATTGTTCCAAGCCTGATATGCGGATTGCTCATCCTTGCAGGTGTTCACCTGACCCGACTTTACCTGATCGACCTCTCCCCAATCACACTCCTCGTGGTCGAGGTGGCGATTTGCGCCCTCATTCTGCTGATTTACTATCCGCTCTTTGCCTCGCGAATTTTCCGGCAGATTGTCGAACTCTCGGGGATCACCGTTATTATCAGAACGCAAACCGATCGAATCTTTCGTCGACATCAACAGTAGGAACCGCGATGCGCGACAAGATCATCGGAATACTAGGCCCAATCGAGCTCGCAGAGTTTCGGAATTACCTTCCAGTCGGCGCGATTGCATCGGATGCACCCAAGGGTTTAGGCGGCACCCCTGTTAACAGTCTATGCGTCTCCCTCCTGCAACGCGGATATCAAATCACCGTGTTCTCGCTCGACCCTTCGGTGACGGACGAAGTTATCTATCAGGGTGACCGGTTGAGAATATGCATAGGGCCCTTCACGTCCAAACGCGCGAGGAATTTTTTTAGGGTTGAGCGTCGATATCTGCGCAACGCAATAGCGAGAGAAAAGCCGGATCTGCTTCATGCACATTGGACTTATGAATACGCACTTTCTGCGATTGATAGCAAAGTGCCGCTCGTCATTACCGCGCACGATGCCCCCGTACAAATTCTGCTTCGCAATTTCATTCCATACAGGATCGCGCGCACTTTCATGGCCTATATGGCCATGTGGCGCGCAAAGAAAGTCGTCGCGGTCTCTCCTTATGTGAGCAGGCATCTCAGAATGTTTGGATTTCACAAAAAGTCGGTCGATATCATTCCCAACGGAATTGACATGTCTCTGCTAAAGATGGGCGGTCAGCGCGACACCGACCACCATATAAATTTTGCATCCATATTGAGCGGTTGGGGCGGCTTAAAGAACAGCGAAGTCGCAATCAAAGCTTTTGCAAAATTGCGCCGGAGAATTCCGGAAGCACGATTATATTTGATCGGCCCGGAACACGGGGACTCAGAAGTTGGCGCAGAATGGTCACGCCGCAACAAGCTTGAAGAGGGAATAATTTTCTACGGCCGACGTCCGCACCAAGACGTCATCAAGATGCTGGCGCAGAAAATAGACATTCTCGTCCACCCTTCACTAGAAGAGTCCTTCGGCCTAACGCTCATCGAAGCATCAGCACTCGGCATTCCCGCAATAGGCGGCAAAAACAGTGGGGCAGTCCCATGGGTTCTCGGAGACGGAAAATATGGTGTCCTGACGGACATCACGTCAGTGGATGCCCTTGCTGATGCGATGCATCGGTTGGCAACAGATATGAAGTTCAGAACAGAACTGGGGCAGAGGGCACGACAATCGGTCGTTGATCGCTTTACTATGGATGTTGTGACCGACCGATATCTCAATATATATGAAAGCCTCGCACAGCATGACGCATGAGAAATCCCTTCGCGTCCTTCATGTCCTTGGCGAACTTCGGCCATCAGGCGCTGAGGTCATGCTCAAAGTCGCCGCGCCGCACTTCCTGAAAAACAACATCCAAATCGGCATACTTTCGACCGGTGAAAATGAAACAGGGCCCTATGCAGGTGCATTGTCGGACTGCGGTTATGCGCTCCATCACCTTCCATTCTCGCGGTCTGCGAAGTTTCTGGGCGACCTTCGGAAACTCATCGCCACCCAAAACTACGAGATCGTCCATCTTCACACCGAACGGGCATCATTCTGGATGGCTCTTGCGACGGTCTCAATGGCACGCGTCGTGCGCACGATACATAGCAATTTCCAATTCACAGGGCTCCTGCGCATGCGACGCATAGCGACGCGTGCGTTGTCACGGCTCGCAGGCGTTCAGCACATAGCAATCAGCCCGTCAGTTCAGGAGAATGAGAAACGCAGATTTCTCAATCCATCGGTTCTGTGCTGCAACTGGTACGATGACCAGAAATTTTATCCGCCAAATGAAGCCGAACGCTCGCTGGCTCGCCAAAAGCTCGGTCTTTCGGACAGCACATTTGCAGTCATCAGCATAGGCAATTGCGCTCCGGTAAAAAACCACACGCTTTTGTTCGAAACCATTTCTCAAATGAAAGATAGGCGAGACATTCGCTATCTGCATGTGGGGCACGAAGACGACGAACAAAGCGAACGCAGACTTTCCGAGAAACTCGGCATTTCATCGTCGGTCATTTTCCTTAGCCACAAAAATGATGTTCGGGACGCATTGATTGCAGCAGACTGCTTTTTAATGCCTTCGCTTTACGAAGGTTTCGGCAATGCAGCCATTGAAGCAATTGCTGTCGGATTACCTGCGATACTATCCAACACACCCGCTTTTCTGGATTTCTCAGAATGGTTCAAAGGCATTGATATTGTTTCACTCAATGCGGAAGATTGGGCAAATGCCATTTCTCACATGACCGTTCAAAGCAAAGCAGAACTCCGTGCCGGCACGTCAGGAAATACCGATCTTGCCAATAAACTCTTCAGCACGGCGAGCGGCGTGGAGCGATACTGCAAAATCTATCGGGACAGCTAAACTAAAAAATTCAAGACAATGATACGCGGGTGAGAATGCTCCCAAGTTGCAGGATTTGAAACTGGGTTACTCCCTCCGGATACATATCAAACGGCATCAAACATGGCTTATACGATCATTGGAATTGTAGGACTCATAAATGCCATCGCAATTGGATCATGGCTGGTACTGCGTTTTGGCCGGTCATGGAAATTCGGCTTAGCAAGCATCGTCGCATTTTTTGTAATAGACACCACCTGGGGCGGAATACCTTCGTTTTCGGCAGGTTTGAATATTTATATTCAGGATCTTTTGTTTTCCCTTTTTCTAGTCGCCGCTCTTGTCAGGGTCTTAGAAAATCCAAAATCCATATCCAAGCTCTCGACGTTGGTTTGGATTTTATTTGGATCACTCGCATTTATCTCCTTTGCCCGAGGCACGGCTCAGTATGGTCTCAGCGCCGGTGTCAGCTTCCGTTCGACATTTTATTTCTGGTGCTGCGGGCTTTATTTTATGACGTTCCAGTTAGGCCCAAGAGACCTCGAGGGTTGGCGCGCATATTGGATTTACGGATCACTGGCGATTTGTGTCGTCGCCTTAATCCGTTGGATAAGTGACGCAATCGGCTTGTCCGATTTTACCGTTTATGGCGCTTACGTGCCGTTCCGGGTGCTGAATTCCCAAGCCGCTCAGTTTGTGAGTATCGGCTTAATTTTTGCCCTGACAATGCAGGATAAGACCTCTCCAAAGTTCCGTACCGTGACCCTATTGATCTTTGCAGCGGTCGTTCTCACGCTACAACATCGATCAGTTTGGATTTCAACGGTCGTAGCTCTCGGCATGTTACTATTCATGTCCGGTCAGATCGCCAGAGCGGCGCTATTAAAATATGCGATCACTGCATTGCTCGCGCTCATTCTGCTTGGCGCGGTATTGCAATTGACCGGAGAAAACGACCTGTTCGAAGCACTGGAAAAATCATACACAACCGGCACAAATCTCAATGTCGGCACCACATTTGATCGGCTTAATACTTGGTCTATTCTTTTAGATCGCTGGTGGAGCGGTGATTTTCTCGTAAAAATATTTGGCCTTCCTTTCGGCACGGGGACCAGCCGTATCGTTGATAATTTAATTACCGCCCAGAAGGTGATTAAAGATTTCTCGGCACATAATTTTTATGTGCAGACCCTCTATGATCTGGGAATTTCCGGCGCGCTGACCTGTTTCTCGGTATTCGCAGCGGGAGGCATCGCGGCATGGAACTATCGAAAGCTGGTGCCCGGCCAAACCATTTCTTTGACACTGCTCACGGTCATGGTTTCAAACCTGGCTTACTTTGTTGCCTATCAGGGAAACTACCTGCACGGGGCGCTTTTGGGTCTTACAATCGCCTCGCTCCCGGTTCAATCTAGGAAGCAATCTCGCTTTCATTCAGCATCGGCAATGACTTGACTCAATATTCCGCCCTGCGCATCGCAGTCCTCGTGACGAGCCACAACCGGCGCACACTAACACTACAATGCCTGACGGAACTGAATAACTGCCATCATGCCAATGATGTGCAGATCAGCATCATCTTGACGGATGATGGAAGCACGGACGGCACGACAGAAGCCGTATCAACGACCATTCCAAACGCCACTGTTTTGAGGGGAGACGGGTCCCTGTTCTGGAACAGGGGAATGCATCGATCTTTCGCCCATGCGCTGGAGCAGGGGCATGACTTCTATCTCTGGCTCAACGATGACACTTTGCTGAATGAAGACGCATTGGAACTCTTACTTACAACCTTCCGCACAATGCGTGAGCAGACCGGAAGGGCGGGTATTGTTGTCGGGAGCACGCGCGATTGCGCGACAGGTGCTCTCACTTACGGGGGGCTTATACATGCATCACGTTGGCGACCGCTAAAGTTTACCTTGCTAAGCCCCGCGACGGCCCCGCAAGCTTGCGATGCAATGAACGGTAATTGCGTCCTGATCCCCAACGAAGTCACCCTCAAAGTCGGCAATCTGGATTGGTCTTTTGAGCATTCGATGGGTGATTTCGACTACGCCTTACGGGCGCGCAAACTGGACATACCCATTTGGATTGCTCCGGGCTATGTCGGCACCTGCAGCCGGAATGAATTACCGGTGCCAGATCAATCTATGACATGGATCGGCCGCATCAGGTTCACAGCATCACGCAAATACTTACCGCCAAAGAGCTGGGCAATTTACACGCGGCGGCACGGTGGCTTCCTTTGGCCTATTTATTTCTTATGGCCATATGTCAAAAGTATTTTCCGGCGCTGAAGTCGTCACTTTCAACAGAAGGTTTGTGAATTGGCGGAATACAGAGTTGCTGAATCCGATAAGAACTCCGCACGAACGAAGCATTCTTTATTCGAATACGGAACATTCATAGCTCTCTTGATCCTCATCGCGCTCGCACCACTGCCCCTGGGAAGCAATCGTCCTCTGCCCGCGGCAATATTGGGAGCTTCAACGGGTGCGTTGCTGATGATTTGGGCAGCCCTGCAAATAGCAAGAAAGGTCTCCTACCGGCCACATCGTCCGCTTCTGACTTGTGCACTTATTGCCTACCTGACTGTCTGTTTCTGGATATTTCTTCAATCAATTCCTCTACCGTTCGGAAATTTAGCCGACCCCGTTTGGCAAGCCACCGAAGAGTTTCTGAAGACCGACATAGACACACATATTTCCATCAATCCGGAAGCAACCTTAAGCGGGCTTGGCCACCTCCTCACCTATGCAGGAGTTTTCTGGCTCACCTTCCAACTCACGCGCAGCCATGAACGTGCATGGGCCATGACGCGCGCGCTTACCTTTATCGGTTCAACCTATGCGCTCTATGGCATTGTCATTTTCGTCATGGGAAATGATTGGGTGGTTATTTATCCCAAATGGGCATATCCGGATTCCCTGACCAGCACATTCGTCAACCGGAATTCATATGCGACCTTCGCCGGACTGGCGCTTCTCTGTGCGACGGTTCTTTTACTGGACCACCTTTCACCATTTTTCGCTCTCAAGCATCCCATGCGCGCAAAACTGGTTCTCATTATTGAGGAAATCGTCGTTAGAGGATGGGTTAAATCTTTCGCCGTCATCACCATCGCTATAGCACTGCTCTTAAGTGCATCCCGCGGAGGGATTTCATCCACCGCCATCGGGTTGCCGATCATCCTTGTCGCTTATTTTGTTCAGAGAAAATTCGGCATAAAGCAAATTCTGCAGATGAGTCTGGCCGTCATTCTCCTAGCAATCACAGTCTATTCTGCGAGCGGCAACCTCTTGTCCAAGCGTCTTGCACCAGATCAAATCGATTCCAATCTTGAGGTTCGTTACAACATTTACGCCACAACATGGCAGGCCATACTGACCTCGCCGTGGAAAGGGACGGGCTTTGGAACTTTTGCAGACGCATTTCCGGCTTACCGGATTGCCGACGATGAAGGTGCTGTTCGTTGGGACAAGGCACACAATACCTATCTCGAGAATGCGCTCGAACTGGGAATCCCTGCGGCTGTGCTGCTCAATGCCGCAATTTTCCTGCTCGCTCTGCAATGCCTCCGGGGGGTGAGTACCCGCAGACGCAACAAGCTTCTGCCGGCCCTTGGCGTTGCCGCTTCAATGCTTGTCGGCTTACATTCACTCGTTGATTTCAGTCTGCAAATTCCGGCTGTAGCGATTTTCTACGCCAGCATTATGGGGCTCGCGGTCGGCCAATCATGGCGCGAACAAACACTCACCGTCAGGAACCCGATCTCTTCTTGATCTCTCGCGCCAACAATGCGTCAAAAGCCGGAATATCACGCGCGCCTCGCGGAAGACTGTCACGAATGGCTGATCTCACCCGAAAGCCGGAACGAAGATAGACATCAATCAGCGTTACCCGCTGTTCGCTTTGCTTCCACATTTTTGCGAAATCGTGTTTAACAAATATCTGTACGTCCTCAGGCAAACCATCCCACAAGCGGGCGGCGACTTGCACGCGCATCAATATGCTGGATGTTTCTTGCGGCCCGAGGAAATAGGACATACGCAATTGCGTTGACACGTCACCCGACTGTTGGGTCAGCTCTGCTTGAATTAATGCGTCCAGACTCCACGCAAACGCGCGCGCCGGAGCCGCTACAATGGACGCACGTATATATCTCAATGCAGACGTCAAAGCTTCGTGACGCTGAGCCAAAGTCACCCCCGGCTCCACAGACCGCCTCAATTCAATCCGTGCAAAATCTTGCTGCAACACAGCGTCATCCGGCAGCGCTGTCAGGGCCCGGCCATATTGTTGGCGAGCGAAACCCAACGCCGGTGCAGGAACCGACCGACCAGCTTTCAAAGCCCTGTCAAAACTGGAAGGCACATATGCAAGCTCCAGATAGGCCACAAATCTCGGCGCTGAGAGAGCGAAGAGCGCAAGCCCCAGTGCCAGCACAGACACACCGATGAGCCAACGCTCGCGGCCCATTCCGTTGTCAGTTGACATAGTACTTGCTGTATTTCTTGTAATAGTAGCCACCGTCGCCATAGCCATATCTGGCCTGCTTGACGGTATCCACCGCACTGAGCACAACACCGGCAATATCCGCACCATAGTTTCTCAACTCGCGGATACCGCTAATGGCTGCATCTTTTGGCGTTTCCGTCCAGCGAACGACAAAGATGGTTTTGTCGACGAGACGGGACAGAACCCGCGAATCTGAAACCGGCAAGACCGGCGCGGAATCGAGAACAACCAGATCATACGCTGCGCGCATTTCCATGAGCACACGTTTCATTTGTGCAGATGCCAAAATATCAGGCGGATTTGCCGAGCCGGAGGCGACAGGAATGTAATGAAGCGACGATGCCGCGTCGACGACCATAGCGTCATCCAAGGTGGCACGCCCTGCCAACAGCTCGACCAATCCGAACTTCGGGCTCACCGACCCGAATGCCCTATGTACCGAAGGATGCCGCAAGTCGCAGTCAATCAAAATGACACGCAAACCGGATTCAGCAGCCGCGCGCGCAAAGCTCACCGATGTCGTTGTCTTGCCTTCATTGGGCAATGACGATGTAAACAGCAGAAGTTTGGGAGGCACGTCAACATTCGAAAGAGCGAGGGCGCTTCTCAAACTGCGAAACGACTCCGAATAGGCCGACAGCGGTTTTGACAACAGATAATCTTGAGGCGTCAACTGCTTGCCGTCCGGCCGCTTTTCGTCAGGCACCAAAGGCACAGAAACGAGATGCGCGACACCAAGGGCCGCTTCGATTTCCTGTGACGTTCTCAATCCGTTATCCAACCGGTTGAGAAGTAACGCAACCAACACACCAAGCAGACCTGACAATGCAAAAGCCGCAAGAACGATAGAATTCTTTTTCGGCGACGATGCCCCCAAAGGACGCGTCGCTACCGAGATGACTCTTGCATCAGACGTTTGTAAATCGCCCTGCTGCGATGTCTCCTTAAAGCGGTTGAGAAAGGATTCATAGATTGTTTTATTGGCATCAGCTTCGCGTTCGAGCTCACGCAATTGCACAAGAGCCTGATTATTTTCACTCGCAGTGCCCTTGAGCTCATTCAAACTATTTTGAAGCGCATCGACACGTGATTGTGCGATCGTTGCTTCATTCTGGATGCTCCCGACAATGCGCTGAACTTCGCTGCCGATCTGGCGTTGTATATCTTTCCGTTGCGCATCAATATTCAAAATCGACGGATGGCGCGGCCCGTATTTGGATGAGAGGTCCGCCTGCTGACGCGCAAGATCCGCTTCTTTCCCTCTGAGAGTGGAAATGGTCTGGGATTGCACGACGTCTGCAACAGATTCGATGCTCCCCCCAGCCGTCAGTATCTGTCGCGCGCGCGCATACTTCGCCTGCTTCTCGGCATAGTTTGTTCTTGCGAGAATGAGTTGGGCATTGAGCTCCGAGAGCTGCTGATCGTTGATCGTCGTGCCACCGATATTTTCCAGTCCGTTTTGACGCCGGTATATTTCCACCGCCCGTTCGGAAGCCTCGACCTGCGACCTCAGTGTCTCAAGACGCGATGACAGCCACTCATTCGCTTTTTTCGTCGCATCAAATTTGGCCTCAAGCTGGTCAACAACATAAACATCTGCCAAAGCATTAGCGATCCGCGCCGCTTTTTCGGGGTCTTCCGATGTAAACTGGAGAGACATAATGTAAGTGAGGCCACGGCGTGTGACTTCGGTCCGGTTTACCACAGCGTTGACGATCCGGTTCAGCACAACTTCTTGCGTTTGCGCGGGAGACAAATCCTCAGCCTTGCTGGCAAGCAGATTGATCCACGACCGCGGATCAATCCACCTCATCACCGACACGGGACG
>Ga0164241_10006575_pt1 | contig 10576 bp, 9 predicted proteins | sample OricomyardsoilBY_FD_108780 | JGI IMG/M metagenome (GOLD analysis project Ga0164241, IMG submission 108780) | Backyard soil microbial communities from Emeryville, California, USA - Original compost - Back yard soil (BY) | ecosystem: Environmental > Terrestrial > Soil > Unclassified | place: USA... | reverse complement strand
CTATACCTGGTGGAGCTACAGGGCTGGCTCGCGTAAAAAAGACTTGGGTTGGCGCATCGACTACTTCACCGCCACAGAAACCTTGCAACCCGAATTGAAACGTTCCGTTATATTGAAGAATGCTGTTCATTCAGACCATTGTCCGATAATGCTAGAGCTTTAACATTACATTTATAAACAGGTATGTTGAATAAAAATTTACTTTTCTGCGCCTCTGTCCTTCTTGCCTTTTCCTGCTCCAGAGAGCAAAAAGAAAACACGCAGCAGGCTTCTACGGTGGAAGCCAAAGGAGGGCGCTATTATGGGGGCGTATTGCACCTGAACGAAACCGAGTACATGCGCAGTCTGTATCCACCCAGTATTACAGATGCATTTTCGTTTCGCATTGCGGCCCAGATCTACGAGGGGCTCTTCGAGTTGGACCAAGCTGATCTATCGCTCAAAAAATGCTTGGTGGAAGACTACACGGTCGATACCGCCGGAACGACCTATGTATTCAAACTGCGCAAAGGAGTAAAGTTCCACGACGATCCATGTTTTCCTGGTGGCAAAGGACGGGAGCTGAAAGCCAGCGACGTGGAGTATTGCTTTACACAACTGTGTACCCAGAGCATCAACAACCAAGGTTTTATCGTGTTCAAAGGCCTTTTGAAAGGGGCAGACAAATACCACGCTTCTTCCATTAACGGCAAGGCTGCTGCCACCCCCATCGAAGGCTTGCAGGTACTCGACGATTACACCATCAAAGTAAACTTACTGAAACCCAGCTCGGTTTTCCTGTATGACTTGGCCAGACCTTTTACCATGATTTATCCCCATGAGGCCAAAGAAAAGTACGGCTTCGATATGCGCATAAAGGCGGTGGGAACGGGTCCCTTTACCTTGGCCAATGTGGACGAGGACATCTCCATCATCCTAAAAAAGAATTTGGCCTATCATAGCAAAGACCAGTTCGGCAATGAGCTTCCCTTTTTGGATGCAGTGGACATCAAGTTCATCAAAGAGAAAAAGACGGAACTGTTCGAGTTCAAGAAAGGCAATCTGGACATGATCTACCGCCTGCCTGCCGAACATGTGGCCGAGATATTGGAATCGGTGAATGCGGGCGGCAACAACGAGTACAGTGCGTATGAACTGCAACAAACTCCCGAAATGGCCACCCAGTTCTACACCTTCAACAACCGTGGAAAAGTATTTAGCAACAAACACCTGCGCAAAGCCATCTCCTTTGCCATCGACAAACAAAAGATTTTTGACTTGGTGCTGAACAGAGAAGGTTTTGCGCCGGGCCACAAAGGCATTATTCCACCTGCTTTCAAAAAATACCCCGTGGACAGCATCAAAGGCTATTCGTTCAACCTCGATTCGGCACGCCATTACCTGAGCAAGGCTGGTTATCCGGAAGGCAAAGGTTTCCCCAAAGTGACCTTGGAACTGAACTCCGACGGCGAGCGCAACTCCAACGTGGCCAACGAGGTGGTGCGCCAATTAAAGGAACATCTGAACATCACTATCGACATGAAGGTGATGCCCTTTTCTCAACTCGTAGAAAACATCATCAACGGCAAGTCGGAGTTCTATCGGGTAGGCTGGCTGGCCGATTTCCCCAATCCGGAAAACTTCCTTTCCTTGTTCTATGGCAAAGACGTTCCTACTAATCCTGAGGCCAAATCCTTTCCCAACTTTGCCCGCTATACCAATGCGAAATACGATCTGCACTACGAAAAGGCCTTGGCCAGCAACGACCCGCACCAAGCTTCCCACCATTTCTTCCAGGCCGAACAGGTGCTGATGGAGGATGCTCCCATTGTGGTGCTTTGGTACGACATGGGCTTTCGCCTGCTACAGGGCCATGTACGCAACTTCCCCAACAATGCCCTCCAGCACCGCGACTACGCCGAAGTGTACTTGGAGAAAACGGCGACACTGCATGATAAGTAGTTTTTAAGCTAAAAGCTGAAGGGTAAAGGCTTGGGCATTAAGGATACTAGCATTTTCCCAAAATACATCTCTAGTAACTTCATCAAGAGCTCTCGGCACGGAAGAAGCCTTTTGCCAAAGAAAAGAAGAACTGTGCATTTCGATCCTTGATGGTCGATAACAAATATCGATTTAAGTAAAACAGAACAACCATTATTTTACTTTATGCCAGTAAAGTAAAATAAAGAAATTCTTATTTTACCTAACAAGAATTTTAAGAGAGCTTGTCGATTAAGAAATCGTAGTAACTGGTAGTTGCTCGATGATTGAACAAGGCTTCTAGAGCATCTCTGTTTTTTCTTAGGAAGTCAACAAATTTCACTTTGAAGTCTTGGTTTACATAACATATGACATGCTCACCAATCATTCCATTGTTAACATCTGTAGCATCAAATGTAAAATCCAAAATCATAAAGCCACCCACATGGCATGTAGCTACCCATAAGTACTTGGGCATATTTGAAGATATCAATGAAATTTTTTCTTCGTCTTCTAAGTTTGAGCCCTGAATATGTTTCTTAAAAGTTTGGCTATAGTGTATTTTAACATCCCACACAAAGTCGGCAATAGCTTGATTACCTAAGAAAAAGGTGAGGATCCTGTCCAAGCCTAAAACTATTGACTCAATATTCTCATAAGAAATCCTAATCTTAGGATAAAGTGGCACAACTATATTTGCAACATATGTTGGATTTCTTTGAGGATGAAAAATAGTCCAAGGTGTTTCGAGTTCCGCGACATTGTTAAGGGTAATTCTGGCAAATGGCCCCCATTGATCGTCGTGTGCGTATATTTTTTCAATATTATCTGCCAACCAGCTTATCTCGGGTTTGGACGGAATGAGTTGAGGGGCCTTTTGTTTGAATCCAGAAACTGTTATTGCATGCCAACCATGTATTGTATCTGTAGGTACTCTGATAATGAGAATGATAGGTATACCAATTGGAGAGTATGCATTGATAATTTTTTTCAAAGAAAGATTCGAAACAAAAGCCCCAATAACTTGACCGTGTTGGTTTATTATTTGATAATCTGGTTGCCTTATTTCTGATTCCAATCCAGAATTTTGTATAGCTTGACATATTTGCAAAATGTTAAGTCCCTTGTTTGGGAACAGGCGACTTCCATCCGGCGATTTACTATCTGCATCCTTTGTGATTTGGCTAGGCGATTTCAATACAGTATGAAAGTCTAAGGCAGCCTTATTTAACATGGTCCAAATAGCTGTTGTTGCACATGCAGCCAATACGCTGTCTTGCTCTTGGAAAGCAAGGGATATAAGTTTAATTTTTATACCAAATAAATGAACAGTATATTCTCTCGTCCCCCAAAAATTTCGCTCATCAAAATGAATTCCTTTAGCGTAGGTTTTTAGAATCGTAAACCCTATGACTGTGATGGGAATAGGCTTTACCACAATACATCCGAGATAATGTCTCCAAAAAGGTGATTCTTCGCCTGTTAGAATCGCAGTCTTAAGTTCAGTCTCCTGAAATAGGCTATCAAAAAAATGGATTCTTTTACAAATCTTAGGATATGGCTCAAAGCAATAGGCATAGTAAGAAGCGTAGTCATGCAAAAAATCCTTGCTAACGTATTCTTCTTCAACTAGAATCGTTTGTGCATTTAGACCGCTTGAACCTAAATATTCCTTTAGGTAAAGAAACTGATTTTTAGATTCTATCTGAGTTTGAGAGGTGTATCTATTGGATAGACAAGAAGCAAGATTTGCCTCTGAATAGGGCAATGTCTTCACAAATGAGATGCTATAGTTGAACTACTAAACGAAGTCGTTCTTGGTCAATTTGACCAAGCTTAAGCACTTCTGCTTGCTTCTGCTTCGTCTCTTCAATCAATCTTTGAACCTCTTTATCACCTGCATTAAGCTCTTTAGCAACCAGCACAGCGCCTTCAGTAAGAATGTCCGTAATCTGTAGCTTTTTCATAATCTTCTAAAATGTTGCAATATATCCCACATTCTGACATTTACAACAACCTTTTATTAAAAAAGGGTCGCAAAGGTAAGATTTATTTTAAAATAGTTATCATTTAGTTTTAAACAGCTTTTTAACATTCTCTTTCAAAGATATACATCCCCTCACTCTCTACTAAGATTTCTTTCTCCAACACCACACAATCACCAGTACCGAAGGCAGCCATATCCAGAGCAGCTCGCTTTGGATGGTTTTGAGCCCGCGGGTGCTGAAAAAGGCCTTGGCCCCCATTGGCGACACTTTGATGGGCCGCCAGGGGAAGAAATAGCGTGTGTTGTCGAAGGGTGCGAAGAAGGCGACGCCCAAACCGCCGGAGGTCATGGCGTCCAAGATCGGGTGCGAGGCCGTGGCCAGAAAGAAATACAGCAAGAGCAGCCACCATTCGCCTTTGGAGGGCTTGGCGGAGCGGAAGAACAGCCACATCATCAGCAAGGCCCACAAAAATGCAAAGAAAAAGGAATGAGTAATGCCGCGATGGCCCCACATGCTGGAGTACGGTACCCCCATAAAATACCCGATCGAATCGGCATCGGGAACCATGGAGCACACCACTCCAAGGAGTAGAATCTTCCAAGACTGTTTTTTGAAAAGGGTGGCTTTGCCCAAAGCAAAGGCAGCGATACCGTGAGAGAAGATGGAGGGCATGAGGATTAAGGTAATGGGTAATAGCAGATAGCAATAGCTTTGATATAGCGAGAACCAACTAGTTGCTATTACCCATCGCCTATTACCTTGTAAATTCCCGGCCAATTGCGGCCCAATCCGTCGTAATCCAGGCCGTAACCCACCACAAACTGCGGGTCGATTTCAAAACCGATGTATTTCAGGGCCACTTGTTTTTTCACGCAGGCTGGTTTGTACAGGAGCGTGGCTATCGCGAAGGAGGCAGGATGATGTTCTTTTAACACCCGTACAATTTCGCTCATGGTAAGGCCGGTGTCCACGATGTCTTCGATCACAAGCACGTCCCTTCCGCGCAGGTTTTTGTCCAGACCAATGACTTCGTCTACCATGCCCGAAGAAGTAAGCCCTTCGTAGGAGACAAACTTGACAAAGCAGATTTCCATTTCAAAGCTGAAAAGCCGAACGAGGTCGGAGGCAAACGCGAAGGCGCCATTCAAGACCACGATTACCACGGGTGTTTTTCCTTGGTAATCGGTATTCATCCGTTGTGCCAATTCTGCCACTCTCGCGAGGATGGTGGAGGAGTCCAAGAATGGCTCGAAGTTCTTGTCTTTCAATTGCATGGCCAGTGGTTTAGAAATGCATGTTACGGAAAAAAAAGAAGGACTCTATCGGAGCCCTTCTTCAATCTGGTCAATAACGGCTTGGTTATTCCACCACGAGTTTCTGTGTTGCGCCTTCGCTTGTTTGCAACATGTAGATGCCTTTTGCCAAACCGGCAATGGAGATCATGCTGTTGTCAGAAAAGCTTAGTTGTGTATTGCCTTTCATGTCCATGATTTTGCCCGACACGGCTTTGTTGAAGTGCAAAGTCTCGCTGTTATTTGGGTTGGGGTACATGCGAAAAGCGGTAACAGTACTTGCGGTAGTAGGAAGGTCTGTAGTCGTCGCAGTGTAGTGGATCACCAATTTGGGCCGAAGAGCCGCAGTGGCATGGTCGCTAGAAGCGAAGAATAAGCCTGCATAGGTCGTTTCGTTGTCCAATTTTAGCAACCAGCCAAAGTTCTCAAAGGGAAACTCCAACATGCTTTTAATATCGTTTGTGACGTTCAGCGTGTAGTTTTGACTGCTGGATTGGCTTTCGGCAAGTACAGCCGACGCTTGTGCGACCAACGGAGGCTGGTTGGCCCAAGTCACTCCATTCTCGTCCCACCTTTGGGTAGCGCGGTAGAGCTTGGAGGCATTGCTATGGGTAAGCTTGCTGTGCCCATTCACGTTGACGGAGACGAAGTTATCCGCATACAATGTCAACGCAGCGGATGTAACCACCGCACCTGCCGGCACACTGCTCAAATCGAACTGGAGCAAACTTCTGTAAGTCGCATCTTCGAAGTCCCAGCTCCACGTCATAGCATGGAAGTGGGCATCGTTTCCAAAGTTGCTTGTCTGAGAGTCGTTGCGATTGAAAATCAAGGCATCTTTCCCTTCCGAACCAGGCCGTAAAACTAGGGAATCGGGAGTTTGTGCGAAAAGAGAAAAACTAAGTAAGGATGCGGACAGGGTGAAAGTTTTAATCATAAGCTTATTATTAGTTGGAGTTTGATTCCTATGTACGACCTGTTTCTAAATAGCGTTATGGAATTCTGTTCATCTTAATGGCTTGCTAGCCTAATCTGTTGAGTGCATAGGGTTTAAATTTTAATAAAAACGGACTATATGTTCATACTGCCTCAATCATGCGGATTTTAAAAAACGCTGCCAACCACCTTCTTCACGCCATTTTTTACAGGGCCAGGACATGCCCAATCGAAAATACATGATTGTTTGAGGCTTTTTGGATCGAAGTGTAAGCAAGGTCCGCGATAGGGATAGAAGAGGAAATCCTTTTCGCTTCTTGGGCTTTTCGACATTGCTTATGGTTTCGGCGAAAAGATTGTATCGGATAGCCCGGGCCGCAGGCATCGCCCACCTTTCATTCATAATTTAGTAATCAATAACATAAAGACTGTCAACCACAAACTCTGAAATCAGCCCACTGAACTCGCCACTCTATACTTTGTACTATGAACTTCAAACTTTGTACTCCAAACGAATCCCCTCAATAAAAACAAAACCCGCTAGGCACTATGCCTGTGGTGAACCGAGAGAGCTCATTACCGCTAGGCGAATAGACATAGGCAGTGCCGCGCTGTATGTAATCGACCGCATCGGTGGCAAAGAGGAGATTGGTGCCGGGATCTACATCCAATCCATAAAAATTCTTCCCGGCACCGGAGATGAAAAAGTGGCTAGGCTCAGCACTTTCTTCAACGGATATTCTGTACAGATTCGTATTCAGATAGTACAGGGTATCTTTGGTGGCATTGATGGTGAGGGCACTTGGGTAGGTTTTGGCAAAGGAAATGCGCTTCTCAATGGTTTTTGTCTTCCCGTTCACGAACACGATTTGCCTTTCGGATTGCTTGATGTCGTAGCCTCCACAGGAAACGACAAGGCGGTCGTGCTTGTCTACCACGATGTTTTGGGCACCTAGTCCGATCTGGATGCTGTCGGTTTTGATGTCTGTCAAGGGGTCGATCTCGTACAGATAGGGCTTGCGGTAATTGATCACATATACTTTCCCCAAATGATAGACCAGCTTTTCCGTCCAGCCGGGGCAGGGAATTTGTTTGGTAACGGTGTTCGAAACCAAATCGACCACCGAGATGGCATCGGCATACAAGTCGGTAACGTAGGCCTTGGTACTGCTCAAGGGCAAAAAATGGCGCGGCGAGCGCAATCCTGTGATGTTCCCTAACACACTGAAATTTTGTGGTTGCAGCACGGCGATCTTTCCGGAATTGTTGATGACCACATACAGTTTGCCGTTGTGCAACACCGCCGATTGGATCACATCCCAGCCTTGGTCCATGCCAATATCGTTCATGACGGTGCCTGCATAGCCATTCAAAAAGGAAAGTGAGGCATTGTTGAACATGAAGGTGCCTTCGTTCAGCACCAAGGCATTGACCCGCAAGCCTGAGACCTGCACTTGCGGTTGCAGAGGCGGCTTGTCGCTTTGGCAGGAGCCTAGCGCTAAAAGCCAAAAGCTAAAGGCTAGAAGCTTGGTTACGTGTAGTGGGTAATGGCTAATGCCCAGTAGCTGGTTTCTTAACCAATCAAAGCATTTTCTCCCAAGTCCACCTAACTGAGGACTGGAGACTGAGGGTCGTCTGCGAGATTTGAAGGAAGGCACCCCTTGAAGAGATGCCTTCCTTTTATATGGATCACTGATAATTGACGATTGACGACTCATTTAATAATTATCTTCTTCGAAAAACGGGATTGGTTGGCCTCTATGTCCAACACGTATACTCCAGGGCTCAGGTCGGTGAGGTCGAGGCTGCCCGAAAGCACGATGTGTTGTGCCTTCAGCTTTTTGCCGGTCAGGTCTTTCAGTTCGACTTTCAACTCGGTTTCGGAAATGAGGTGGACTGCTTCGGTGGCAGGGTTAGGGTAGATCTGGGTGCCAAATGGCATTGCCTCTTTTTCTATAGATAAAGCATTGGCCACGTTGATCACGCCTACCGCATCCAAGTCAAAGCCGGAGCTTCCGAACTCGGTGGGCCAAGGGTCGCTCACTTTTCTTCCTTTGCTATCGTAAGTGGCATACTGGTCGGCAATGTTCCCTACCACGTCCACTATTTTCACATGGGTGATATTGTTTACGTCCAATCCTTCTTCGTTCTTCAATTCTTCCAAGTCAAAAGGAGTGCCATATCCGGCCACGTATTTGCCTGCGAAGTTATGGTAGAAACGTGTGTCGGTGGCTTGGCCCTCGCCTATCTGCGTATCTGGAGGTCCGATGTATTCGCTCGGGAAACGGAAATAGCTCAGTCCATCGGAACTTACTTCCACAAAGGCAAATTCCAAAAAGTCGAAGGAAGTGAGAGAAACGTCTTTAAAGCCATTTTCAAACACGGCGAAGTCGAAACCGGGACCGTTGGCGATAGGTAGGTCGAAGGTGAGAACGGCACTGCCGCCATCTCCCAAACTCGCCACGCCGTTGCCAGATTTTCCAATGCAACCCTCCGCTGTTCCCACATTCGCAAAGCCTGCGCTCGGGTTGGCGATGTTCATATACCCCCGCGACAATTGGCAGGCTTTGGCCCATTGGGTAAAGACACTGCTGTCTTTGTAGATTGCGGTGCTGCCTGTTTCGCCTGCGCGGGTTTCGAATTGGGCCGTTGCCACTGTTAGTTGGGCCATACCGATGAAACTTAGTAGTGTTCTTTTCATACCGATGTTTTTAAGGTTTGACAACTCGTTAAAGCTGTCAAACCGATGTGTGCTGTATTACTCCTTGATAAATTTTACCGTCTCGATGCCCTTCTCACCTTTTAAGCGAAGGGTATAAATACCTTTCTCCAGATCGGAAGTAGGGATTCTGAACTCGCCTAGGCCAGCTACTTCGTGAGAAGCCACTATCCTTCCATCTACACTCACTATCTGGGCAGTGCCGGCGTTTGCAGAAGAGGTCTGCACTGTCAATACTTCGCGGCATGGGTTGGGGAATGCTTTGAAGGAAACGCTGCTTGTGCTGGAAGCGAACAAGGCCGTGGTGATAAGCGGACGATAATCGATTTCGACGGCAGAAGCAGAAGTCTTCACTGAAAACGAATCGACAGAACTTACACCATCCGTGCGGATCAACGAACTAGGTGCGGCATAACGTGAACGGAGAATAACAAAATCATTGTTCAAGGTGTCGTAGTTGCCAGAAAAGAACCATTTAAAATCACCAGAGTTCGAAGGACCAGTTTTTTTGTCCTGTGCCATCGTGGTTTTGTCTATGGACACTAAGGTAAGTGTTGGGAAGGTCAATTCTACGCCCAGTACTTTGTCTTTGGTTACGCCCAGCACATTTAGGTCTTTCTTGCTGTAGATAAAGGTGTTCACATACTGGTAAATGCTATCAGTACCGCCGCTGAAATACAGGGCCACTGAGTTGGCTGGTCCTGGGCTGACGATCAAATTGCTGATGCCTTTCGCTTTTTTACCTAGATCAAAGGTGTTGGTCAAGGTGTTTGTTGTCAAATCGATCACCGAGATACGCCCGACCGAGTCGCTGTGGGAGATGTAGGCGTAATCGCCGAATATCTTCACACTTTTGCAGTCGTTTTTGATCGCGTAAAACGAAGTCAGGGAATCGAAGTTAGCAGCCAAGATATCCACTTTTGCTCCTTTCGAACCATATCCTTTCGCCACCACAATTTTCGATGCGTTTCTGGCAACAGCAACCACGCCCGAACTCACGGTGCTGTCGATAACACGGTAGGTATCCAGGTTGTAACGTACCAAAAGGTCTTTGCCAGACCCACGACCAATGTGGGCAATGCCTTCGTAGCGATTTGATGTTTCGTTGTGATACACGTTTACCGCGTTCGAAAAATCGCCTTTGATGTGGTCGATGTACTCCACGTGGTTGTTTTTTAGGTAGCCCACTGATACTTTGTTATCAGGGATGCCATAATCACCGCCCGAAGTAAAGAAGTACTGGTGCGTGTAACTGTCCTGCGCCATGGCCAAAGAGCCAGCAGCAAGCAGGGAAGAAAGAAGTAGGTTTTTTTTCATTGGGTTTGAGTTTTAAATTGGTTGAATTCGAATTGTAAGGCCACTTGAAAGTTGCGTGGCGGCATGGGATAGGCAGCCACAGTGCGATACTTTGCATCCCAGAGGTTGTTCACCCTGAAAACGACAGAGGTCTTGACCTGCTTTTTGATCGATACTGTTTGGCTCAGGATCAGATTGCCGAGCTGATAGGGTTCCAGCCAAGTAGAATGGTCGGAAGCGATGTAGTTGTAGCCTGTATAGCTGTGGTTATATTCGGCATAAAAGCCTTTGAAGGTATAACTCAGATTGCCATTGCCCTGGTACATGGGGGTGAAAATGAGTTGCAGGCCCAACGACTCGTCGTTCTCCAAGGCAGATTGCTCGTT
>Ga0164241_10006574_pt1 | contig 10576 bp, 8 predicted proteins | sample OricomyardsoilBY_FD_108780 | JGI IMG/M metagenome (GOLD analysis project Ga0164241, IMG submission 108780) | Backyard soil microbial communities from Emeryville, California, USA - Original compost - Back yard soil (BY) | ecosystem: Environmental > Terrestrial > Soil > Unclassified | place: USA... | reverse complement strand
GTCTCCACGCCCGGCGCGGCGTGTGCGGAGACGCAGGTCGGCGGCGTCTCGATCGAGCAGCGTAGAGGTGCGCCTTACGCGCGGCTGATCCTCGACTATCGATGCCCGAAGTCCGAGGTACACGACGTGCGCAGCACGCTGTTCCCCGACGCCGAGGGCTACGTGACCAACGCGAAGACGATCGTCACCTACGACCTCGACCTCACCGCCGGGAGCGCCGCGCTCGACGCCGGCCAGCCGACGTTCTCCACCCGGCAGTCCACAGCGGAGCGGTTCTGGGAATTCTTCCGCCTCGGAGCTGAGCACCTGCTCGGCGGGCTCGACCACATCCTGTTCCTTCTCGCACTCATCGCGGGATCCCGACGGCTACGCGAGATCGTGCTCGCGGCCACCACGTTCACATTCGCCCACTCGGTGACCTTCATCCTCGCCGCGCTCGGCCTGGTGCGGCCACCCGCGTCGATCATCGAACCCGCCATCGCGCTCTCCATCGCGGTCGTCGCGGCCTGGCCACTCTGGCGGCTGTGGCGACACCGGCCGCACGATCCCACTCTCGACACGCTCGGCGACGGTCACTTCAGCCTGGACCGGGCCGGCTGGACCCGGCTTGCGGTGGTGTTCTGCTTCGGCCTCGCGCACGGCCTGGGCTTCGCCTCCGCGCTCGGCATCACCGCGGCCTGGTCGTGGAAGCTGTTGTGGTCGTTGCTCGTGTTCAACCTCGGCATCGAGATCGTGCAGCTGTGCATCATCGCCGCCGTCTTCCCACTGATCGTCCTGTTGCGCCACCGGGCACCGTTCGCACCGAAGTGGACAACCGGGACTATTGCCACAGTCGTGTCGGTGATCGGCCTGGCATGGTTCGTGCAACGGATTCTCTCCATCTGAACCCGAACCTCCGGAGTCGCAGTCATTACTGGCACTTCAGGTGGATTGGCCCGACGCCTGCGCCGGGGGCCGTGACGACGGCTCACTTGTCCGCGCCGTGATCGCCTGACTCACCCCGGTCTGTCGCGGAACCCAGGACACCGAAATGGTCGTCGAGGTGCACGTCTATCTGCCGGCCGTCGGGCATCGTCACCTCGACCTCGTAGGCGCCTTCCTCGTCGCCCGCTTCGGTTTCGGTGACCGTGCCGCCGCCGGTGTGCTCGAGCGCGGCTGCTTTCGCCTTGTCCAGGGCCGGGCCGGTGATCGGGTGGTCGGAGCCGTTGTCGTCCTGCTGGCCGGCGGCAAGGGCGATCCCCGCTCCGGCCGCGACGAGCCCCGCCGCCAGGGCACCGACGATGATGATGCGCTTCATGCTCGTCTCCTCTCGGCAGGAGACAAGGATGCGACGCGGACGCTGAACTAGTCCTGAACGCCGGGCAGGGTGATCACGACCCGGGCTCCGCCGAGCGGGGCCGATGCGATCCGCACGCCACCTCCGTGCGCCGCGACCAGCTCGGACACGATCGCGAGTCCCAGGCCGCTGCCGCCCTCGTCGCGTGCCCGGGCGTCGGCGAGCCGGACGAACCGGTCCAGCACGCGCTCCCGGGACTGTTCGGGAATGCCCGGCCCGTCGTCGTCGATCGTGACGACCACCGAGCCGTCCCGCACGGCGATGCCGAACGCGACCGACGACGACGCGTGCCGGGCGGCGTTGTCCGCGACGTTGCGCAGCGCGCGGCGCAGACCACCGGGATCGCCGAGTACCCGACCGGCCGTCACGCCCGTGGTGTCGACGGACAGCGTGGTCCGCAGCCGGGCGGCCTCGGCGAGGACCAGGTCGTCGAGGTCCACCGGCACCCTGCGCAGCGCCAGCCCGGTCTCGTCCGCGCGGGCGAGCAGCAACAGGTCGTCGATCAGCCGCTGCAACCGTAAGGCGTCCGCGTGGACGGGCTCGGCCAGTCCCTCGACGGTCACGCGCGCGGGGTGGGCAAGCGCGACCTCGGTGTGCTGACGGATGGACGCGGTCGGGGTGCGTAGCTCGTGGGACGCGTCCGAGACGAACCGGCGCTGGCTGTCCCGGGCGCCCTGCAACCGTGCGAGCATCCGGTTCATCGTCTGCGCCAGGCGGGCGATCTCGTCTCGCGTTCCCGGCTCGGGTACTCGGCGGTGCAGCTCGGCGGCGGAGATCGCGTCCACCTCGTCACCGATCGCCACCACCGGCGCGAGCGCCCGGCCGACCACGAGCCAGGTCGTCACGCCGACCACGAGCAGCAGTAGCGGGACCCCAACGGCCAGCAGCTGGGTCAGTATCTGGGCCGAGTCGAGCGCATCGGCCAATGCCCGGCCGACGATCACGGTCTGCGGCCCGCTGGGTCTGTCCGCGCCGACCGCGACCACGAGGAACTCGTCCTCGTCGACCGGGGTGGTCACCTCGGCGGACTGTCCCGGCGAGAGCCGCGCGACCGCCCCACGGCCGGCGAGGTTGCCGCTCGCGGCGACGACATGGCCGTCCGGGTCGAGTATCTGGATCAGCTGCTCGTCCGCCGCGCTGACCGCAAGGCTCGGCCTGCTCCCGGCCGACAGCTCCGCGACGATGTCGTCGGCGCGCAATGACGCGGCCGCACGGACGTTGCCGGTCAACGTCGAGCGCACCACCAGCACGAGCGTGATCGCACCGAGTACCAGTGCGACACCGACCACCACGACCGCACCCGCTGTCGTGCGGACACGGACCGAGCTAGTCACCGAGATCAACCATCGAGATCAACCACCGGTGAGCCGGTAGCCGGCTCCGCGAACGGTCTCGACGGTGCCCGCGCCGAGCTTGGTGCGCAGCCTCCGCACATAGACCTCGACGATGTTCGGGTCGCCGTCGAAGTTGACGTCCCACACGTGCTCGATGGTCTCCAGCTTGCTCACCACCTCACCGGCGCGCCGCATGAAGAACTCCAGCAGCGCGTGCTCACGTGCGGTCAGCTCCACTTCGGACCCGCCGCACCAGACCCGGCGGGTGGCCGGGTCGAGCCGCAACTCCCCCGCCTCGAGAACCGCCGGGCGCGGGCGGGCGCCCCGGCGCAGCAGCGCACGGAGGCGGGCGAGCAGGACCGCGTAGGAGAAGGGTTTGGTCAGGTAGTCATCCGCGCCGCAGTCCAGACCGTCGACCTCGTCGAACTCGCCATCCTTCGCCGTGAGCATCAGAATCGGCGTCCAGACGTGCTCGGCGCGCAGCGTGGAACAGAGCTCGTAGCCGCTCATGCCGGGCAGCATGATGTCCAGGACGAGAACGTCGTAGGGGTTCTCCCGGGCGAGCCAGAGCCCCTCGGGGCCGTCGCCCGCGTCGTCCACGGCGAAGCCCTCGGCCTCCAGCCCGGCGCGCAGCGCGGCAGCGAGCCGCGTCTCGTCCTCAACCACGAGCACCCGCACGCCAACTCCCCGTTCGTCGCGCAAGCCTGCCCGATTGGAGCTGACATCACGCTGAACACGGATCGCGGTCCCCGAACCGGCGGACAAATCCTACGCTTGCGCCGCCGGCTCGAGGCCGCGAACGTTCAGTCGATGATGTCGACGAGGCGGAGTCGCTCGATCGGTCCACGGACGGCGAGTTCGGCGATCTCGCCGATGCCGCGTGCGAAGTACTTGTTGTCGAGCACGTCGGGTTCCAGGTCGGTGGCTTCCGCGGTGCGCAGGGCGTGGGCAAACCTGCCGTAGGGCACGGTGACCGGCGCGTCGCGGTCGAGCACCCAGAACCGGTCCTCGGCGTGGCCGCGATACCACTCCTGCCGGAAGATCCGGCCCACCCGCGGTGCGGCCTGCATGAACACCCCGGGCTCGGCGCCGTCGACACCGGCATGGAAGCTGCCCTCGGTGCTGACCACGCGGCCGTGCGCGTCCAGCTCGGCGGTGTCCTCACCGAAGTACCAGACGTTGCCGCACCGGTCCTGCGCGTAGTAGTCACTGGTCCGCTCGCGCAACACGTTGGCCAGGTAGAGCCGGTCCTCCACGACCCGGGTGCGCACGCCGTCGACGCGCTTCGTCCGGTTCACCGCGGTGACGATATTCAGTGCCGGCGTCCCGTCCTTGACCCCGGTGTAGATGAGCGTTCGACCCACCGTCAGCGGGAACCACGGGTTGGTCACGTGCGGACTGAAATGCGTCGGCACGATCCTGGGGTGGTACGCCTGGCCCGGGCCGAACACCGGCAACGCGCACCGCGACATCGTGCCCGCAGCCGACGACCCCGGCACCACGACGGAGGTTGCGATGACGACCACCGCCAGCACACCGGCGAACCTGCCATGACGTCGAAACATCGACCTCACCTCTTCCGCTCAATCAGGTCCGATGTAGATGCCAGGCAACCAGGCCACACCTGACAGCACGATGAACCCGATCAGGGTGAGACGGCCGTGGTTCAGCTTGCGGCGTGACCAATTACCGTCAAACTTCGCATAGCAGCCATGTGGGACACCGTCTGCGGACCCGGTGCGAGTTACACTTGAGGACGGGTTCGCACGCGGAAAACTGACTCCGTGTCCTCTGCTGTTCGCGAACGGAGGCCATCATGCCGGATGGCCGGGAACCCGGCGGCTATGCGCCCATCTTGTCCGAGGTCAACGAGCGCGACATGCCTGCTGTGGTTCGGCTGACCGACTCGCTGTCACAGAACTCCAGGCTGGGCTTGGAGATCAACCGCTTCGTCGATGGTTTCGGATTCGATGCGCCGGGCTCTCCGTACTCCGATGGCCTCGCGCCTGTGGGTTTTGACGTCGATATCCGCGGAGCGAGAGCGTTCGCGGACATCCTGACCGTGCATCCGGCCTTTGCCGAAGGGCGCCGGTTGGGCTTCGGTCTGGCGATCGTCGGTGAGCCGAACAGCGATGTGAACGCGGCCGGTGTGCGGCGCGACGCGGCCGAGTTGCTGGTAGCCGGCGCGCTCGCGTTCGGTGTGCTCGGGTTTTCCGAGGACATGCTGGATCCCTTGGTCCATGTGGCGTTCGGCCCGGAAGCGTTCAGCAGCGTCCTGCGGGCCGGCCTGCTGGGCCGGCCGCCGCTCGATCCAGAGGTCTGGCCGGTCATCCCCGATTGGCTCATCGACTTCGGTCCACGTGGGCCGCGGTTCGACTGTGTGCTCGGCATCCTGCACGCCCTGACCGGCCTGATGCTGTCTGTCCGAGGTGGACATTCGACCAGCTACGCGACCGGGATCACTAGCCTCAACCCGAACGTGGGCTGTGACGACCAGACGATCGCCATCGAGGGCCGGGCATTCGGCGCGACGCAGCCGGCCGACGTGAGCGTGCTCTTTCCGCACAGCTCCGGCACGTGCGTCAAGGCCACCGTGGTCAGCTGGTCGGACACCGAGATTCTGGCCACGGCCCCGAAGGGTGTGAGCAGCGGCTGCGTCGGTTTCCTCAGTCAGGTGGCGGGATCGGACGAAGGCTCGCTCGCCGAGGCGAGCGAGGCACTGGCCGGGGAGCTGGAGGGCTGCCTGGGTCAAGCGGCGAGCAACGTGGCGCAACGCCTCCGGCACGCGGGACCGGTCGGGATCGTGCACTGCCCGCCGTGCCTGCCGGGCGGGGCGAACCGCTTCTCCGGCGGCGGCCCGATCATCGACCAGTTCGCCGCCAACGGTGCCATCGACATTTTCGTCGAGCCAGGGGACTTCATCACGTTGTCCTGGCGGACCACCGGCGCGACCAGCGTGACGCTGTCGCCGACGACGCCGTTGGCGCCGTGGATCCCGCCGAACGGCCCGCTACCGGTCAACGGCTCGCACCCGGCGGGGTTCATCGCCGGATCCCGACCGAGAACCGCGAAATACCAACTCGTCGCACGCAACGCCTGCGACCCGGTGAGCCGGTCGGTCGAGGTGCACCTGCGGAAGACGCCGAAGCTCGCCGTCACGGCCATCGAGGTCGTACAGGCGATCCAGCACGCGGACAACAGTGTGCGGCTGGTCGCCGGCAAACGGACCGTCGTCCGGGTGTTCGTGGCGTCCGGACTCACCGGCGGGTTCGACTACGGGCCCGGCCCCGACATCCAGCCCGGCGTCGGCGGCACGCTCGTCGCCTTCCCCGCGAGCGCGGGTCGCGGGTTCGACGCCGGCCCACCACTGCCGCCCGGCTCGTTGAACGCGCAGCCGGCGGCGGCCATCGCGCGGGGTACCCGCTCCCACTCGCTGAACTTCGAACTGCCGCTTGCCGCCTGTACCGGCAAGGTCCGCCTCGACGTACGCGTCGCCGTCGCCGACCACGAGCTGGACATCGGCGGCCCGTTCGTCGCCATCGGCAGCACGACGGTGACATTCCACGACCAGCCGACGCAGACCGTCGAGCCCTACCTCATCGTCGACGTGGTCAACGGGGTGCCGGCGCCGACACTCGCCCAGTACAACACCTCGCTCCAGGAAGCAAGGAAGCGATACCCGATCGCGGAGTCCGGCTTCGTCATGACGACGCCGACCCCGTTCAGCACCGGGTCGGCACGCGACCTGGTCACCGAGGTCGGCTGGTCGTCGCTGCTGAACGCGCTCGCCACGCTGGCATTCGTCCACACGGGAGCGATCCGCACCGGCCTGGTGCCCCGCGACCCCGGCAACCTCCGGGGGCCCTACGCGCTGAACGGCATGGGATTCCCGCGCGTCGGACTGACCATGCCCGCGATGCTCGCCCAGGCCGGACTGCGGGGCACGTTCGCCCACGAGATGGGCCACACGTTCAGCGTCAACCATGCCCCGTGCTGCACGAACTTCTGGGACAACATCGACGGGCGCCTGCCGGGCGGCACCGAGGACGTCGGCTTCGACGTGCCTGCCAACACACTGATCCCGGCCGGCCGCGGCGAGCTGATGAGCTACTGCGGCGACGCGTCGCGGTGCCCCGGCGCTACCCGGTGGCCGAGCATCGCCCTGTGGGACATTCTCTTCGCCAGCCTGGGGATCTGACATGACCCGCCCACCTGAAGCAACGCGGTACCTGACCGTCACCGGCGTCCTGCACCCGGACAACCGCCTCGACCTGGAACCCGGTTTCCTCACCACCGAGCCCGCAGACGCGGTGGAGGACCCCGACAGCGCGCTCGTGGCCGAGATGGCCGACGCCGATGGCAAGCCCCTCCTCCGGTTCCGCGTGTCGTACGGCTCCCCGTGTACCGACGGCACCGCCTTCGCCGACCGGCTCGTCATGGCGAAGGTTCCGTTTCCCCGCGCCACCCGGATGATCCGATATCTGCTCGACGGGGTTGTCGTTCACGAGTTGGAGGTTGCGCGCGAGGCGCCCTCGGTGCGGCTGGCATGGGAGCCCGCCGAAGGAACCCAAGGCGTCCGCCCGGTGCGCTGGCAGGGCGAGCACCGGGAGGGCCGCGAACTGCGGTACCTACTGTCCTACTCGGCCGACAACGGAAAGACCTGGCAGCCGCTGAGCCTGCCCGTCGACGAAACCGAGCAACAGGTCGACTTCGACCGGCTGGCAGGCGGCCACCGATGCCGGCTCCGGGTCCTCGCAACCGACGGCGTGAACACAACCGAAGCGGTCAGCGCGCCCTTCACACGACCCATCCAGCCCTGCTACGCGATGATCCTGGCCCCCGAAGACGGCACCACCTACGAACACGACGACCCGGTGCGCTTCCAAGGCCAAGGATGGTATCTCGAGGAACGCGAGCCCGAGCTCGACCAACTCGACTGGGCGTCATCCGTAGACGGACCGCTGGGCACAGGACCGATCGTCGAGTTATCCGGGCTATCGCCCGGCATTCACACGATCACCCTGACCGCCGGCCGGGAAGGCCGCACGGGAACAACGACCGTGACCATCCAGGCAGCTGGACCGCCAAGAGCGACCACGATGTGATGGGCCGGACTGGCTGACCGGGCAGCGCGGACGACGCGACGCGCACTGCTGACGAACGATTGTCGACGCGATCGAACTCTCTGGTCAAAGTGATGTGCTGAGGTGACCGGGAGTCTGTCAAACGGTTTTGTATGGCTCCACGTGAGATGACCTCAGGGCTTGGACCATTGGTCCATCCGTGTGATCCCGCGGTGCTCGGCGTAACGGCTGCGCGCGATAGTCCGACGACCATCACGTCGGCAATTTACTGGGCAACCGCGAAGCGGTCACGTAAGCAAGTAACGAGGTGAGCACGCTTCACGACATCTCAATTTTGTCCATAGCCACATGGATTTGTGTCCAGAACGCTGACCATCCGGCGGCCATGGCATGCTCCGGGCGGCGAAGACTCTAAATATTGCTGGAGCCTGGGAACCCCTACGTGTCGGCAATTACCCAGGCCGTGAACGCAGCCCGGCAGTTACCGATCTATCGAACACTTGGAAGGAAATATATGCGTACACGGGCGATTATTGCCACCATAGGGCTGGGGTTTGGCCTCGTATTGTTCGGGGCGTCGCCGGCCATGGCCGAGGGCGGAACCGTCAAGAGCGTTGGCGGTGGCGCGAGTACCGAATTCGTTGACACAGTTGACAAGTTCATCGTCTGCGACTTGCTCGCGGACGGCTACAGGGCGGTGGGTTGGATCGAAGTCAAGCAGGCCGACGGGTCCTGGAACAAGTTCCCCAAGGAGGAGGCGGTGAACGGCGCAGGGCACTGCAACCCCAAAGATGTCGAGGTGCTGAGTGAGGCCGCAGACCTCAAAGTGGTGGCCTGTGTTCAGAACGGCGCGGCAGGCAACCCCTTCAACTGCAATAGCAAGGTTCTAGCCGGCAGTTGAGCAGTTCGTGACCTCCGCGCGGGCAGTGCGAGCCGCCACTACCGCAACAAACGCCTGCGGCGGGCCTAGCAGCGAACCAACTTTCCATCAAGCGTGATGCCGCTCCCGTCCCTGTGCATCGACACAGGGACGGGAGTTTCTTTGGCCTAGCTCCAACCGAACAGATAGGTCAATCAGCTGCGCTGGAAGGTTCAGAAAGGCGCTGAGAGTCGTCCCTTCAAACCGTGTCCAAGGCGGCCATGTCGTCCTCGGTGAGCTTGGTGGTCACACCGGACCAGGTCTGCTCCACCTGTTCGATGGTGCTCACTCCAACTATCGGGATCAGTTGTGGCTGGCTGGAGGCGAGCCAGGCGAGGACGACGTGTCCGGGGCGCAGCCCTCGCTCGCGCGCGATGGCGGTCAGGGCGGTCTGGCGCCGCTGGTTGCCGGCGTGCTGGTATTCCTCGCTTAGTGGTCGGTCGTTTCGGTCGTAGCTGCCCAGCAGCGTCGCGGTGTAAACCCAGCCGGAGATCTCGGGGTTCCTCCGCAGGAAGTCCAGGCCGTCGTCGCTCAGCATTCCGAGTGGAATCGGTTGACCCTCGACGGGCTGCCCCGGCAGCGGTTGGAAGTAGGAGTAGCGCTGCTGGTATCCGCTTGGTTGGGGGTACCCGCCTCGCTCGGCCGCGGACCGGATCCGTTCGAGCAGCCAAGACGGATGGTTGGAGACCCCATAGCGGCCCACCAACCCGTCTGCCACCAGGCCACCGAAGGTTGCCACCAGGTCATCGACCGGCACTGTGGGATCCTCTACGTGCGCCCAGTAGAGATCAACTGCGTCGACACCAAGTCGCTCCAGGCTGGCCTCGAGGGACTTCCGAACCGTGTCCCGACCGAGTCCTTCCAGGTGGTCGGGAAAGCCTCCCGGGCGGGTCGGCTGCGCGCCGACCTTGGTGCTGATCCGCACCGCGACACCGGGGTTGGAGCGGAGCCACCGTCCCAGCAAGGCCTCACTCTGACCGCCGAAGCCGGTGTCGGAAGTCCAGAAGCTGTAATTGTTGGAGGTGTCCAGCCATCGCCCCCCGAGCTCGACGTATCGATCGAGGATGGCAAACGCCGACCGGTCGTCCACTCGGGTTCCGAAGTACATCGTGCCAAGAGCCATGGTTGCTGCGTCCATGTCCTCACGGTTGCACCCGGAGCGCACTCCAGGTCAAGTACAGAGATCAAGTACAGAGAGCTGATCCACATCACCAGCCAACGCCTCACCAAATAGGCGGGATGCCGGTTTTCGAGCCGGTGGGCCTTCCCCGCGCGTATCGGCGATGCTGTACGCGTGGAGTACGTGTCCAGAGTGCCGCGACCGCCGCTGGACGGGCTGATCGACGACCTCTACTACCTGGAGGGTGCGCCGCCGTACGCCCGGCTGACGCTGCCGCCGATGCCGGCTGGGTTTCTCATCGTCAACCTCGGGGCGCCGTTCCGCATCCGCGCCGGCACCGACATCGAGACGGCCGAGTACGTCGACGGTTGCGTGGTCACCACGCCCACCCGCGCGTTGGAGTTCGGCTACCCACTTCGGACCCGTTCCGTCGGCGTGCACTTCAAGCCGTGGGGGCCGGCGCCGTTCCTGCCGATGCCCGCGGCCGAGCTGTGTGACCGGCCGGTGACGGTAGAGCAGGTTTGGGGCCGGCCCGTCATTGCTGAGCTGCGGGACCGGCTGGCCACGGCGGACGGACCGCACGAGATGCTGACGCTGCTCGAGGAGGAGCTGATGCGACGGCTGTGCGAGACCGCCGGTCTGGGGCTGGTCCGCCATACGAGCAGTGTCCTCGCGGCGACCAGCGGGGCGGTGGCGATCGGCGACCTGAGCGTGGCAGCCGGTGTCAGCAGCACTCATCTGGCACAGCGTTTCAAGGAGGTCATCGGCGTCACGCCGAAGCGG
>Ga0164241_10006573_pt1 | contig 10578 bp, 3 predicted proteins | sample OricomyardsoilBY_FD_108780 | JGI IMG/M metagenome (GOLD analysis project Ga0164241, IMG submission 108780) | Backyard soil microbial communities from Emeryville, California, USA - Original compost - Back yard soil (BY) | ecosystem: Environmental > Terrestrial > Soil > Unclassified | place: USA... | reverse complement strand
GCCCGACAGCATCACGACCACCGCCACCAGCAACAAGCAGGCTGTCCGCTTCTCGCGCCTGGTGATGCGCGTCGACGGCAAGGTCGTCAAGGACTCGCTCCTCGCCGGCTACTTCAACGGCGGCGCCGCTGACACCATCGACTACGACTACATCGCTCCGGGCAACCACACCATCCGTCTGGCCGCCTACGGTTCGCTGTTGAACGCCGCCGGCACGGTCCTCCTCACGGATACCCTGTTCGTCAACCAGGGCAGCTTCACCTCGACGGCCGGTGTGGATGACGCGCAGAGCCTGACGCTGAACTGGACCAACCCCCAGAACAACAAGGGCAACGAGTCGGTCACCGTGACGATCGGCAAGGTGGGTCGCACCACCGTGACCGGCAGCACGAGCGGCACCGGCGTGGTTCCCAAGAGCCGCTTCTAAGCGGCTCCATACCCCTTCTTCGGAAAGCGGACCTCTTTACAAGGCCGCCGACCCCTCTCAAAAACAAGGATCCTAGAAGTGTTCGCTTTCCTCAAAAACTTCCTTCCGAAAATGACAGCCGCCTTCGCGGCTGCATTTTTGTTGGCGGGATGTTTTCAGGAAAACGGGCTTTCGGCGGATCCGACGGGTCCCGCCCAGCAGCACATCGACGACGTTTCGATGCAGGTTCGCATGCGGGTCGGCGCGGTGAACGCGCTCGGCAAGGGCCAGACCATCGATTCGGTTTACTCCCTCAAGGGATTGCGCGCCTGGAAAGTCGTGGTGACCGTGCGGGACACCAAGGACAGCGTCGTGCACAAGGACTCGGCTTCGACCCCCGTGCTGCGCATCGGCGACGCGGCGACGGTGACCTTGGGGCTTTCGTCGCGCTTTGCGATGTACGACGCCAAGTTCGTTACGATTCCCGACAGCATTTCCTCGGTCTCGGGAAACATCAAGCAGGTGCTGCGTATCAATCGTCTCGTTCTGAAGGTGGACGGGGTGATCGTCAAGGATTCGACCTCGAGTCCGAAGCCTTATTTCGACTCGCTGACGACCCATACCCTTTCGTACGACTACGTCAGCACGCTTTCGGGCCACACGGTGGAGATGAGCGCCTACGGCCCGATGGGCTCCTGGAACACGGCCAACCCGCTGTTCACCGGATCGCGGAGCGTCACGCCGACCGCCGGCCTGAACGACACCGTCGCGGTGACCCTCAACTGGGTCGGCCCGACCACCGGAGGCGGTTCGATCACCGCCACCCTCGGCCGCGTGGGCAAGGTCAGCATCACCGGTAAATTGCCCGGTACTCTCTAAAAAATTGGAAACGATAAAGCCGGGGGCAGTCCTTCCTTGGGGTTTCGTACCTTTCAAAACGTTTCAATAGCTATCAAAACATGAAATCGTTCCCGCTTTTTCCCCTTGTCGTTAAAATTTTGCCGGTTTTGGCCTGCGCGGTGGTCCTTTCCGCATGCCTCTTGAATAGTGACGAATCGGGAAAAGACGGCAAGCCGGGTTATGTGAAGCTCCGCATCGACCTTGACCGCTCGACGGGCGTGCTGGGGAAGTCCTCCACGGCGGACACAATTTTCAACCTCGATTCCATCAAGGTCGTCTTGACCGCGCAAGGCGCGGCGACGCAGACCTACTCTTACCCGATCTCGGGGCGCCCTGACACCGGGGAGATTCTCGCCGGCACGGCCACCTATACCCTGGCGGCGCTCCGGACCTGGAAGGCGAAGATCTTCACGATCGATACCACCCTGAATCCCGCGCGCAGCGACACGGTCCACATGGACTCGATCTCGTTCACCGTGCGCGCCGGGGACACGCTTTCCCTCAGCAAGACGGTGAAGGCCGCGTACGCATCGCTCCGGGTGCGCATGCTTTCGACCACCGGAGACTCGCTGCTGGCCTCGATCACCTACCTGCGCGTGCGCATCAACGGCGTGACGCGCGACTCGATTTTCCCGAACGGCGCGACCTACAACGGGGTTTACTTCGCCGACCTCAAGACCGCCTGGGCGGTGAGCGATTCGGGCTGGATCTACAAGACTTCCGACAGCGGCACCACCTGGCTTCCGCAGGTCAGCGGCATCGGCCAGAACCTGAACAGCACCTGGTTCACCAGCACCAACAACGGCTGCATCGTGGGGGACGAGGGGGCGATCCTCAAGACCACCAACGGCGGAACTTCCTGGGTGCCCAAAGCCAGCGGGACTACAGCGAACCTGCAGCGCGTGGATTTTGCGACTCCCGCGAAGGGGTACGCTGTCGGCGACGGCGGGATCATTTTGAAGACGCTCGACAGCGGAAGTACCTGGTTTCGCATTTCGGGCGGATGGTTCTCGCAGACGAGCCCCACCCCGGCGAATATGGGGGGCGTGTATTTCACCAGCGCGGACGCGGGCTGGGCTGCGGGCGGCGCGGGACAGATCCTGCGGACCACCAACAGCGGCGGCGCCTGGACGACGCAGTCCGTCGGGGACAAGGCGTGGAACGACATCCATTTTACCGGCACGACGGGATTCGTTGTGGGCGACAGCGGGAAGATCGCGAAGACGACAAACGGCAGCGCCTGGACGGTGCAATCGACCCCGACGGCACGGGCCTTGTCCGGCATCGATCTGGTGGATGCGAACACCCTGTGGGCCGTGGGCGACGATGAGACGATCCTGAAGTCGACGAACGGCGGCACGAACTGGCTGCACCAGACCAATGGCTGGTACGCCTCGCAAAGCAATACGACCGTGAACCTCCGGAGCCTGAATCTGGGCAGCACGACCACGGGCTGGGCGGTGGGCGAAGGCGGCTACATCACGAAGACCACGGACGGGGGCTTGAACTGGGCCTCGCAGACGAGTCCCACCGGCAAGGACCTGAACACGCTCTTTGCCTGGGATGCCAACCGCGCCTATGCGGTGGGCGATTCGGGCGTGATCGTGAAGAGCAATTCCAATGGCACCGTGTGGGCGGTGAAGGCCTCCAACACCTCCCAAAAACTGAACGACGTCGACTTCTTCAACGCGACGCAAGGCTGGGCAGTGGGCGATTCGGAGACCCTCGTGCGCACCACCGATTCGGTTACCTGGAGGACGCTTCCCGGTTTCTGGACCGGGACGCCCAGCGGCGTGACGGACACCTTGCTCGGGTTGCATTTCTTCAATACCAACACGGGCATGGCCGTCGGCGACAACGGGCAGATCGTGGCCACGACGGACGGCGGAAGCAGCTGGGCCAACAAGGCGACTACAGGCCGCACGGTCGCGTTCCGCGGGGTGAGCGTACTGAGCGCCACGGTGGCGGTGGCGGTAGGCGACTCGGGTGCGATTTATCGCACGACCAGCACGGGCGGATCGTGGACCAAGATCACGCCGTCGACGGCGAGCATCCGCGATCTGCGTGCGGTTTACTTCGTGCCCAACGCCACCGCGGGCAGTGCCGTGGGCTGGGCGGTGGGCGATAGTGGAAACATCCGCATCTCCACCAACGGCGGCGCGGCGTTCGGCGCGAAGCTGGCCGGCCCGCCGCTCACCGCCACCTTCCAGGGGGTGCACTCGAACGGCGCCTACGTCTGGGCGGTGGGCGACGGCGGTATCATCTACTACCGCAATGCGATCACCTCGGGGGCCTTTTCGGCGGCGACCAACGCCGTCGCCACGCGCCTGAACGACGTCTACGGCATGACGAATGACGTGGTGGTGGCCGTGGGCGACGGCGGCCTGATTCGCCGCACCACCAACGGCACCTCGTCGGGCGGCACCTGGGGCACCATCGCGAGCGGCACGAGCGCCAACCTTCGCTACGTGTGGTTCAAGGGCGCGACGGGATCGACCGACACGGGCTGGGCGGTGGGCGACAGCGGCGTCGTGCTCCGGTCCGTCAACTCCGGCGCGTCGTGGACGAAGATGACGAGCGGCACCGCGAAGAACCTGATCAGCGTGCACGTGCGCCCCGGAGGCTCCGACAGCGTCACCGCCGTCGGCGAAGGGGGCACCATCCTGCGCACGATCAACGGCGGCCTCGCCTGGACGGGCCAGTCTCCGCTCCGCAACTTCAAGGCCGTGGACTTTGTCTCGGCTACGGTGGGATTCATCGCGGCCAGCGACGGAAGGGTGCTCAAGACCTCGACGGGCGGGGCGGACTGGTCGGTCGTGGACAATTTCGTGGCGACTTCGCTGAACGGGATTTACTTCAAGGACGTCAACACCGGATGGGTGGTCGGCGACAACGGCGTGATCCGCAAGACCACGAACGGGGGCACCAACTGGGCCACGCAGGCATCGGGAACCTTTGCGGGAAGCAACCTGCTGCGCGTCCATTTCAGAGGAACCAGCGACACCGGCTGGATCGCCGGTGAAGGCGGCATCCTGATCCGCACGGTCAACGGCGGAACGAACTGGCTGAAGGATACGACGGAAGGAAGCACCCAGGCCCTGCGCGGCGTGTTCGCCCGCAGCCGCGACACCGTGCTCGCGGCAGGCGACAGCGGCATCATCCTGCGCACGACCAACAGCGGCCTGACGGTCAGCGGCATGTGGCCGCGCGCCGACCTCAAGTCGGCCTATGCGCCCTCCTCCACCGTGCAATACGCCGTGGGCACGGGCGGCTTGATTTTGAAGTCGACCAACGGCGGCGCGGCCTGGGTGAAGCAGTCCTCGGGAGTCAGCCAGACGTTGTACGGCGTGACCTTTCCGACCGATGCCACTACAGGGTATGCCGTCGGAGCTGCCGGCAAAATCCTGAAGACGACGAACGGCGGCACGGCCTGGTCGGCGCAAACAGTCGGAACGGAAGATTTCCTGCACGTCCATTTTCTGAGCGCCACGGTAGGCTACGCCTCGGGAAAAAACGGCACGATTTACCGCACGGCGAACTCCGGCTCAAACTGGGTCGCCCAGACAAGCGGAACCACGGAAGACCTGGCCAGCCTTTACGCCTTCAACACCGACACGGCCTTTGCCGTCGGCACGAACGGCACGATCCTCAAGACCCGCGACAGCGGCATCGCCGTCACCACCGCCGATTTGCGTTCGGTGCACTTTCAGGGAGACACCGGCTTCGTCGTCGGAGCGGGAGGGACGACCTTTAGAACGACCAACGGTGGCACGGCCTGGACTCCGGTGACGGGGGCCTCGCAAACACTGAACGATGTCTTCTATAGCAGGCAGGGAAGCTCGAGCGGTTATGTCTATGCGGTCGGCGACGCGGGAACCTTGCTTGAGGCCACGCCTTCCACGAACTGGACTTCCAAGGCCTCGGGTACAACCCAACGCCTCAATGCGACGCATGTGGCCGGAGCGCCCCGCCTTTACATCGTGGGGGATTCGGGGATCGTGCACACGACCACTACGTTCCCCTTGCCCGCATCCCCCACATGGATAAACCAGCCGACGAAAACGACCGAGTCGCTCCGCGGCATGAACTGCTTCCCTTTGCAGGACACCTGCCTGTTCGTCGGTACCAACGAAAGCGTCGTCAAGACCGATGACGGCGCGTCTACCTTGTATGTGTTCAAAAGCTCCGGGGCGCGCCGCTTCGACAAGGTGTTGACCTACAAATACCTGAAGACCCAACAGCCTAACATCATCAATCTGCAGGCCATCGACCGGCCTTCGCCCCTGCGCGGCTTCGAGTTCACCGACACCCTGACTTTGGGGGCGGGGACGGACACGACCTTGAATGTCCAGTTGAAGCGATGCGGCGGTACCGCCGCAGCCTGTAGCCCCTGATTTACGGTCGCCTCTTCGAGTGGATGCACCGCTAAACAATTAGTAGAAAATAGGCACGGCCTTCAAGAGGGGGCCGCAAAGCCCCTCCTTTCCTGTTTGTCAAAACGGCAAACGCCTTTGCCGATATGACACCTCTGGGTAATTTTGCCTTACCCTTTAAAGAGAACAGATTAACTATTATTTGATAACAGGTCTTTTGAAATTGCCCTCAGGGCTTTAAAATCAAGATACGATAGCCTGCTTCTTCCGCGTGCCAAAAAGGTACAGGATTTGCTTTTATGTCAGTCCGGAATGTCTGACATCCTTTCAAACTCCGTAAAAACCCCGAAAAAGAGATCCTGGAGCAAAGGCTCCAGGATCCGTACCGGTATTTTTTGCGCATTCTTGCTTGCCAGCGTCGGCCTCTTTTCCGGCTGCCTGATGGAATCGGGCGGATCTTCCGCCAGCGGTGAAAAGGGTCACGTCCAGTTCGACCTGCGCTGGTCGCGGCCCGAGACCTCGCTGATGAAGCATGCTTCGGCCGACACCACCTTTTCGCTCGACTCGGTCATCCTGGTTTTCTCTGCGCCGGGCGCCGCGACCCAGACTTACAGCTACCCCTTCTCGGGCCGCGCCGACCTCGGCGACCTCTACGGAGAGTCTCCCGTCTACGACCTCGCGCCGCTGCGCAACTGGAAGGTCAAGATCCTGAGCATCGACACGTCGATGAACCCGGCGCGCCGCGACACCGTGCATTTCGACTCGCTGACCTTCTCGGTCTATGCGGGAAGCGTGACCACCGTGAACGGCACCATCAGTCCCGTTTATTCCATCCTCCGCGCGCGCTTTCTCTCCACTTCGGGCGACTCGCTGGGGGCCGGCGTCCGCTTCCTTCGCCTGCGCGTCAACGGCGTGACGCGCGACTCGATCGCCCTGGCCTCCGGAAGCGGCAACGCCAACACGGCAGTCTTCTTTCCCTCGATCACCACCGGCTGGCTTTCAAACGACGCGGGCGCGCTGATGAAGAGCACCGACAGCGGCAACACCTGGACGACCCAGACCAACCCCGCCGGAGTCAAGATGAACGCTCTCTGGTTCAACTCGACCTCTCAAGGCTGGGCCGTGGGCGAGGGCGGCGCGATCGTGAAGTCCAACGGCACGAGCTGGTCGTCGCAGTCGAGCGGCATCAACTCCCGCCTGAACGGCGTGATGTTCGTCAGCAGCAACAAGGGTTATGCCGTGGGCGATTCGGGCCGCGTCCTGAAGACGACCGACGGCGGATCCACATGGGGCCTGATCTCGGGTGGGTGGTACCCCCTGGATGGGGGCATCTCCACGACGGTCAACTCCCTGTCGTTCGCCGACGCCGGCACGGGCTGGGCCGTGGGCGACAACGGCGTGATCCGCCGCACGACGAACGGCGGCCTCGACTGGGGCGAGCAAACCAGCGGCGTGACCACGCCTCTGCGCGGCGTGTACGCGATCAGTTCCAGCATCGTGGTGGCCGTCGGCGAAAACGGCGTGATCCGCCGCACGACGAACGGCGGCACCTCGACCTGGTCCAGCATTTCCAGCGGCATCACCTCCAGCCTCCTCGACGTGCACTTCGCTTCCTCGAGTTACGGCTGGGCAGTCGGCGAAGGCGGCACCATCCGCCGTTCGGCGAACGGCGGCGCGTCCTTCGGTTCGCAGACCAGCGGCGTGTCGACCCGCCTCACCGGAGTCGCTTCCAACTTTTCGAACCGCGTCCTGGTGGTGGGCGACAACGGCGTGGTTCGCCGCCTCGGCAGCATCAACGGCACCGGCTCCTTCGGCGACGCGTCCAACAGCGCCACCAGCGGCATGCAGCTGAACGGCGTGTACATGCTTCCGAACAGCAACACCGCCTGGATCGTCGGCAACAACGGGTTCATCGCCAAGTCGACGAACACCAGCAACAACAATTGGGCGACCCAGACCAGCGGCACCAATCAAAACCTCCTGAAGGTTCGCTTCGCCGACGCGAATATCGGTTGGGTCACCGGCGTGAACGGTGTGATCCTGAAGACGACCGACGGCGGCACGAATTGGGTCTCGCAGTCCAGCGGCACGACCGCCTCCTTGATGGGCCTGGACGTCGTGGATCCCGACTCCGCCTACATCGCCGGCGCTTCCGGCGTCTTTTTGAAGACCCGCGGTGGCGGCAGCGCAGTCACCCTGAAGAACCTGAACGGGGTGTACTTCGACGGAGACACCGGCTATGTGGTGGGCGACGGGGGAACGGCCCTGCGCACCGCCAACGGCGGGGCGACCTGGAGCGCGATCACGGGCTCGACGAAGAACCTTTACGCGACCTTCATCTCTCCCTCCGGCAACAACGTGTACGCCGTGGGCGCCCAGGGCGAGTACCTGACCACCTCGAACGCGACCTTCTCTTCTTCGTGGGATGTGCGAAACAGCGGCACCAGCCAAACCCTTCGGGCGGTTTGGGTGTCGGCGTCCGATCCCGGGCCCGCCTCGATCTATGTCTCCGGCGACAATGGGGTGATCCGCGTGCGCAACGACGGCAGCCTCGGCGACCTGAACCTGGGCGTGTCGACGGGAACAACCGAAACCTTGTGGGGCCTTCAATGCCTCGGCGTGACGAACAACTGCTGGGCGGTGGGCGGAGACGAGACGGTGCTGCGCACCACCACCGCGGCGGTCAACGGCTGGACGACCAAGTCGAGCGGCGGCGTCAGGATTTTCGACAAGCTGCTGACCTTCAAATACCTGAAGCCGGGGCAGGCGAACACGGTGGTCATCCAGGCCATCGACCGCGAGTCGCCGCTGCGCGGGTACCAGTCCACGGTCAACCTGACCCTGGGCGCCGGCATCGATTCCACGATCACGGCGGGCATGACCCGCTGCGGTTACGGCGGCCCGGCCTGCAGCTTTTAGGTTCCGGTACCGGGCTTGCGGGCCTGTCCTTCCCTTGCAGAAGTAACTGTAACTGATTGTATCAAAGTGTTTTAGATAAGTAACGTAATCATTATTTGCTGATTTTGGATTAGTAAAAACATGTCTTTGGCCTAATAAATACGGGCCTTTTAGCGTTCCGACTTCTATATTACGGTCCATGGACCCGGAACTTGTTTGTGTGATTCCGGGCGCGGACCCAATCCATTCTTCCCTTCCGGGTCGTAACTGGAAACGGATCCCGAAGGAAGCATCATCGTCTTGAAAAAAGTCTCGTCCAACCTACTCCGCGGCATCGGATGGATGTGCGCGGGGCTGATGCTCAGCTCCTGCATGCTGATGGACGAGGCGATGCCTGCGAAACCCGATCCCACGGCGCTGGGTTCGGTGCGCATGAACCTCGAGCTCGCGCGCACCGAGGACGCCTTGCGCAAGGCGGCGGGGGCCGACACGGCCTTTTCCCTCGACAGCCTGATCGTCGTCCTCACCTCGACGGGAGTGCCGACGCAGGTTTACAGCTATCCCCTCACGGGCCGCGCCGACCTGGCGGACATCTCCGTCCCCACCCTGACCTACGAGCTTCCGGGCCTTCACACCTGGAAGGCGACCTTCCTTTCGATCGACACCACCGCCTCGCCGGCGCGGCGCGACACCGTGCACCTGGACTCGGTCTCGTTCGCGGTGCGCGCGGGCGAGACCACCGTGGTGAACCGCACGATCAGCCCCGTTTACTCCATCGTGCGGGTGCGCTTCATCTCGTCGAACTCCGATTCGATTCCCGTGCCTGTCCGCTTTCTGCGGCTGCGCGTGAACGGCGTCGTGCGCGACTCGCTGCTGCTCGGCGGCAGCAACGCCAGCCTGAACTGGCTGCAAGCCTTGTCGGGAACCGCGATCCAGGCGGTGGGCGATTCCGGGCGCATCCTGAGGTCCACGGATGACGGAGCCAACTGGACGGAACAGCGCGTGACCACCAACCCCCTGGTGGGCGGGCACTTCATCGACGCGAACACCGGCACGGTGGTCAGCAACGTGGGCACGATGTACCGCACGGGCGACGCCGGCACCAACTGGCAGGAGCGGGCGACCCTTCCGCTCACGAACGGGGTCCGCGACACGATCAAGGCGATCTACTTCCCCAGCACCGACTACGGATTCGTGATCGGGCAGAACGGCGCGATCTTCAAGACCAGCGATGGCTGGCAATCGTGGAAGCTCGTCAGCAACACGGCCTACAACCTGAACGGCATTCATTTCCCCAGCGCGACCACCGGGTATGTCGTGGGCGAAAACGAGACGATTCTCAAAACGACGAATGCGGATGCTCCCGGGGGCACGGCCCCGCAGGACGGCGGCATCGTGTGGTCGCCCGTGGCGGGCGGCTGGTTCAACCAGACCAGCAACAGCACGAACAAGATCACGGCCTTGCAGTTTTCCACCACGACCGACGGCTGGGCCCTGGGATATAACTACGCCTATCGCACCACCGACGGGGGCGCAACCTGGCTGGACCGCACGAGCGGCATCAGCTCCGCCAACATCAATGCGGTCTCGATGCGCAGTTACTCCTCGGGGTACGCGGCAGGGCAAGGCGGGACGATCCTCAAGTATTCCAGCGAATACTACTGGGCGCCGATGGCGAATTCATCGAACAAGATCAACGGTCGCAACCTGTACGATCTGCGCATGGCCTCGGACGATAAGGTTTATGCGGTCGGTGAGGACGGGGCGCTCATTCGTTCGGTCAACGCCAGCCAGGCGGCGAACGTGAGCTTTTGGGCCTCGCAGCTCGGGTGGTATCCCCTGTCGGGCCTGCCGAACTTCCGTGACTTCTACACGGTGCGTTTCAGCAACGCCGCGGTTGCGGACACGGGCTGGGCGATGGGAACGAACGGGACGATTTACAATACGACGAATCGCGGCGGGACCTGGGGCCAGCAGACCAGCAACACCTCGAATACCCTC
>Ga0164241_10006572_pt1 | contig 10579 bp, 9 predicted proteins | sample OricomyardsoilBY_FD_108780 | JGI IMG/M metagenome (GOLD analysis project Ga0164241, IMG submission 108780) | Backyard soil microbial communities from Emeryville, California, USA - Original compost - Back yard soil (BY) | ecosystem: Environmental > Terrestrial > Soil > Unclassified | place: USA... | reverse complement strand
TCTCTCCCGCACCTGGCTCAAGGAACGCTACCTCCGAGACGCTGTGCGGTTCATGGACCGCGGCGCCACGAAGCTGCTGGGCAAGCGTTGGGTCGTCGAGAATGTCGGCGATGTTCTCCGGGAGGCAGCGAAGAAGCGGCTCGAAAAGTTCGGCGGGGACGCCGCAAAGGACCAACTCCAAGACTGGGGCATCGGGCCGAGTAACGTTCGCACGATCGGGACGCAGAAGCGCGATGAGCGTTGAGGCCACCATCATGTCCGAGGTCGGAATGCCGGGCGCCAGGAGGCGCTTCGATGCCATTCGGTGGCAGACTGGGCCTGCTGGTGAGTGTCCCACGGTAGCCTTCTGGTTCCTCGGTGCGGTGCTCGGCGTTGTCCTGTCGATCAGTGTGCTGCTTGACGAACGATACGCCCGTCCCACTTCGCGGGACGCGACCGAGGAGCTGGTGAGCCTTCAGGTGCGAACGCGGGTGCTCTATGCGAGCAACGTTCTCCCGAACGCGGCGCGGAAGATCCATGATCGCTGAGCAATCCCCGGTCTCGTACGTCAAGATGCCGGGCGCCGGGGCTCGGCTCGAAGCTATTCAGTGGAGAGTTGCACCGGCTCCAAATGATGCGGGCGGAGACATGGGCCTAGGGCTTTGGCTGTTTGTGGGGCAGAGCGGCGTAATACTGTCGTTCTGTGCTCTCATGTCGTCGATGAACATCCCCCTGGCAGTCTTGGGCCTCATGGGGTCGCTGCTCTTGATGGTCCGAGCGGGGTATCTCGTGGCTTCGGGCCGAGGTTGGCTCGGCGCAGTGTTGGCGGAGACAGGGCCGGATCTGATGCAATTGCGGATCGCGTCGTGGAAGCAGAGCGACGCTCTGGGCCTACGCATCGGTCATGCGGTCGTCGGGACGATCGGCCCGGAGTCGGTGGGGTTCTCTATTCATTGCTTCCGACGATCGCCGATGTTCTGGCGTTCGACGACGCGAGTGCGGTTGGATGTCCAGAAGCCGAGTCAGCATGTAGTCGGCATCTTGCATTCCAATCAGCTCGAGCTGGTGCCAGAGATCGTCGACGCGACCAAGATCGAGGTGGTCGCGAGAGCCCTGAAGCTCTTGGCCGGACGTCCTGGGGCGATGGTCGTCGTCTTGCCAGATCGAGTTCACGTCGACATTCCGCTCAAGGACGACGCAGATATTCGTGCCGCGCTCCGGATCGCCCTCGCGCTCCCGACCGAACTGGACTTCGTGTGTGCAGTGCAACGCGCGGGTGGGTTCCGCGAGGCTGCGTTGCCCGTCTCTGACGAGGCCATCACCCGAGCGCTCCACGCCGCGGGTCCTCTGGTCACGGTGCCGGAGATGAGCCGAGCGGTGATGAGCCCGCCAGCCGTCGCACCGGATCTGCGTCCCGAGGCGATGCTCTGGCCTCCCCCGGCGCCCAAGGATGACGACTGATGCGATTGACGAACGACACGCCCTTCCCATTTCGTGTCACCCGAGACGCGACAGACGAGCTGGTGAGCCTTCAGGTGCGAACGCGGGTGCTGTATGCGTCGACGACAGTCAGCTCGCCATTTCGGCGAGATCAGGCACCCGCCGCGGCGGAGCCGGTGCCGTGGCCGACGTTGGAGCTGGGCTCTGCGAGACGCGATGTGCAGGTGCTCGCGCTCGGAGAGGTTCGCGCAGTGGGGGCGCCGTTCTCTCGGCGCGAGCTTCGTCTGCGAGCGTGCGGCCGTGAGGAGGGCCTGACCGTGTTTGGGCCTCGGACATGGATCGAGGACAACCGTGGGGAGTTGAGACCGAGCGAGCCGATGCCAACGAGCGCCCTGCCCATGTCTTGGGATCTGGCGTACGGGGGCTCGCACCAGCTGCCTCCGGGGCTCATCGAAGGGATGGGTCTTCCCGGGCCCAGCTCGGAGTTGGCGTGGCCCTCCAATCCCGGCGGGACCGGCTTTTTCCGGCGCAAGGAGGACGCTCTCGGCAAGCCGCTTCCTCAGATTGAGGATCCGGCCGTGCCCGTAGCGCGGTGGGATGATCGCCCGGTGGCGCATTGCTGGGCGCCCCTGCCCACGCGCTCGAGCTTGCGGATTGAGCACTGGATCGAGCGCGATGGGCGGTTGGGCGTGGCGGGCGATCCCGAGCCGCCGCCAGAATTCGACACCCAGGCAATGGTTTCGCGCAGAATGCGATTTCCTCTTGTGCCAGGGGACACCGTCGAGCTCACCGGCTGGACTTCGGAGCCGATCGTGGCCGTGGTTCCTGGCGCGCCCTTCGTCTGGCACGCGCGCGCCGGCGAGCGCGCGGCGTCGTTCTCTCCGCGCTTGACGCATCTCGTATTGCTGCCCAATGCGGAGAGTTTTCTCTGCTTCTACGAAACCGAAGTCCACGTCCCCCTTGTAAGACACTGGGTTCGGGAGGCTAGTCAACGAATGTCCGAGCCCACCGCGCGCGGGGTTGATTGATGGTCCGCCAGGTGAACATTCCGACCAGGGGCGGTTGGCACCTGGTCCATCAGCACGTTCGCCGACTCACCTGGGACGACAGCGGCCGTCTCCAAGAGAGTCCGTCCCCGGCCCAACCGGATCACGATGAGGCGAGCACTGCGTGGAAGCCATTTACCGACATCGTCGTTGAAGGCCACATTTACTCGCAGGGAGGGCCAAGGCAGAGCGTCATCGCGAGCCTCGAGATCGGCAACGTCACGCGACGGATTCGCGCGACGGGTGATCGACAGATCCTGCGGACCGCTGGAATCTGTTGCGAGTGGAGTCCTCCGGTACCTTTCGAGCGTCTTCCGCTTACGGCGGCGAGGGCATATGGCGGGTTCGACGAGCGCGCCTCGCTCGCGGCGCGTGAGCTCGCCGAGCTGCCCGAGGAGCTTGCGGGCATTGAGCCCGAGATGGTAAGCGCCTTCGCATATCCGAGGAATCGGGCAGGTCGCGGGTTCCTCATGGCCGACGGCGGGTCCGTGAACATCGGCCGGGCTGTCCCCAACCTGGACGATCCCGAGGATCCTGTTGAGGAAGATCGTCTGTTGCGCCACGGACCCGACGATTGGGTGGATGCCCCGGTGCCGGCTCACTGGGGTTGGGTCGACATGCACACCTTTCCGCGTACGCTGCTGTTGGGCGAGCGCATCGCTCTCGGCCGGACGACACGACGTGTGCGTGAAGTCGAGCTTGGTGCGTTGGCTCTCGCTGATCTGGAAGCGCCGCCACGAGAAAGGTGGGATCTTCACAACTATCTCCCGCTCGCGCTCCTGGCAGATCCGCGCGGCCTGCTCGCCGCGGCCCCTGGAATGGCGACGCAGCGAATCCTAGGTGGCGAGCCGATCCGATTGCTCCACATGGAGCCAGACGTGGCCGAGCGCACACTCGAGCTGCCGACGACGCCTCCTACCATCCGCATTCGACCGCCCGGGTGTTCGTGGTTCGATACGCCCGCGGAAATCGACACGCTAGTTCTTCAGCCCGACACTCGAAGACTGAGCCTTTTCTATCGCGGTGCGTTGCGGGTCGCAGGGCGGTATCCAGAGGAAGAGCTTGCGCTGGTCGAGGCAGAGGCATCGGTGAGGACGATCTCGCCGTGATCGCCGTCGTTCCCGCGCCTGCGTCTGTTGGGGGGCGCAGCCTCGAAGCCGGCGGCGAGATCACGATTCAAGCGGCCGCCTTGATCAAGGCAGTCGCAGCGCTCATTCAGCTGAACCCATGACGCATAGCTCCGCAGATCCCATCAAGGCGTCGGCGCCACCCGGCATCGCCCTCACGGTCGTCGGCCTCGCCGTCGTCTCCGCCTGGACTGGCGCCCACGCCGTGGCGGTCTGGGTCGTCCCGGACGCCATGCGTCGGATGGTGCCGTTTCCGTACGATCTGCACGTGAAGCATCTCTTGCTCTACACGATGGACGTGACGGCCATGACCGTGTGCGTGTTCCTGTGCGGCCTGATTCTCGGCGGAGCGCTTGGGGCTCCGCGCAGCCGGATCGCCTGGGTCGGCCTGGTCGCGGCGGTCGCCGTCGGCGGCTCGGCGGTGGCGCAGCGATACGCCATCGAACCAAGGCTCACCGACGCCATCACCAGCGGCAGGATCACCTATCCCATTGCCCCGCCCGTTCCGGAGTTCGACGAGCTCGAGTTTCGGTGGAAGGCGCTCGATGCCGCGATGCTCGCCTGCGGCGGCGCGCTCGCGGTGATGCTCGGCCGTCGCATCCTCGTAGCATTCCGTCAGGAAGGCGGACCTCGGGGTGCAACGGAAGCGACAGTCTCCAGAAGTGGGGCGAAATCGTGAAGTCGTTCGCGAGCGGCCGATGTCGATGATGGCAGGGGTTTGACACTGACATGGCCCAAAACAAAGTCAGTCGACGCGCCATGCTCGCGCTGCTCTTCCTCGACGTGCCACACGAGCCGAACTCGGTGGATTGGCCCTGGCACGAAGAGCGTAAGCCACTCCCCGACGTCGTGCTTCAAGAGCTCTATTGCCGGTTCCTGGGCAAAGACAGTTCTCGATTCGCGGACGAAATTAAGCGCCTTACGCGCTGGCCGGTCTGGCACCGCGACGGGGCGCTCTGCGACGCGCGTGACCGCGGCCGTCAGGCCGGGCTCGCGTTTGTGTCGTCCGAGATCCGCCCGAGCAGCGCAGACGGCCGGACGTCCTTCGGATACGCCTTATTTGGTGCTTGGGCGTTCGACGATTTGGGGCGATATGCCTGGGTAAAGAGGGGAGACTTTCACTACGTGCCCAGTCTGGTCCATGTGCTCGACTTCCACACTGGCGCCGTGGCGCTGAGCTTTCGCGTCCCCGATCGGCTCTCGCAGAGTGTGGAGGAGAGGGCGATCGCCGAGCGACAGCTCGACCAGCGCGCGGTCCTGCGCCGAACTGCTCGTCGCCCCTACGTCGGCCATCTCTTCGAAGCCTACGCTGCGGGCCAGAGCCCGCAGGAGAGGGTCGACCAGGCCTATTCGTCCCCCGACGGCGACACGACGTTTCTGTCCGCGGAGAGTCTCTTGAACGATCTCGACCTGCCGATCGCAGATGCGATGAACCCAGCGTTCTCTCCCTGGCTGCGCGAGGTCGCGGCGCTCGCTCCCCCGCCAGCGCCCGAGCGCGCCTTCGTTGATCCGATTCCACCTGACCATGACAGGCTCCCGGGGCGAGAGGACGGCGTCTGGTACTCCTTCAAGGGTGCCGACAACGTCGTTATCTATGAGCCGGATGGTACAGAGCGCGTCGTGCGAGTGTGCGAGGTATACCAGTTTGGATGTGGTCACGATGACTAGCCGCCGGCACGCGCCGCGACGCGAGCGCATCTCGTGATCTCCCGTCTCTTGGGCAATCAGACGTATTCTGCCTCGTGGGGTCGATGATGGATCGCTTTCGATTCCGTAGTCCTGCGCTCGGTCTCGACGTGCTGGTGCTCGAAGTCTGGGCCGAAGAGCGCACGCAATCGCTCTATCGCGCGCGGGCTCAGCTGTGCATGCCAGCTCGTGCCCACGGCAGCGTGTCTTCATGGATGCTCGGTCAGCGGGGCGTCCTCACGCTCGATCCCTCGGACGGGGCGCCTCGGCATCTTCATGGGCTGGTCGCTCGCGTGGACGCGACGGGACGGACGCACGCCTCGGAGCCGATCTACGAGATCGATCTTCGACCCGCGGCGCACCGCCTCACGCTGCGACGGACGTATCGCGTGTTCCAGGATCTGAGCGTGCCGGACATCGTGCGCGCCGTGCTCGGGGAGCACGGCATCGTCCCCCGCCTGCGCTTCAGTCGTGAGTATTCGCCGAAGAGCTACGTGGTCCAATACGACGAATCGGATTGGGGCTTCGTCACGCGCCTGCTCTCGCGTGAAGGCATCGCGCTCTGGTTCGACCACCCAATCGCAAGCGGAAATCCGGACGAGACGAATCTGGGGAGCAACGAGGTTCTGGTGTTGAGCGACAGCCCATCGAGCTACTCGCCGATCGTTGGCGGCGACGCGCTCAGCTTCCGTCCCGCGCTGCACGGCGGGCTCGTGCACGGATCCCACGATGTACTGGCGTTCCACCTGCGCGAGCGGACGAACGAGCGGATCGTCGCCTCGCGCAGCTTCGACGTCGAACGACCCGAGGCCGCCATGGTCGACGCAGCCGGCATGCCGCAGCCCGTGCAAGACGACCGGGCCCTGCTCGCACGCGCGCTCAAGAGCCAAGCGGTCTACGCGTTCGATGGCTCGCGCGAAGCGCAGCGCTCGAGCACGACCCCGGCCAACGTCCTGCTCGAGCAGGAGCGCGCTCGGGTGACCATCGGTGCGGGCGAGAGCCACTGCGCCCAGTTGATGCCTGGCCGCACCTTCCACTTGAGCGGACACCCGAACGAGGGCGTCGACGGCTCCTTCGCGGTCACGCGCGTGGTCCACCGCGGTCGCGCGACCGGCATGGGCGACGCGAACACGACGTACTCGAACACCTTCGAGGTCGTCCCGGCGGCTACGCTTGCGCGACCGAAATCTCGGCGACGTCGCCACGTGCGAGGCACCGAGACCGCGACCGTGGTCGGTCCGCAGGGCGAGACGGTCTTCGCCGATGAGCTCGGACGCATCAAGGTGCAGTTTCATTGGGATCTCGAAGGGAGCTTCACCGACCGAAGCTCGTGTTGGGTTCGCGTCTCCAACGCCTGGGCCGGAGCGGGGTGGGGGACCCAATTCATTCCACGCATCGGAATGCAGGTCCTCGTCGGCTTCATCCAGGGCGATCCCGACCGGCCCGTCGTGATGGGCTGCCTCCACGATGGCCTTCGTCCGCCCGCCTTCGGCGCAGCTAGCGCCACTGCATCCGGGATCCAAACCCGGAGCGTTCCGGAGGGCGAGGGAGGCCACGCGCTCATTTTCGAGGACGCAGCGAACGCGCAGAGCGTGGCGCTGCGATCGAGCGGGGTGCTGGCGCTGGCCTCGCTTCACGACGCGAACCTGACAGTCGGTGCCGACTATTCGGTCGAAGCGGCGGGCGGTCGAAAAGACCGGTATGGAGCCTCGCACGTGTCCGTCGTCGCATCGGATCGAAGCGCGACCATCGGAGGGAGCCAAGCGACAACGGTCGGTGGCTCAAAGGCGGTCCGAGTTGCGGGAGACATCCATACGACGGTGGGCGGCGAGGTCCGTCGCCAAGTCAGCGCAAGCTCGGTGGATCTGGTCGGCGGTGGACGGCTCACGATGATAGGTGGCTCTGCCACGCTACCGGTCGATGACTCCCTGTCTGTTCGCGGGTCCATTCGCTCCGCCGCATCTCGCTCGGTTCTCATCACAGCTGGTGAGTTGCTGGAGCTTCGTTGCGGCGATACGCGGCTGCGACTCCTGCCCGACTCGGTGGAGATCGTCGCAAATACGATCCGCTTCCAAGGACACGACCGGCTCGAGCTGGCCCAGGGCTCCCCGAACGTCGCAAGCTCCGTGGTTCTTACCGGATCCGTCGGCATCTCGGGCGGAGAGGTCATTGCAAAGGCGGCGGCAGGGGGCACGCTCCATCTCGACGCGGACGCGAAGCTCGACGGAGCGCTCGTCAAATTGAACTGCGGGCCTGGAGAGCCTCTCGGTGCCAAGCCGGTCCTCTCTGAGCAGAGCAGCGGCGTTGCGACCCTCCGCCTCGATCCGGGGGCCGCCGCCGCGGTGGTTGTTCGAGTTCAGATGCCAGATGGCGAGACTCGGTCCTTCCAACTGAGCCCAGGTGCAGCCATCCCGCTAGAGGGCGCGCCCGGCGATCGATTCGCGATCGTCGACGTTCGCTATCAGGACACCCCGATCGCGTTCTCCGCGAAGCGGGATACCGAGGGGGAGTGACGTGGCGCGCAGCTTGATGAAAGAGATCTTGGCGACTCTGCCGATGGCCGGTTTCAAAGAGGCAATCCAAGCGAGGGGCACGAGCCTCGAACGCGCGAGCCTCGCTGACGTCGCGGCCCATCTTCGCTTCCTGGAGCCCGATGAGCTCGGCAGCTTCCGGGTGGCGATGCCCTCGAAGCCCAGCCTCCCGACCAAGGTCGTCGCTCTCGGTCAGGACGCAGATGTCCCGATCTGGGGCTACGTGGCCGGCCCGGAGCTGGGGGAGTTCTCGGAGTTGTGGTGTCGTGTTCGCGACGACGGCTTCCGCGCCTTCAAGGTCCTGGAGCGGGTGGCCCTGGGCCTGGAAGAGGAGGGCGCTTTTACTCACGCGATCAAAGTTGTGATCCCGCCGCTCGACATAGTGAAGTCCCTGCCCCTGAGCGAGAAGTTTCGCGCGCTCTCCTTCGTGGTCTCGGGCGGTTTCAATGTGCGCGACGCGAATCCGCTCTGGCCGTTGGAAGCGAATCACGAGCCGTCGCTGCTGCATGTCTTCGTATACGATGTCTTCCTGGACGGAACACTTCAGTCGTTGTCCGAGCCGAATCATCCGGACCGCGCGGCGCTCGAGGAGCTGCAGTCCAAATGTCGAGACTGGCTGCACGACGCCGAGCCCTCTGGGCTCCCGTTCGACGACGATCCCCACGCGCCCCTAGCCGGAGAAGAGTTGTTCTCTGACCAGCTTTGGCCGAACCCGGTGTCACTGGATTCGGCGGCTGGCATTGCGAGCCTCGCCGCACCGGACGCCCTCACCATCCTCATTCGACCGATCCGCATCGTGGTCGTGACGTCGCTGGTCTTGTGCACCGAGAACAGTGATTTTGCGTTCGCGTCCGTGGCGGCTGCGGGTCGGATTTATCCGCACGTGATGGTCAAGGCGACGCACCCGCTGGTCTCGGTGGACTGTAGCCTTCAGTTCGAAAGGCCGCCTCAGACCGTGACCGAGGATGGAGCCGCCTGCGCTTGCTCCGAGATGCTCACCGAGATGCGCTCACTCCTTACCGCGGACTCCAACAAGGAAAATATGATCTTTGGGGTTCCCGGACCGGCCCCGATGGCAACCTGGAACAGCCTTTTCTCGTACTACCTGCCGGACCCGTTTCGTGCTCACGGAAACTTCCGGATGGCGATGGTTCGCAACGACCGGACAAAGCGTTCGACCCAAGGTTTGGTTTTGCGCACCTTGCCGGAGTGGCAGGACTCGGCGCATCAAGATCTCTTGTTTATCGATCCTGCAAAGGCGAATCTGCTAGCGAAAGAGTCTCGGCAGGGCGCTTTCGACAACCTGCACATTGCGCCACGCATGCACTACAACAAGAAGGTGTCGCGGTATCAGTGGCTGGAGCTCTCCAAGGCGCCGGTGCCCGGAGTAGGCTTGCATACCGTTTCTTGGGATCCGTCCATGCGCGCGGCCCTTCGGCTCGATGAAATCGCGATGGCACCGATTTGCGCACATGACTGCTTTCACCTGCATTGGCGCTGGGGAACCGGATTTTCAGATCGGTTCACGTGGGGCTTCGACGGTCAAATCCCCTATGTAAAGGACGGCGCGCCACTGGTTCCCGAGAATCAACAGGTTTGGCTGCGAATGCGCTCCGATCGCGCGTTTACGTACCACGCGCGGTCCCTGGCCGTGAGCGCCGATACTTGGGTGCCGGTCTTCCATCATGGCGCCGCATATGCACTGCGAGCCAGTTGGAAGGTAGAGGATGTTGGCAAGGCGATGCCAGACTTCGTGGACGGACTGACCGTGAACTTCTGGGACGGTGGACTGACGGTGCCTGACACTACGCTGACGAGTTGGGCTCTTTTCTATTGGCGGCTGCGGTATCGGGCCTATGCGGTGCAGGATGCGGATGGCGCGCAGCACCTCGAGGTCGAGGAGCGCGGTCAGGTGCTCGACTGGCAAAAGGTGATGGATTACTGAGCGGTTCATTCAGAGCGCGAGATGAGGCGTTCGTGGCAGGTCGCGCGGGGAGGGGTGATGGATAGACTGCGATGGATGAGGGTACCGGGACGACTTCAAACCGTCGTCGTCGGCGTCGCGATTGTCTACGTAGCGCGACTCCTGCCGTTCGGCCTAGGTCACCTTGGCCCGCTCGACGTGGGCCAGCGCTGGGTTACGCTTGATGTCGACCTCCGATGGCTCGTGGGAGCAGTTGGCCTTGTGCTCCTGCATCGGCCAGTTCTGTGGTTGATGGCGGACAGCGTCAGCGGCATACCCACGGCACGAGGCGCCGTGGACGGCGAGGTCATATGCGCAATCACGACAGCCCAGGGCTATCGCGAGGCCGGCGCGAGCGGCGCCATGGCCATGGACTTCGCAAATGCGCCCTCGGTCGTCGTGTACCGTGAAGACCTGCGGCTGCTCGGCGTTGACTCGAAGGCAATCGAAGAGCTGACGCCAGACAATGGCGGGTTGCGCGGACGAATTCTGCGGCTGCCCTTCGCGCAGCTCGAGAGGCCGCTCGGATGGCTGGGTGTTCTGGGGATCGCTGCGTTCGTCTTTCCACAATCGTTCGACTTCCTTAGGGCGCCTTGGCTCGAATGGCTTGTGAAAGCTCTTTGTTTTCTCGTCGCGATGGGCACGTTGCCCGGTGCAATCACCCTCGTCGAGGGGGCTCGGCCGTTGTCCGTTCTGCTTGCACCGAGCTGGCTGCGGCGCGTCGCAGCGACAACCAGGAGTCAGCGGGCCCGCGATTGGCTAGGTGGCCGGGGTGGAGAGACTAGTGAATAGCTCGGAGCGGTTGTT
>Ga0164241_10006571_pt1 | contig 10581 bp, 10 predicted proteins | sample OricomyardsoilBY_FD_108780 | JGI IMG/M metagenome (GOLD analysis project Ga0164241, IMG submission 108780) | Backyard soil microbial communities from Emeryville, California, USA - Original compost - Back yard soil (BY) | ecosystem: Environmental > Terrestrial > Soil > Unclassified | place: USA... | reverse complement strand
GGGCGCGAGCTTCACCCAGTCGAGCGGGTGCTCACGAATGACTCGCTCCGCCTCTCGGCCGAAGCACGCGTCCTTCTGGGCTTCGTCGAAGACGTTGCGACACGCCTCTGGAACGCGGAGCTCGGCCCACGTGCCATGCGCCGCTGCGTCCGTCCCGATCAACAGGTTCCAACCGCCGTTGACGCTGACGAGGGCACATCGGCCCATCCGCTCGCAGTTGCGCGCCGTCCACGGAGCGATCGTGACGAGCGCCACGATCGTCGCGAGCGCAGCGACGATCGCGCCACGCCGAAAGTTTCCCTGCGTGGAGAGCGCGGCGGCCAGCGGAAGGAGCGGCGCGAACACGATGCACTGCGGACGCACGTACGTCGCCGCGCCGAGCACCAAGCCGAGCGAGATCGCGACGCCCCACGGAGACGTCGCGGTCCGACCCTTGGTCGAAGGTCGACGTGCGGCTCCTGCACACGCGACGATGGCGATGGCGAGCGCCACGAGCGCCGTCGCCACCCCCTCGGTCATCAACGCCGGCGTGTAGGTGACGAGCGCGGGGTGCATCGCCGCGACGAGCCCGATGAAGAGCGCCGTCTTGCGCGACGAAAACCGTGACGCCGTCACGTGAGCCGCCCACGGGACCAGGGCGCCGACCAGGGCGTTCTCGACCATGGCGATCCCCGGATGCGCACCAAACAGGCGGTAGCCGAGCGCAATGAACGCGGGGTAGCCGACCGGATAATGCGCGGCGTACGTCACAGCGCCATCCGGCCACGCCCACGTGTAGCCGAGCCCGTCCGCGACGCGACGCGCGATCGTGTCGTAGAACGTGCCGTCGGCCGCGGGCGGAACGCGGCCCCACGCCCAGAGCGCGATGGCGAGCCTAACCACGAGCCCGCCGAGCGTGACGATGCGCCGATCGCGCGTCAGCCGCGCACGATCCACTACGCCCCCGACGCCGGTCGCATCGACAGGACCTCTGCGACGTCCAGCGCGCCGAGGACCTCGAGCGCCTCTACGACGTCCGCGAGCGGAAGCCCGACCACGTTCGCGTACGAGCCGTCGATCGATTTCACGGCGGCGCCAAACGCGCCCTGGATCGCGTACGCGCCCGCCTTGTCCCGCCCCTCGCCGCTCGCGACGTACGCGTCGATCGCGTCCGCCGACAATGCTCGAACGTGGACGCGCGTCTCGATGGTTCGCGCGATGACCTTCTCGCCGACCGCGACCGCGAACCGCGTGCTCACCTGATGCGCGCGTCCCACGATCCTTCGAACCATGCGCGACGCTTCAGAGTCATCCATCGGTTTGCCGAGGACGTCGCCGTCCACCATCACGATCGTGTCCGCGACGAGGAGAGCGCCGATATTCTCACTGACCAGCGACCGCGCCGCGTCGAGCTTCGCTTGAACGATTCGCTCGAGGTATTCGCTCGCTCCTTCGCCCGGCAGGCGCGCCTCGTCCGCGTCGACCGCGCGCGCAAAAAAGGGCACGCCCAGCGACGCGACCATTTCGCGGCGTCGCGGCGACTGAGAAGCCAGGAAGAGCGGGCTGGTGCGAGAGATCGTTCCCATGCTCGCGCCGGGCGGACCCGTCAGAGGCAATCCTGATAGCTCACGCGCGCACACTTTGCTAGACACGAGCGGGAATGCGGAACGAGATGCGGCCCACTCGACGGAAGCGCATCGCGCTTCTTTCGCTCGCCGCGTCGTCGTCGATGGCGGCCTCGCTGGTAGCAAGCTCTGCGCGCGCCGACGACTGCCTGCCCACCAATGGCATCTCGACGTGCGTCGACACGGACAACCTCTGGGTCCGACCCGGCGCCGGTCCGTTCCTCTCGGTCCCGTCCACCTCGACCACGGCCCCCGGCGAGCTCACCATCGGCGGAGCGATCTCGTACCAGTCGCGCCCGCTCAAGTTGGCGATCCCCGGTCCCGACATCGAGCCGCGTGAGATCTCTGCGATCGACAATGCTCTCGACGTCACATTTCTCTTCGCGCTCGGCGTGACCGATCGCCTCGAACTGACGGTCGCCGCCCCCGTTACGTTCTACGAAGACGGCGCCGGCGTCTCATCGCTCAGCGGCTCTGAAGAGGCGCTCCCGCGGAGCGCGATCCGAGACCCGCGCTTCGGGCTCTCCTACGCGTTCGTCGCGCGCGATCGCGTCGCGAACGCGCAGGGCTTCGGCCTCGCGGCGCGCTTCGACGTGACGGCCCCGCTCGGCGACGACGACGCCTTCGCCGGAGCCCACACTGCCGCATTCGCTCCCGCGCTGACCGCGGACTTCGCCTGGTCGCGATTTCTCTTCGCCGCGGAGGTTGGCGGAAGAATCCGCGGCGAAGCGCCGCTCGGCGACGTCGCCTGGGGATCGCAGCTCGAGACCGCCGCCGGTGTCTCCGCGACGCTCCTCGAAGAGCTCCACCTCAGCACGGCGCTCGAAGCCTTCGCACTGGTGACGCTTCAGGATCGGACAGAGGGGACGAACCCGCTCGTTCCCGCCGAGTGGATCCACAGCGTGCGCATCGCGCCACTGCTCGGAGGAGACCTCGCGTTCTCGATCTTCGGCGGTGGGCCCATCCCGCTCTCCGACCAGGCTGCGACCGCGCCGAGGTTCCGCTTCGGCGCGACGATCGAGTACTCGCCGCAGGGGCTCGACACCGATCACGACGGCGTCCTCGATCGGGACGACGCTTGCCCGACGACGCCAGAGGACAAGGACGGCTTTCAGGACAGCGACGGCTGTCCCGATCCGGACAACGACGGCGACGGCATCCCCGATGTGCGCGATCGCTGTCGCGACGCCGCAGAGACCGTCGACGGCTTCCAAGACGAAGACGGCTGCCCCGATCTCGACGATGACCGCGACGGCATCCCCGACGTCGACGACAAATGTCGCAACCAGCCCGAGGACAAGGACGGCTTCGAAGACGAAGACGGCTGTCCCGATCCGGACAACGACGGCGACGGCATCCCCGATGCTCTCGACGCGTGCCCGACCGCGCCCGAAGATCTCGACGGCGTTCGAGACAAGGACGGTTGTCCCGATCTCGACGATGACGGCGACGGCGTCCCCGACACCGAAGACAAGTGCAAGAACTTGCCAGAGGACAAGGACGGCTTTCAAGACGAGGACGGCTGCCCCGAGCCGGACAACGACGGCGACGGTGTGCTCGACGCTGACGACAAGTGCCCGACCGAGGCAGAGACGCTCGACGGCAAGTCGGACGACGACGGCTGCCCCGAGCCGGGAGCGAAGTCGCTCGTGACCCTCGCGAAAGGCGGCCGGGTGGCGTTCGTCGGCGCACCGAAGTTCGTGCCCGGCAGCGCAAAGCCCTCTCCGGCACTGCAGCTCGCGCTCTCGCTCGCGGCGCGCCTGCTACGCGGAGCTGCGCCGGACGCCGTCATCATCTTGGAGGCCTACGGCGATAAGGCCAAGGACAGCTCCGCGGCGGCCGAGCGCCTCGCCATCGCTCGCGCATCCGCTGCACGCGCCATCCTCGTCCGAGACGGCGTCCCCGAGGCACGTATCACCGCCGCCTCGGGCGATCTTGCTGCGCCGCGGGCCGCTGACGCGGGGCAGCTCGACCTTCAGCTTCAGGAGACGCGACCTCGTGAGTGACAGAGACGCCACCGCGACGACCTACGCCCTCCCCCTCGAGCTCGGCGTGGATCTCCTCGCAGAGCTCCGCGCACACGCGACCCACCGACCGCTCCCGCTCTGGCTCGACGGCGTGGGCGCCCTCGCAGAGCCCAGCATCGACATCGCCACGAGCACCGGGGAACGTCTCCCAAAGGCCCTCACCGGCGTATGGGACCTCCTCTCGCTGAAAGGAACGGTGAGCCCCGACGGCAGGGTCGAGCTCTACGCCCTCGTGGCCCGAGAGGGACCGGCGGGGCAAGAGATCCTGGGCGGCGTCTTGAGGCGCGCCCGGGTCGTCCACCTCGAGCTCCGTCTCACACCGACCCACGCTGCAGGAGAGGCCCCAGGCGTCACCCCCACCCCCGCGCCGACGCGGGCCCAACCTTCATCCTCGGCAGGCTCGAACCGCGGCTTCATGGGCTCCCCACCGCAACCGGGAACGTTCACTCCGCCCATGGGCGCAGCGCTCCCGCCCCGCCGACCTCGCCCCGACGACGGCCTGGAGAGCTACCCAGAAGAGGGCGACCACGTCAGCCACTTCGCGTTCGGTCGCTGCGTCGTAGTCTTCAGCGACGGCGAACGTATTCGCCTGCAACAAGAGCGAGATGGGCGCATCCGAGAGGTCGCGCTCAGCATGCTTCGCATCGAAGCCCCCACGCTCGACGCCGACGGCCACCGAAGCTGGGAGCTGTTGCGTAAGAACTGACGACTTGGCGGCTATGCCGGGAGCGTCGCCAGTTTGATCGTGTCAGAAGAGACGCCGGCTCTGCCTAGAGCGCGCTCTTCGGCACGTTGATCGCGTCGCCGGCCTGCAGCGGGACGTCACCGATGCGGTTGTCGATGATGTCGTTGACCGACAGCGAGACGATCTTCGTCGAGCCGTCCTTCAGCTTGCGACGAATCGTCACCGAGTCTTCGTTCGCGACGTCTGTGAACCCGCCCGCGAGCGAGATGAGGCGGAGCAACGTCATGCCGGGCTCGAGCGGATACGAGTCGGGCTTCTTCACCTGGCCGATGAGGAGGACGCGCTTCGAGCGGTAGCCCTTCACGAGGACGCTCACCGTCGGGTTCGTATAAAACTCACCGTCGATCAGTCGCTGGCGGATGAGCGCCTCGATCTCGTTCGGCTCGAGGCCGTCGATCTTCACCGCGCCGATGTACGGCAGCTTGACCGTTCCGTCGGGCGCGACCTGGTACTCCGTCGGGACGTCCTTGGTCTGCGAGATTCGGATCTCGAGCTCGTCGCCGACCCCGAGCGTCGTCGACTCCATCGGAGGCAAGAGATCGGGCGGCTTGCCGCTGCCGCCCGAACAGCCAACGACCAACGTCGCGAGCGCGAAGACCACCGTCGCCCAAGCAGAGATGATGCCCGCGAGGGACGCGTTTCGAACCTTGGTTACCAGAGGAAGCGAGCGCCGAGGTATGCCTGGATGTCTTGCCACTGAAGCGCCTCGCTACTCGCGGCCCCCGCGATCACCGTGTCGGTGATGTTGGTGCTGTACCGGACGGTCGCGTTCACCCCGAAGTAGTCCGTGAAGCGGTACTCGCCGAAGATCGACGGATCGATGCGAATCGCCGTGAAGGAGCTGACCCCCAACGACGGGATATCGGGGAACACGATCGCCGCGACGCCGCCGTCGATGACGAGCAGGAAGCGACCGGCGAACATGTACGAGAACTTCACGTAGCCGCGGTTGCTCTCCTCGTAGGTGCCGATGTAGCTGTCCGCGAAGTCGCGGTTGAAGCCCACGGCGAGTGACGAGAGCGAGAGCGACGCGGCGCCCGGATCGTCCGAGGCCGCCGGAGTGATCAGCCACTTCACCTCTGCCAAGCCGATGAAGCTGTCGAAGTCGTTCTGCGGCGTCGGCGTGTAGAAGCTGGCTCCCCAACCGCCCATCGCCGTGACGGCGAACGAGTTCGTGATGAGCCCGTTGTAACCGAGCCGAACACGCATGGGATGGGACCCTGTCTTGTCCGTCCCATTCGGATAGTTGATGAAGTCGAACCGACCGTCGAAGGTCAGCGCCGATCGCGGCAAGAACCGCCACCGACCCCGCGTCGTGATCTGGTGGTTCAGGTTGTTGAGGTTCGAGAAATCGCCGGACTCGAACAGCGTGGCGAAGAAGTTGTAGCCGAAGCGCCAGTCGAACGTGCCGCCGCCCGGAGCGAAGCCGATCTCGGCGCCACCGTCGGGCGAATCGCGGTTGAAGCTCTCGGCCTGCACGCCCGTGTTGCTCGGGTCGATGTTGCGGCTGATCCCCGCGTGCAGATTTCCGAACACGACGTGCCCGGGAAAGAAGTCGGCGTTGAGGTCGAGCCGACCGCCGAGGTTCCGGTTGTCTGCCATGGCGTCTTTGCCGGCTTGGCTGCCCGAGACCGGAAAGAACTCGTCGTAGGTCGCGGACACGGCGGCGCGGAACGCGACGTCCGGGGCCGGGCCGTCTTGTCGCTTGATCGTTCCAATCGAGAAATTCGGGCTCAGCCGCAAGCGCAACGTGCCGATCGGATCCTCGTCGTCTCCGCGACGGAAGTAGTTCGAGTCGTAGCCGAACTCGGCGCCGATGCCGGGGTGCATCACGAAGTCGCCGACCTCGATGCCCTTGCCCTCGGTCGAGTTTCGGTCCGATAGCCACGCAGGCGATTGCGCCATCGCGACGCCGGAAATGGCGACGCCCGCTGCGAGCGTCCCCAAGAAAAGCAGTCTCTTCATGATGCGTGGCCCAGACACGGTACGGCGCCCTCTCTCAACTCCACCCGACGGGGGAACTGGGAGGCTCGACTGCTCCTCCTTGGACCCGCTTCCGCCTTGCGTGTTATCCCGGATTGACCCTCTGCATCAAGACTGTGCGACATGTATTTCCGACCTGAGGTCGGACGGCGACAAATCCACGCTCGGGCGCTGTGGCGAGAAGCCACATCCCGGCGTTACTTGTAGCAACTCGCGCAGCCTGGCAGGTCGATGGGGAGGTCGAAGCGCGGGTAGTCGCTTGGATCCTCGTTCGGCAGGTCTTTGTCGATGGTGGTCGTGATCGAGGCTTGGCCCACGGTGCCAATTTCCTCCCCGATGCATTGATTCGCTTCGGTCTGGAGCTGGTCGGCCCGCTGGCGCAGCACCTGGAGGATGGTGAACTCGTGGGTCGACAGGTCGGTGTCGTTGCGCTTGGCGGATGCACCGAGCGCGTCGCGGCGCTCTTGCGCGGAGCTGATGGCGACGTTGAGCTGCGTGAGCTTGTCGTTCAGACAGAGCGTCTTGACCACGTCGCGCTTCTCGCGCGCGTCCATGAGCATGCGGCGAACCTGAGCCCGCGACTGCTCCATGCGAGCCATTCCGGCGTCCGCCTGGGTCACCTGTTCGGCGGGGGAAAGCGTCACCTCGCGCTCGAGCCCAGCACCGACCGGTGCGGCGGTCCCGTCAGCGGGCGCCGCCTGCGCGGGCGTCTGAGCGAATGCAACGCCGTAACAAAGGACTCCCGTGGTGACGAGCCCAAGTGCAGCGAAGCGAATCGTACGAGCGACGTTCATGCAGGCCTCCGAGAGATCGGGGTAAGGCTAGCGCTCCAGGGGCCGAGGTGTCAACGCGGAGCCCGGCGCTAGGGGGTGAGTTGCCGCGTCCAGGGGAGGCGTTCAGAGAATTCTCTCCGTCCGCCCCTTCGCTCGGAGTTGTCGCTGTCCGACCTTTGGTCGGAGTTGTCGCTGTCCGAGTCGAGGTCGCGCCCCGCATGCGCTGGGAGAACGCGCGGTCCGAAAACCGGCGCGTCTCGCAACGCAACGCCTCAGGCGGGGGTTCGGCTCACTGCGGGAAGAAGGAGACCGGGATGACGATCGTCGCGCCGCCGCCGTCAGGAGGTGCGAACTGAGCGCTCGCAACACGGGAGGCGACGCAGGAGATGACCGTGCCGGAGAGCCCGCCACCGCCAGAGGGGCTGGCGCCGAGGACCTCGCCGTTGGGGCCGATCTTCGCGGTGATCTTCACGGACCCCTTCATGGTGGGGTCCTCTTGGAGACCGCGGTTGTAGCAACGGCGGAAGCCTGCGGCCATGCCGGCCACGACCGAGGAAGCGTTCGCGACGCTTCCGCCAGCGACGGCGGCGCCACCGATGGATGCGTTCCCTGTGGGTCCCTTCACTGCCTTCGCGGAGCCCGCGGTAGCCGGTCCCTCGCCGGTGCCCTTGTTGCCAAGCCCAGCCAGACCACCTGCGCCGCCGGCGCCTGGGGTGAAGCTGCCGCCTGAGCCGCCGCCGAGGTTGAGACCTCCGATGTTGCCCTTGCCCGCGGCTGCGTTCGCCGCCGCCGCGTCGTTCAGGAGACCGAGCGGTACGTCACCCGAAGACAGCACGCGATCCGTCGAGACACCGGACGAATTCAGGGCGCCGAGCATGGCGACGTCGAGCTGCGCGAGCTCGTTCGAAATCTGGGCAGCCTTCGCGTCGTTGATCTGACCCTTGGCGGCCCCCGTCCCTTTCGCGGCGGAGTTCGTCTTGGGGGTCGCCGCTGCTTCTGCGGTCGCGGCCGCGGCGGTCGAGGCTGCGTCGACCTGCTCCTTCTGCTCCTCCACCGGAGGAGGAGGCGGAAGCGCCTTCACGGTGTCGAGCAGTTGCTGGATGGTCAGATCGTCGTCGACGAGCGGGTCCATCCAGTCGGAGTAAATCGACCCAATCAAGCCGAAGTGGAAAAGGAACGAGAACGCGGCGATGATCGTCGTGGTCCAGTCGATCTCGATGCCGCTCTTCACCGAGACGGGCAGCTGCGGACGCGGCTGAACCGGCGGAGGCGCGACGAATTGAAAGAGGAACGAGGTCTCGCCGATGACGACCTTGCCCCGGGCCTCTTCGTTGAGCGTGATCTGGTAGGCCGCGACCTGTCCGATTTGTACCTTCCGGGCTTGGCCGCGGAGGGCGGCGAGATCGCTGATGCCGGTCTTCAGCGCGACGCGCCCACTCATGCCGTCGAGGAAGTTCAGGCAGTAGTCGCTGCCGACGAGCTCGAAGAGCTTGAAGGTCGGGGGCAACGACTTCGTCGGCAAGACGAAGGTGCTTTTTTCGCTCGGACCGACGGTGACATGGGTCCGCTGCTTGATGACCCGCTCCTCGATCACCTTGCCCCCTTGAAGGAGGCCGATGCGGAGCACCTTGGGGCCCGCCGCCTGGGACACGGCCCTCATGACGGCGGTCATTTGACCGGGGCGTTGCGGCTGCGGAGTCTGCTGGGTCATGCGAAATTCGGCCTCCGGTCCTTGGGCGTGAGTGCGCTGATAGGACGTCGGGGAATCAAAAAGGTTCCGACGGAAAGGTTATCGAACCGAGGGCGCTCGGTCCAGCACGCGTCAAAGGCGCCGCTTCCTTTCCGGGATGCGCCCGACCAAGAGCTCGATCCACGCGTCTGCCAGCTCGCGCTGGACCTTCTCGACCTGGTTCGCCCCCAAGCCAATCGAATGGGTCAGTCCGGCGCCCAACGCCGCGACCACGAACGAGGCGACGGCGCCGATCGGGTTGGCGGAAGCGAGGCCAACGGCCACGAGGATCATGCCGATGAAGAGCACGATCCGAACGCTGGCCAGGGTCCACCGGGACGTGGCTCCGTACGCCGTCGCGAGGTCGCCGACCGCCTCGCTGGCGGCGTCGACGCGCTCGCGCTGGTCGGACGCATCGAGGAGCGCCCGCGCGAGATCCCCCTCCCAGGTTCGAGCCTGCGTCGCCTGAACGGCGAGGGCGCCGCGTTCGTCGGGGGCGCAGCGTCGGACCTTTCGAACCGCCTCCGCGAGCGCGGCGGACGGTGCACGCAGAACCACGCCTCGACGGCGAATGGCGACGGCGACCGCAACGACGCCGGCCACGAGCGCGAAAATCGGCAGCGTCAGCAGGTCAGAACGGGTCCTTGTAGATGGCCTGCTCGATGCGCTCGAGGAACGGCTGGCGCAGCTCGGCGAGGGTGAGCTTCGGCTGAATGCGGCTCACGTCGACGGCGGCGATCGGCTTCTGAACGCGTCCCGTGATCTTCACCTCTGCGAGCGTGATCACGCCTCGTCCAGAGGCATCTTTCTTCTCTTGAGCCGACGCAGTCGTCGAGACCGCCAAGGCGGATGCGGAGATCAACAGAGTCAGGGCGAAGCGCTTCATGGATCGTCTCCGTGTTACTGCTTGTCGGCGGGCGCGGCGTCCTTGGTCGCGTCGGGTGCCGCGGGGGGCGGGGCTGCCGGGACCGGCGTCGCCGCCGCTGCCTTCGCGGCATCGAGCTCGCCCTTCTTGAGCTTCGCTCGGTTGAGCAGCTCGTCGGAGTCGTCCGTCGTGCCCTTCGCGCGCAGCTCTTGGTACTTCTTGAGCTCGCTCGTCGCGGCGTCGACTTGTTGGGCCGGCGTCATTCCGGGCACGGCTTGCGCAAAGAGGTAGAGCAGGCCGAGATCGTAGTGGACCATCGGCAGGCTCGGGTCTTTGCCGAGGACGTAGTCGAAGCGCTGCTTCGCCTCTGCGGGTTTGCCCTGCAAGCGATAGCAATCGCCCATGAGGAGGTGCGCCGGCAGGTATTCGCCGTCGAAACGGAGCGCGCCTTCGACCAAGGGGTACGCCTGATTGACGTCGCCTGCCTCCAAGAGAAACGTCGCGAGCTGCACGCGCGCTTCGACGAGATCCGGTCGGCGAGCGACGGCCTTCTGGAATTGGTCCATCGCCTTTGCGCGATCGCCCTGCTCTTTGTAGATGAGGCCGCGGAGGAGCAAGGCCTCGGCGTTGTCTTTGTCGCGCGGCGGGTTCTCGTTCACGGGCTCGAAGCCGTCGAGGATCGCTTGCAGCGCGTAGAGGGCGAGATCGATGCGGCGATTGCGATAGTGGTCGCGCGCGATGACCACCATGGCTGGTTTGTAGTCCGGGTTCAGCTTCAACGCTTAGGACGCGAGCTTCTGCGCGATGCCTGTGTCCTTCGCGAGCGACTTCACCTCTGCGAGCGCAGCCAGGACG
>Ga0164241_10006570_pt1 | contig 10581 bp, 7 predicted proteins | sample OricomyardsoilBY_FD_108780 | JGI IMG/M metagenome (GOLD analysis project Ga0164241, IMG submission 108780) | Backyard soil microbial communities from Emeryville, California, USA - Original compost - Back yard soil (BY) | ecosystem: Environmental > Terrestrial > Soil > Unclassified | place: USA... | reverse complement strand
TGCGCTCGGCCAGCTCGACCGCCACCTTGGCGGCCTCGATGCTGGCCTCGACCTGCACGATGTCGGCCTGCTTGGCGACCACCTGCGCGGCCGCGACCTTCGATGCGCTCGTCGCGGTGCGTGTGGTCGTACCCGACACCACACCCAGATCGGTGCCCTCCTGCTGCACCTTGGCGTTGGCGCGCGCCTCGCCCGCCTGGAGCTGCGCGACCGACAGGCCGGACTTGGCCTGGCCGAGCTGCGCCTCGAGCTTCTTCAGATCGATCTTCTTGCTCTCGAGCTCACGCTCCATGTCGACCGGGTCGAGGCGCACGAGCAGGTCGCCCGTGTGGACCTGCTGGCCCTCCTTCACGAGGATCTCGACCACCTCGCCGGCAGTGCGCGACTTCACCTCGACCTGCGTGTGCGCCTCGATGGTGCCGCTCGCGGTGGCGGTCTCGACGAGCTCGCCGGTCTTGACGGTGAGGACGCGCTGGCCGCTCAGCTCGGTCGCCGCGGTCGCGTTGTTGGTGAGGTACCAGGCGGTCGCGCCGCCGGCACCGAGGAGCAGGATGGGGATGAGGATCTTGGCTTTCATGGTCAGATGTCCTTCGCGGTCGCGGTGAAGTTGGGGTGAACGCTCGCGACACGCGCGAGCAGCGAGCCGGTCAGCTCGTCGAGCGCGATGCGCGTCGTCTCGACGTTGGCGCGCGCTCGCAGCGCCTGCAGATCCGCCGAGCGGGCCTGCTGCTGCGCGAGCACGAGGTCGGTCACCACCGAGGTGCCGAGCTTGAGCTTGCTGGCTTCCTTGTCCGCGAGCTCACGCGAGATGCGCGCCGTCTCGGTGGCGATCTGCGCGGCGTCCTCGGCCTCGACGAGGCTCCTGCGGGTGCGCGCGACCTGCGCGCCGAGCTCCTCGCTCGCCGCCTGGTAGCGCGCCTGAGCCGCGCCGAGCCGCGCCTTGGCGCCGTCGAGGCGGGCGTCCTCGTCGCTCTTGCCGAAGGGCAGCTCGCCCTCGAGGCCGATCATCGCGATGATGCCGGGGCGGCCGCCCTGGAAGTCGAAGCCGCTGAACTGATCGTCCCAGAGCGCGCCGGCCGAGACCGAGGCGACGAAGTCGAGGCGCGGCTGCGCGGCGTCCTCGGCCGAGTGCACGCCGATCTTCTGCGACTCGATGGCCATGCGCTGCGTGCGCAGCTGGTAGCTCTCGGCCTCGGCCAGCGGGATGAGGTCGGCCAGCGTCGGCACGGTGGCGTTGGCCTCGGGGTCGCCGCTGGCGACGATGGCACTGGCCTCGGCGTACGAGATGCCGAGCAGCCGCGCCAGCGTGATCTGCTGCGTCTCGAGGTCGGCCTCGGCACGCGAGACCGCGCCGCGCTGCGAGGCGAGCTCTGACTCGAGGCGCAGCGCGTCGGTGGCCGGCGCGGTCTTCAGGATGTCGACGCGCTTGCGCATGTCGCTCACCTGCTGCTCGGTCACGGTCAGCGACGCCCGCTCGACGTCGAGCGCCTTGGCGGAGAACCACACCTCCCAGTAGGCGCTCAAGACATCGGCCGCGAGCGTGCTCGCCGCCTTGTCGCGGTCGACCTGGGCCGACGAGCGCGACAGCTTGGCCTGCCGCAGCGCCGCCAGCACCGCGTCGGTGCCGCCGCCGCGCAAGAGCGGCTGGCGGATGTCGACGCCGACCGTGGCCGAGCTCGACGTGCTGGGGTCGGGGTTCAGCGTGGTGGCGTCGCGCGCGGTGTCGAACGAGCTGTTCACACCGATATTGATCTCGGTGCCGATGTCGGTCGTGGTGCGCACGCCGAGCGAGCCATCGAGCGACGTGCGGTCGCTCTGGGTCGCGTGCAGCGAGCCCGACAGCACCGGGTCACGGACGCGGTCCTCGGCGTCGACCGAGGCCGTCGCGCTCTTGATGTCGTAGAGGGCCGCGCTGAGCTCGGGGCTACGCGCGGCGGCGCGGGCGAGCGCCTCGTCGGGGGTGAAGGGTTCCGCCCAAGCGAACCCGCTGACGCCGAGGGAGGCGAGCGGGACGAGCCAGCGAAGGTGATGCACGACTTTCATGCAGCTATCATCGCGACCGCGGCCTAAAGTGTGCGGCAAGTTCTGTCAGCTTGAGTAAGCCCTCGCAGACCCGCTTGGCAGGCCACTCAGAGCCTCATCGGCCGATACCGCTGCGCGTCAGGCCAACCCTGAGTCGTCAGCGAATTGTGAGCCCGGTGTGACCAATCCGTGTTGCCCGGCACACCACGGGTGTCCCTTCTGCGGACACGGCCGAATGCCCGCAAGCCCGCCCCACAGGCGGGTTGTAGCGGGTTGCTCGCGCGCCGGAATCTGATCAAACACCACACGAAATACAGTGAGAGTCACCATGAAAGACCTGCGCTCAATCGCATGCGGATTCGCAATCTCGGCCCTCGCGGCCGGCTGCGCCCAAGACGCGGCCCCCAGCGGCGTGTCGATCGGCTTCAGCCCCACCAGTCAGACCGCCGCGCTCTCCGACGAGGGCATCGCCATCTCACGCTTCCAGGTGAACTTGGACGCCGTGACGGTCGCCTCCGATCGTGAGGAGCGGCGCTTCGAGGGCGCCTTCTCGCTCGACCTCATGAGCAGCGACGAGAGCTCGCTGCCGCGCTTCTCGCTGCCGTCGGGCAGCCGCTGGAACACGCTCGCGCTCGAGTCGGCGGGCGGCCTGGCGGTGACGCAGGGCGCGCTGCTCGGCCTCTTCGACGACGACGACGACGGCGACAGCGACGAGGACGACAGCAGCGCCTCGCTCGACATCGGGCTGGGCATCGGCGTGTCGAGCGACAACGGCGACGACGGAGACTCCTCGGCCGTCGACGTCGAGGTCGGCGTCTCGGCTTCATCAGAGGATGGCGACGGCGACTCCTCGTCCATCGACGTCGGCGTCGGCGTCTCGGCGTCGTCAGAAGATGGCGATGACGGCGACTCCTCGTCCCTCGACATCGGCGTCGGCGTCTCGGCGTCATCAGAAGATGGCGACGACGGCGACTCCTCGTCCATCGACGTCGGCGTCGGCGTCTCGGCGTCCAGCACCGACGGTGACGACGACGACTCGGGCTCGCTCGACGTCGAGCTCGGCGTCAGCGGCGAGAGCAGCAACCACGACGGTGACCACAGCTCCTCGTTCTCGTTCGCGGTGCTGCTCGACGGCACCTTCCAGAGCCACGACGGCGAGGACAACGACCGCTTCGAGCTGCGCATCGCCACCTTCGGCGAGCTGCTGCTGCGTGACGACGACGACTTCGACAGCAGCTCGAGCTCGATCCTGATGGTCGACTTCAACCTCGACGCCTGGTTCGACGACGTCGACCGCGGCTCGCTCGAAGCCAGCGCCGACGGCGTCATCCGCATCGATCAGAGCCACAACCAGGATGCCTACCGCCAGATCGTCGGCAACCTGCGCGCGGCGGTCGCGCTCCACGACGAGTGAGGCTTCGCGGTCGTGCGCGGCCGCGACTGGAAGCGGAAGCGCGCGGGTCGCGGGTGCGGCCATCGCCACCCAGGTCCCGTGCGCGCGCGACCGCCTCCACCTCCACGCGCTCCGAAGAATCCCGCACGGCAGCCTGCTCTCGAACTGGCGAGCGGCCGCTGCGGAATGAGCGACTCTAGCACGGCTCGATCCACAATCTCGGTGGGTCGGGCCGCGTCCGCGTTTCTGGGCCGGTCCAAGCCTCGCGACCAGCGCCGGCGCGCCCGCCAGACGGTAGGGGATCCTAATCAAACCTTACCGTTTGCACGCGGACCTCGGACGTATCATGAGGCGGTATGTCCGAGACGCCCATACTGCTCATCGACGACGACCGCGACCTCACCGACCTCTTGGTCGACTACCTGGGAGCGGAAGGCTTCACGGTCGAGGTCGCGCACGACGGCAAGGCTGGCCTCGACCAAGCGTCGAGCATCGCGCCCGCGCTCATCGTCTGCGACGTGATGATGCCGGTGATGAACGGCTTCGACGTGCTGCGTGCGCTGCGCGCGCGCAACAACAAGACGCCTGTGCTCATGCTCACGGCCCGCGGCGACGATGTCGATCGTATCGTGGGCCTCGAGCTCGGCGCGGACGACTACCTGGCCAAGCCGTTCAACGCCCGCGAGCTGGTGGCGCGCATCCGCGCCATCCTGCGGCGCGCGGGTGAGACGGCCGCCACGAGTGCCGCCAGCGCGGCGCCGGGCGGCGCGGTCGACGGGCGCTCGACGGTCATCGCCGATGTCGAGCTCTACCCGGGCTCGATGACCGTGAGGCGCGCGGGCGAGGACCTGTCGTTGACGAGCGCGGAGTTCGGGTTCCTCGAGGTGCTGATGCAGCACGCCGGCACGGTCGTGTCGCGGGAGGCCTTATGCGAGAAGGTACTGGGGCGCAGGTTATCCGCCTGGGATCGGTCGATCGACGTGCACATGTCGAACCTCCGCAAGAAGCTCGGCAAGGACGCGGCGGGCCGCGACCGCATCAAGACGGTCCGCGGGGTGGGCTACCTGTACGCCACCGACGCCGGCGGGGCGCAGGGATGAGCAGCCTCTTCGCGCGCATCTTCCTGTGGTTCTGGGTGTCGCTGACGCTCGTCACGGTGGGCTTCGTGCTCATCGCCGCGGCCACCTTCCCGGAAGAGCGACGCGAGCGCTGGGAGTCACGCATCGTCGACAGCCTGACGCTGCGTGGCCAGCGCGCCATCGCCGCGCTCGACGCCAATCCCGGCGCCGACACCCAGCTCACCACCAACCCCGAGCAGCCGACGTTCCTGGTGCGTGACGGCAAGGCGCTGATGCCCAAGGACGCCACCAAGCCGATCGCCGCCGACCAGCTCGCGCTGGCCGAGAAGGCCGCGCAGGCGCCCGAGGGCACCATCTTGCGCGAGGACGCGGGCGACTTCGATCGGCTCGCGCTCTCGCTCGGCAAGGGCTGGTCCATCATCACCGATCGCGAGCAGATGAACCCCTTCAGCCAGCTGCTCGAGCCGCGCTCGTTGCCCTGGCGCATGGCGCTCGTCATCCTCGTCGCCGGCCTCGTCGCGGTCGGGCTCGCGCGCTACCTCACGCGCCCGCTACGCATCCTGCGCACCGCCACCGGTAAGGTCGCCGCGGGTGATCTGGCGGTGCGCGTCACCCCCGAGCTCGGGCGCGCCGGCGGCGAGATCGCCGGCCTCGGGCGCGACTTCGATCAGATGGCCATCCGCTTGGAGGCCCTGCTCGACTCGCAGCGCCGCCTGCTCGGCGACGTCTCGCACGAGCTGCGCTCGCCGCTGGCGCGCCTCAACGTGGCGCTCGAGCTGGCGCGCAAGCGCTCGGGCGACGCGGCCAAGAACGACCTCGATCGCATCGAGCGCGAGAGCGAGCGCCTGGCCACGCTCATCAGCGAGATCCTCACGCTCACCAAGCTCGAGACGGCCGAGGCCGCCGAGCCCGAGACAACCATCGATCTGCAGGCGCTGGTCACCCAGATCGCCGCCGACGTCGACTACGAGGCCAAGGGCAGCAACAAGCGCGTGGCCGTCGTCGAGGCCACGCCGGTGCTCGTGTCCGGTCGCCCCGAGACGCTGCGCCGCGCGGTCGAGAACGTGCTGCGCAACGCCGTGCGCTTCACGGGCGAGGGCACGACCGTCGAGCTGTCGCTCGCGCGCCTCGACGACGGCGGCCGCGCGCTCGCGCAGATCGTCGTGAAGGACCACGGCCCCGGCGTGCCCGAGAGCGCGCTGTCCGACATCTTCCGCCCGTTCTATCGCGTCGGCGAAGACCGCGACCGCAAGACCGGCGGCGCCGGCGTCGGGCTCGCCATCGTCGAGCGCGCGCTGAAGCTCCACCACGGCTCGGTCGACGCCACCAACCGCACCGGCTCGAGCGGCCTGGTCGTGCGTATGCGCCTGCCCGTCGGCACGCCCACGGTGATGGCCGAAGCGGCCTGAAGAGGTTCACGGAAGCGACGCAGCGCGCGGGTCTCGGCCCGCGCGTTCTTGTTTCGCGGAAGGCCTCCGCGCGGGGGCGGCGGGGACGGGGAGGTGAACGCGCGAGGGGTCGGGGAGGCGGGAGCCGCGCGCGGATCCGCGGCCCGCTCCGCGCCCCACGCCACGCGCGCGCGTCCCCATCCACGTCCCGCCCCGCCGACGATGCGTTTGCAAACGACCATTCACCAACTGTCAGGGCGAGCCTTGCACACGCTGACTCAACCCAACGACTTTCGCCCGCCGGCGAGCGTTGAACGCATGTCGGCTGAAACGCACCGACGCGAACCCGAACGAACGAACGAAAGGAAGTTGACCATGAACGCGACGAACTGGCTCAAGGGTGTTGTGGTGGCAGTGGGTGTTTCGCTCTCGGGTGGCGCGGCTCTGGCCGCGAGCCCCACGCCGATGGGCGCGCCGAGCGCGCTGGCCGACCGCTTCGACCGCGACCACGACGGTGGTGGTTGGCACAACGGCGACAACAACCACGGCCGCAACGACAACGACGACTGGGACGGCTACCGCGGTGGGCGCTTCGACGGCACCAACTTCCGCCTGTTCCGCCTCGGCCGCCAGAAGGTCTCCGAGGGCCGCGCGCTGCAGGCCCAGGCCGAGCAGCTGACGCGCCAGGCGCGCTGGTCGAGCAACCCGCGGCTCTTCGCCAAGGCGCGACGCATGGACGACCGCGGCGAGCGCCTCGAGCGCGAGGGCCTCAAGCTCATCCGCCGCGCCCGCGGCTGAGACCGAGTCCATGAGTGCGTGTGAGTGATGATCGAGACGACGTGTGAGTGACCCGAGCTCGGGTCGGAGCGGTGTGCTTCGCAGGGTGTCCTGGCGGAGCGAGTGAGCGCCCTCCGATCCGAGCTTCTCTTGTCTCACCCGCGGCCGTCACGCCCCGTCAGCGCAGCGTCGAGAGCCGCGCGCGCGCCTGCAGGCTGCCCGCCTCGCTGGCCCGCTCGAAGTAGTCCCTGGCCTTGCCCGCGTCCTGCGCGACCCCGTCGCCGCGCGCGTACAGGTCGCCGAGGATGAACAGCGCGCCCGGGTTGCCCTGCGCCGCGGCCTCGCCGTACCAGCGCACCGCCTCGTAGGCGTCCTGCTCGATGCCCTGGCCGCGCAGGTACATGTCGGCGATGAGCAGCTGCGCCCCCTGCTCGCCCTTGTTGGCGATCGTGAGCAGCGCGTCGACCGCCGGGAACCAGCCGGCGTGCGCGTAGTCGCGCAGCAGATCGATGGCCGTGCGCGCGTCGTGGCGCACGTTGATGCCATCGACCAACAGCAGCGCGCGCGCCAGCACGCACTCACGCGCCGCGCACTTCGTGTAGACCCGCAGCGCGGCGGGCTGGTTCAGCTCGAGCCCGTCGCCCATCTCGAAGCGCCGCCCGAGCTCGAGCGCCGACGCCGTGCGCCCCTTCGACACGCCCTTCATCAGCACCCGCTGGCCTTGCTCCGCGTCGCGCGCGACCCCGCCCTTGCCCTCGAAGTACAGGCTCGCCAGCGCGATCTCGGCCCGCTCGTCGCCCTTGGCGATGGCGCGGTCGTACACCCGCACCGCCTCGCCCGGCTCGGCCTCGACCTTGCCGCTGGCGAGCAGGTCGCCCATCGCGTGCAGCCCCGCCGCGTCGAGCGCGCCGGCCTCGAGCGCGGCGCGGTAGTAGTCGATGGCGCCCTCGTAGTCGCCTTGCGCCGCCAGCGCCAGGCCGAGCTTGGCCTGCGCCTTGGCATCGCCCTGCTCGGCCGCCTTACGCACCCGATCGACGGCCGGCGGGTAGCCCTGCGCGAGCGCCTGCAGGTCGAGCGCCTCCGCCTCGACCTTGGCCTTGGCCTTCAGGTCCGGGTAGTCCGTCACGCCGAGGCCACGCTCCAGCCGCCGCGCCAGCGTGAACTGCGCCTCGGCGTCACCGAGCTCGGCCGCCGCGCGCCACTGCGCCGTCGCGAGCAGCTCGTCGTGGTTCTGGGCGTGCTCCTTGGCCGCCTTCTTGTGCTGCGCCGCGTCCATGCTCGGCTTCGGCGGCTGCGCGCGCGCGCCGCTGGAGATCAGCAGGACGAGGAGGGTGACGATGGTGCGCATGACGACGCTCCCGGAGACCGCACGGCCACCATGCACGACCGACCGATCGGCGACAAGCATGCTACCGTCACTGGGTGATCATCCCCATCGACGACCTCGACGACCCCCGCCTCGCGCCCTATCGGCTGGTGCGCGACCGCGACGTGCGCGGCCACGGCGACGCCTTCGTGGCCGAGGGGGAGGTGGTCTTGCGCGTGCTCGCCACGAGCCGCTTCCCCATCGTGTCGCTGATGCTCGAGCAGAAGCGCGTCGCCGCCGTCCGCGACGTCATCAGCGCGCTCGCCGACGACACGCCCGTCTACGTCGTGCCGCAGGCGGTCATGGACGGCGTCGTCGGCTTCGCCATCCACCGCGGCGTGCTCGCGCTCGCCACCCGCGGCGCGCCGCTCGACCCCGACACGCTGCTCGCCGCGCCGCTGCTCTTGGCGCTCGTCGGCCTCACCAACCACGACAACGTCGGCGGCATCTTCCGGAACGCCGCCGCCTTCGGCATCGGCGGCGTGCTGCTCGACGACCTCACCTGCGACCCGCTCTACCGGAAGTCGGTGCGCGTGTCGGTCGGCGGCGCGCTGGTCGTGCCGTTCGCGCGCGCCGGCGACGGCCACGCGCTCATCGCCCGGCTCGTCGCCAGCGACTACGACGTGGTCGCGCTCACACCCGCCGGTGAGCACACGCTCGAGTCGCTGCCGCCCGTTTCCAAACGCGCGTTCATATTGGGCACCGAGGGCCCCGGCCTCCCCGCCGAGCTCATCGCGCAGGCCCGCGGCGTGCGCATCGACATGGCCGCGGGCTTCGACTCGCTCAACGTCGCCGTCACGAGCGGCATCGCGCTCTACGCCGCGACGACCACACGACGCTGAGGCCTAGCAGCAGCGCCACCAGGCTCTCTCCGCCGCCCGCCGCGCAGCCGCCGCCGCCGCGCGCCGCGAAGTCGACGGAGATCACGAAGAACTGGCGCGTGGCGCTGCCGACGTTGCCGGTCGGGTCGGTCTCCCTGGCGATCGCGAGGTGCTCGCCGAGCGCCAGCGTGAGCGTCAGCGACCAGCCGCCCGACGCGTCGGCGACCGCCGTGCCGACGACCACGCCGTCGATGGTCACGACCACGTCGGCGCCCGCATCGGCGGTGCCCGTCACTTGCACGTCGTTCGGCACCTGCGCGCCGGCGGCCGGCGTCACGATCGTCACGACCGGCGCCATGGTGTCGATGGTCACCGTGCGCGTCGCCGTGCCACTGTTGCCGGCGCGGTCGGTGCTCGTGGCGGTGATGGTGTGCGCGCCGTCACCGAGATCGTGGTCGAGCGTGACGCTCCAGGTGCCGTCGGAGTTGACGGTGGCGGTGCCGACCACCGCGCCGTCGACGCTCACGCTGATGGTCGTGCCGGGCTCGCCGGTGCCGGTGATGGTGGGGCGCGCCTCGCCGGAGGTGACCTCGGCCGGCGTGCTGATGACCACCACCGGCGCGATCGTGTCGACCGTGAAGGTGACCTCGTCGCTGGCCGACCGGCCGGCGTCGTCGGTCGCCGTCGCGACGACCGTGTAGCTCCCATCGGCCAGGCCCGTGTACGCGTGGCTGAACGCGCCCGCGCTCAGCGGCGCGGCGATGGTGCCGATGCCGGTCAGCGCCACGTCGGCGTCGGCGTGGCCCGCCACGGTCACGTCGCCGCTCGCGAGGTACACGCCGTCGGTCGGCGTCTCGATGATCACCGCCGGCGCGGTCGTGTCGACGGTGAACGACACGCTCGCCTCGCTGCTGTTGCCGGCCGCGTCGCTGGCCTCGACCGTGGCCGTGTGCGCGCCCTCGTCGAGCTCGGTGAAGGTGTGGCTCCAGGCGCCGTTCGCGTCGGCCGTGACGGTCACCGTCTCGTCGCCGAGCGTGATGGTCACGCGCGCGCCCGGCTCGCTCGTGCCGCCGATGGTCACGTCCGCGCTGGCGCGTGTGCTGCCGCTGGTCGGCTCGCTGATGGTCAAGGGCGGCGCCATCGTGTCGATGGTCACCGTCACGCTCACCTCGTGCTCGTCGTAGGACGCGCTGATGGTGAGCTCGCCGTCCGCGAGCGCGTCCTCGGGCGTGTAGCTCCAGTGCCCGCTCTCGTCGGCGGTGACCTCGACCCGAGCGTCTCCGAGCGACACCGTGACGGTCGCGCCCGGCGGGGCCTGGCCCGCGATCGTCGGCGTCGCGTCGGCGAGCAGCGCGCCGTCGCTCGGCTCGTCGATGGTCAACGAGATGCACGTGCCGTCGGCGCAGAAGCCGCTCGTGCACTGCCGATCACGCGTGCACTCCGAGCCGTCGTCGACCACGTCGACGCACGCGCCGTCGTCGTCGCAGTAGGTCCCGGCCACGCAGTCGGCGTCGCTGCCACAGCTCTCCGGGCAGTCGCCCGCCACGCCGTCGCACAGGTACGGCGCGCAGCTCGACGCCGTGCCCGCCAGGACCGGCCCGCAGGTGCCCTCGCTGGCCGCGTTGCCGCAGCTCTCGCAGGCGCCCTCGCACACGCGGTCGCAGCAGATCCCGCCGCTCGCGCACACCCCGCTCGCGCACGCCCCGTCGCGCCCGCAGGCGTCGCCGTCGTCGCG
>Ga0164241_10006569_pt1 | contig 10583 bp, 11 predicted proteins | sample OricomyardsoilBY_FD_108780 | JGI IMG/M metagenome (GOLD analysis project Ga0164241, IMG submission 108780) | Backyard soil microbial communities from Emeryville, California, USA - Original compost - Back yard soil (BY) | ecosystem: Environmental > Terrestrial > Soil > Unclassified | place: USA... | reverse complement strand
CGTGCAACAATGTGGGGATCAACACGATCACCGACGCGATCGTGCGGCATGGCTGTGCGACCGTGGATGCGATCGGCGGACGGACGGGTGCCGGAACCAATTGCGGTTCGTGCCGGCCGGAAATCCGCCGGCTTCTCGATGCCGTTCGCACGCGGGAGCCGGCCGAGGCGTAGCGCGTTCAGGCTCGGTTCACGGGCGAGCCATTAATGCGTACCCTGCAGAGAAGCAGCCTCGTTTTTGACGGGGCTGCCGCGTGTGCTTGCGTGTGGGGCAAGAGCAATGAGCTACAGGTTTGGCGACTTCGAACTCGATGAGAATGCCCGCTCGCTGATGCTGCGCGGGGAGATCGAGGACGTGCAGCCGCGCGTGCTCGAGCTGCTCTGCTATCTGGTCAAGCATGCCGGGCGCGTCGTGCCCAAGGACGAACTGCTCGACGAGCTGTGGCCGGGCGTGATCGTCACCGAGTCCTCGTTGCAGCGCGCCGCCAGCCTCGCGCGGCGGACGCTGACGGAGGGCGGGCTCGGCCACGCCATCCAGAATTTCCCCAAGCGCGGCTACCGCTTCGCGCTCGATCAATCGAACGTTGCGGCTTTCACGCCGAATGCGGGTGTCGATGGCCACGCGCTTGCGGCTGCCAAGCAGGCGGCGCTCAACCGCAATTGGGAGAGCGCGTCGGCAGGGTTCGCGGCGGTGGCGGCGACGACGGCATTAGGCGCAGATGATCTCGAATTGTGGGCGCTGTCGGACGAGTGCCGCGGGCGCCCGGTCGAGGCTATCCCGGCGCTGACGCGCGCGGTGGAGCTTCACCTTGCCGCGGGCCGCAACGATCGGGCGGGCCGCGCCGCGGTGACGCTGGCGAAGGTCGAGCTCGAGCGGGCGGCATCGGCGCGGGCGCAGGGATGGATCGAGCGCGCCAAGGAGATGCTTGCCGGCGTCGATGATCCCGGCGTGCACGCGTACCTCTTGTGGATGCAGTCGCGGCTCGCGACGTTTGGCGGCCGGGCGGAGAGTGCGCTCGATCTCGCGTCGCGCGCCGCCGAGTATGCGGAACGGTCGGGCGATCGCGGACTGCGCGCGCTGACGCTGTCCTATCAGGGCTTCTATGAGCTCTCGCTTGGCCGCGTCGACGAGGGCAGCCGGCTGCAGAACCATGCGGCGGCGATTGCGCTGTCGAGCCAGGATGTCGATCCGATCACGGGCAGCCTCATCTACTGCAATATCCTGTGGAGTTGCCGCACCTATGCGGACTGGGAACGCGCGCTGCAGTGGAGCGACGGCTTCGAGGAATGGTGCCGCGCGAGTTTTGCCGAGAATCCAGGTGCATGCGATCTGCATCGCGCCGAAATCCTCGGGGCCCGCGGGACGCTGACCGAAGCGTTCGAGAAGATCACTATCGCTCTGCCGAAGCTGTCGGTCGAGGAAGCGTGGTCGATCGGCGAAGGCTATCGCGTGCGCGGCGACATTGCGGGGATGCTTGGCAACATGGCCGACGCGAAGTCCGACTACGAGATGGCCTATTCTCTGGGCTGGGACGCGGAACCCGGAAACGCCATTCTACTGTCGGAACAGGGCGAACACGCCGCGGCTCTGGCGGCGCTCGACCGTGTGCTCGAGGGGCGCTCGTGGTTTCATCTGCAGCGCAGGGGCGTGCTGCTGGCCAATGCCGCCCGCATCGCGGCGCGCGCCGGAAATGCGGAACGCGCGGAGGCTTATCTCGGTCAACTGGCTGCCGACGAAGCGCGGTGGTCGCAGCCCACCATTCGCGCGCTTGTGGCGGAGGCGCGGGCCGACCTCGCACCGGCGGGCGACAGGGCGGCGCTGCAACTGCGGCTCCTCGCGCGCCAGCTCTGGACCAGTGCGCGGATCGACTATCATGCGACACGCATGCGGCTCGAACTGGCGCAGGCCTATCTTGCGATGGGCGACGTCGCCGGAGCCGATGCAGAGCTGGCGGCGGCCGAGCGGTCGGCGCAACGGATCGCTTCGCCGCGGCTTATTTCGGACTGTGCGCGAATCCGGCGCGATACGGCGCCTCGCCGCCAGGCGGTCGTGGCGGCGGCCCACAGGTAAGCTCTTGATAAGGGCGCGATAAGGACCGCAACGCGGCCCCGCAATAGACCAGTCCTCGATCACGCACTGAGCGTGAAGCAACCAACGAGGACGAAATGCAACTCTATGTTATCCGCCGCCCCAGCGCCTGGGGCGACCAGCCCGAGCTCGAAGCCTGCGCGGAAGAATCCGCTCGCGTCGGCGACCAGGAAATGCCGGATAGCGTGCGCTGGATCCGCAGCTATGTGGTCAACGAGCCCGACGGCCGTCTCGGCACCTTCTGCGTCTATGAAGCGGCCAATGGCGAGGCGATCCGCGAACATGCGCGCCGCGTCGGCATGCCGGGCGAAGAGTTCTACCCGGTCGCCGACACGGTGATCATCCGCCGCGATCCGGCCAAGGCTGCGGCCTGACATCCCCACTCAAGGACAAATCGAAATGAACAGCAAGCTTTCGCTCGCGATCATTGCCGCCGGCCTGATCGCTTCCACCTTCGCCGCGCTTCCGGCGTTCGCTCATGGGGACCACGCGCACGGCGTCAATGCCACCAACCCGCTCGCCGCCGAGGTCCGTGCGGCCAATGAGCGGTTCGCCGACGTCAATGCGGCGACCGCCGAGGGGTATGCGCCGATCCCGTGCGTCTCCGGTATCGAAGGCGGCGCGATGGGCATCCACTATGTCAACGGCGCGCTCATCGACGACGGTGTCGTCGATATCGGCAAGCCCGAGGCCGTGATGTACGAGCCTAAGGCCGACGGTTCACTCGAACTCGTCGCGGTCGAATACATCACACACAAGGGACCGGCCGCACTGGGCGGGCATCTCTTCAGCTTCACCGGTGCGCCCAACCGCTACGGCCTCGACCCGTTCTACGAACTCCATGTCTGGGCCTGGCGCGACAATCCGACGGGCACGTTCGCCGACATGAACCCCAACGTCTCGTGCGACGCGGCGATCGAGGCCGCGCAATGAGCGACAAGGAGTTCAACCATGGCACTCGCTGACCCAATCGCTGCACGCGCCGTTCCCCGCTTCGGCTGGCTCTCACGCCTCACGCCGCACCGGCAACCCCGTGCTCCTCGCTTCGAGCCGATCGCCGACCTGCCGCCTTACCTGCTCTACGACATCGGGCTTTCGCCCCAGCGCCGGGATCAGGATCGCCGCTGGTAGCGGTTCACCCACACTGGAACATCATTCGGCTGCACCCCCGGCGTGGGGTGCGGCCGGCACTGGATTTGACGGCTATGGATATCCTCATCAACGCAGCGAACGTGCTTTACGTGATCGCCTATTTCACCACCGACATGCTGCGGCTGAGGGTGCTGACCCTTGTCGCCGCGGCGTGTCTTGCGACGTATTTCGCGAGCCAGCCGGTGCCGCTCTGGACGGTGGTCGGATGGAATCTGTTCTTCTTCGCGCTCAATGCCGGACAGCTCACCCGGCTGCTCCTGCCGCGGTGGCGGGAGAAGCGTGCGGCGGCGCAGCGCTCAATAGCCGCGCGAGAACGCGTCGTAGACGGTGCCCGGGCCACAGACGTGCTCGGGGGCGTTGATGGCGCCCATGACGCGGCCACCGGCGATGTAGACCGCCGAGACGCTCGTTCCGCCACGGATGACGCAGACGTACCACCCCTTCGCCTCGGTGATGCTCCAGGGCATGCCGGGTTGCGGGGCCGAGATCATCGCCTGCTCGTCCTTGACGAGCATGTGGTCGGCGACGAGCTGCTTGTAGTTGGCGGGCGGTGGATCGACCCGCCCTGAGATGTTGAGGCCGCTGAGCATCCCGGTCGGGCCGCTGCATCCGGCAAGCATAAGGACTGCAAGGAGGTGAGGCCGCATCAGCTCAGGCGCGACCGGTCAGGGTGAGAAACAGCATCAGGCCGACGGGGACGACGAGCAACGGGACGACGACAATGCCATTGGCCCCCATCGCGTAGGCGATGATCCCGATCGCGCCCAAGACGATCGCACCGATCTCGATGATCCCCGGTAGTACTCGCACTGCAACACGCCCCTAAATATTGAGACAATATTTGCGTGTTTTGTCGCAAGTGGCAAGCGGACATTGCCGGCTCGGGGCCGATCAGCGCTTGAGCTCGATGAACGAGGTGATATCGCCGCCGGTGCCGCCGGGGCGGCGGACCTTGGTGTCGACGGTGATTTTGCTGGTGGTCATCTTCATCACCGAGGTGCCGACGGCCATGCCCTTCATCTTGCCTTCGAAGATCACGGCGTTGCCGCTCTTTTTGCCTACGGTGATCTCGCCGCCGGCCGATTTGGCTTCGTACTGCTTCTTGTCGTCGTTGTAGGTGATGACGCCCGAAAAGCTCTGCGCGCCGAATTCGGTGACATCGCATTTGACCGCGAAGTTCACGCCGGCCGAACGCGGACGCACCGTCAGGGTGCAATCGACCTTGCCGGTTTCGGCACCGGTGATCGTGCCCTTGCCCTTCCACACGCCGGCAAGCTTGCCGAGAAACGCGTCTTCGGTTGGGCCGGCGATGGCGGCCGCAGGGGCGAGCACGAGGGCGGCGGCAAGGGCGAAGCGGGCAAGACGGGTCATGAAAGCTCCGAGAATCAGGGTGGTGCACGATGGCACGCCGATAAAGGCGGCGGAACGGCGCGCGGGGACGCGTCCACGAAAAGAGCGGCCCCGATGGAGCCGCTCTGGATCGCGGTGGACAGGTTACGGTCAGACCGGCGGGACCGGCAGGTAGACGTTGCGGTAGTCGCGGATCTGGTCGGGCGAATAGGCCGGCGCGGCCTCGTCGAACCCGCCCCAGCCTTCGGCGAGATAATCGGTGCGGCGCTGGTCGATGTCGACGCCCGTGGCGTTCTGCAGGATCGCCGAGGCGGTGTCGGCGCGGACATCGTCGGCACGCACGGAGACGAGCGTGCCGCCGCGGCGCACGCCCTCGGCATAGACGTGAGCTTCCTCTTCGGGCACGCCGGCATTGGCGAGAGCCCCGAGCAGGCCGCCGGCAACGCCACCGACGGCAGCGCCTGCGACCGCGCCGACCGCCGTCGCGATCAGCCAGCCGCCGGCGATGACGGGACCGATGCCGGGAATGGCGAGCGTGCCGAGCCCCGCGAGGAGACCCGCACCGCCGCCTGCGACGGCGCCAACGCCGGCACCGGCCGCAGCACCTTCGCCGGCATCCATATCGTCATCGGCGACATCGCCGGCGACGTTGTTGGCAATCAGCGAGATGTCGGCACTCGAAAAGCCCGCGTCTTTGAGCGCACGGACCGCCGATGCGGCGTGATCGTAAGTGTCAAACAGGGCAGTAACGGTTCGCATAAGCAACCTCCCAGGCAATGAGTGGAGAATGGGCGCAATCGACCCTTCATCGGGTCAACTCGAAAATGCCCCTCGCGTTCCCCGCGTGCGGACAACAAAACCCGCGCCCGGCAGGGCAAATGCGTTGACGTTTATCCAATGGCCGCGCTAGAGAGCCACCCCGCGCCTTCCAGGCAATGAGCTCCTGACCCGCCTGCGTCCCAACAAGACGTGAAGTGGCCGTTCCGGCACCCCGCCGGTTCGTTTCGGACGGCGCGGTTTAGATATGCCCACTCGGAGTTCATTGATGTCTGTGCCCGCCAAACCGCTCTGGCAGCGGTTCCTCATCTTCCTGTTGCCGCTGATGCTCAGCAACATCCTGCAGTCGCTGTCGGGGACGATCAATTCGATCTTCATCGGCCAGCTTCTGGGGGTCGAAGCCCTCGCCGCGATGTCGACCTTCTTTCCGGTGATGTTCCTCCTGATCTCCTTCATCATCGGCCTCGCTTCGGGCTCGACGGTGCTGATCGGCCAGGCCTATGGGGCCAAGAATATCCGCAAGGTGAAGGAAGTCGCCGGCACGACGATCACCTCGGCCTTCGTCATTGGTCTTGTCATCGCAGCGATCGGCGTCTTCTTCACCGAGAGCCTGATGCGCATGCTCGGCGCGCCCGACAACGTGATCGCGCAGTCGGTGTCCTATGGGCGCATCGTGCTCATCGGCATGCCGGGCTTTTTCATCTTTCTCATCGTCACTTCGGTGCTGCGCGGTGTCGGGGATACGGTGACGCCGCTGATCTCGCTGATCCTGTCGATCGGCGTCGGCCTCATCGTCACGCCCGCGCTGATCCTGGGCTGGGGTGGCCTGCCGCAGATCGGCGTCGATGCCGCCGCAGTGGCCTTCATCGCCGGCTTCATGGTCGTCCTGGTGTTCCTGTTCTTCTACCTGCGCGCGCGGAAGAGCCCGCTCGCGCCGGACGCGGAACTGCTGAGTGATCTCAAGATCAATCTGCCGCTGCTCGGCACGATCCTTCGGCTCGGAATACCCGCGGGCGTCCAGATGATCGTCTCGTCGGTCGCGGCGCTGGTTGTCGTCGGGGTGATCAACCGGTTCGGCTCGAACGCGACCGCGGCGTATGGCGCGGTGAACCAGGTGCTGAGCTATATCCAGTTCCCCGCGATGTCGATCATGATCGCGACCTCGATCTTCGGGGCGCAGGCGATCGGCGCGGGGCAGCTCGATCAGTTGCGCCGCATCGTGCGTACCGGCTTGATGCTGAACCTCATTATCACCGGTGCACTGGTGATTATCGCCTACGTCTTCTCGCAGCGGTTGGTGGAACTGTTCATCACGTCGCCCGAAGTGATCGAGATCACTGAAACGCTGCTCCATATCGTCTTGTGGAGCACGCTCCTGTTCGGCTTCGGCGGTGTGCTGTCTGGCATGATGCGCGCGTCGGGCGATGTGTTGATCCCGATGCTGCTCAGCCTGGGCACGATCCTGTTCGTCGAGTTGCCGCTGGCGCTCTATCTGTCGCGTACGTCACTGGGCCTCAGCGGGATCTGGTGGGCCTACACGGCAAGCTTCTCGACGATGCTGATCGTCCAGGCGAGCTATTACTGGGTCTTCTGGCGGCACAAGCCGATCAAGAAGCTGGTCTGAGCGCGCGCTCGATCCAGCTCACGGCGAAGGGGACGATCTCCCTCGCCTCCACGAGAATTGAGGGCGCGGCGCCGATGGTGCCGCGCCGGCCTTTTCCGGTGGCGAGGAAGTCCTCGACGATCGTCGCGAAATAGTCGTCGGCCATTCCGTCCGGGGGTTCCGATGTGTCGAACTCCTCGAACCAGCGCCAGACGGCCTTGCCGTCGATCAGCAGCGGGGACTCGTAGCGGCGGATGCGCTTGGGCGCGAACTGCGCGAGATGCTCGGCGTGATGCAGCAGAGTCATGGTGTCGAGCGGAGCGCCGAGCATCAGAGTCTTGCCATTGGCCTCGACGAGCTTGCCGAGCGGCGAGTCCGGACCGTAGCCGTAGTCGAGCGCGTGGCCGGCGGTGAACCATGCGGCCTTACCGCCGATGGCTGCCATCGAGGCGCCGGGGTTGCGGCTGCGCAGCGCGCCGGGTGTCGTGCGCAGCATCTCGGGAAAGAAGCCGACGTCGCGGATCGAGCGCGAGGCCAACGGATCGAAGGGCGGGATGTGTTGGCGCATCTCCGGCTGCAGGACGACGTCGTCCTCGCTCTGCCAGTCGGTGTAGCCGATGATCGTGCCATCGGGACCGACCGCATCGCGGAGAGCCCACAGAATCTGGTCGGCGCCACCGATGACGGGGCCGACACTGCGCAGGGCCGCGTGCACAAGAACCGCATCGCCCGGCACCAGGCCGAGCGCGCGAAGATCGCTCGTGAGACTGGCCCGCGTGGCCGTCAGTTGGCGGCCCCGGCGTAGCGGCGCTCGGGCTTGGGCGCCGACGTCGCTTCGTGCACCCGGTCGTAATTGGCGCGCGCCTCGTTGACTGAATGCATGTGTTCTCCGGCCCAGTTCCAGAGCGCATCGAGCGGCTCGGTCAGGGTGCGGCCGAGCTCGGTAAGCTGGTATTCGACGCGCGGCGGAATCTCGGGGTAGACCGTGCGCGTCACGAGACCGTCGCGCTCGAGATTACGCAGGGTGAGGGTCAGCATGCGCTGGCTGATGCCGCCGATGGCGTGGCGCAGCTCGTTGAAGCGCATGGTCTTACGCGTCAGATGGCCCACCACCATGACGCTCCATTTATCGCCGATGCGGTTGAGGATGTCGCCCATCGCGCCGCAAATCTGCAGCTGGTTGCCGTCTGCCCGGAATGCCATGTCGGAAGTCCCTGAAGTTGCAGGCACCAACATAGTGCAGGTTACTGACTGTTACTAGGGCTCAGTTTGATAGCCACTTGGCGTTTCGCTGGCCTTTGCCGATGGTCGGGGCGGAGCGGCGGCGGGATCAATGAGCGAAGATCGTATCCGGGAGCTGGTGGAGCAGATGACGCTCGCCGAGCAGGTGAGCCTGCTGTCGGGCGAGGATTTCTGGTCGCTTCCGGCCATCCCGCGGCTGGGTATCCACAAGCTCAGGATGAGCGACGGGCCGAACGGCGCGCGGGGCAGCGGCGCACAGACGGCGGCGGCGTTCCCGTGCGGCATCGCGATGGGCGCGACGTGGAATGTGGAGCTGGCGCGCGAGATCGGCGCGGCGCTGGCCGACGAGGTCAAATCGAAGGGCGCGCATGTGGCGCTGGCGCCGACAGTCAACATCCATCGGTCGGCGACGAGCGGCCGCAATTTCGAGTGCTACTCGGAGGATCCGGTCCTGAGCGCGAGGCTCGGCGGCGCGGTGATCGAGGGGCTGCAGGGCGAAGGCGTGGCCGCGGCGGTCAAACACTATGTGGGCAATGATTCCGAGATCGAGCGGCGCAGCATCAACTCGATGATCGACGAGCGCACGCTGCGCGAAGTATATCTGGTGCCGTTCGAGCACGCCGTGAAAGTCGCCGGCACCTGGGGCATCATGGCGGCCTACAACAAGGTCAACGGCACGCTGATGTCGGAGCATGAGTGGCTGCTGACGAGTGTGCTGCGCAACGAGTGGCACTACGACGGCGTCGTGATGTCGGACTGGTTCGGCTCGTATGCCACGGTGCCCGCTGCAATGGCCGGCCTCGATATCGAGATGCCGGGGCCACCGCGCGACCGGGCGGACAAGCTCGTCGATGCGGTGAACGCCGGGAAGGTTCCGGCGGCGATCGTGCGCGATCTCGCGCTCAACGTGCTGCGGCTGATGGTGCGGACGGGCTCTATCGATGACGAGCATCCACACGAGGAGGTCGCCAACGATCGCCCCACGCATCGCGAGCTGATCCGCCGCGCCGGCGCCGAGAGCATCGTGCTCCTGCAGAACCACGGGCTGTTGCCGCTCGACCCGCAAACGATCGGCAGGATCGCGGTGATTGGCCCCAACGCGAAGACGGCGCGGATCATGGGCGGAGGCAGTGCGCAGCTCAACGCGCATTATGCGGTGTCGCCGTGGGAGGGGCTGCTGAGACTGTTCGGCGAGGAGCGCATGGTGTTCGCGCCGGGCGTCGACAACAACCGCTATGTGCCGCGCTTCGAGGGGGTGTTCGACGTCCAGTTCTTCAACTCGTCGAATTTCAGCGGCGATGCCGTGGCAGGGCCGACGCAGAGCGGTGGCGAGGGGTGGGTGTTTCCAGGGCCGGAGATCGCGGACAAGGCCGTCTGGTCGGCGCGCTACACTGCGGAGTTCGTGCCCGAGGCAACGGGTGACTACGAGGTCGGGGTCTTCGCCTCGATCTATGCGCGGGTGAAGGTCGACGGCGAGACGATCGCCGACGCCTGGGGCCCGCGCTGGAAGCAGGGGCCGACGCTGTTCGATCAAGGCTGCCAGGAGGTGGTCGGTACCGTTCGCCTGCAGGCGGGGCGGAGCTACAAGCTTGAGCTCGAGATCGGCAAGAAGCCGTCCGAGTTCGTGGCGTTCCGCATGGGCATCGGCCTGCCGCTGGGCGACAAGTCGATCCGCGAGGCGGTGACGGTCGCGCGCGAGGCCGACGTCGCCATCGTCTGCGTGGGGCGCAACGGCGAGTGGGACAGCGAAGGCGGCGACCTGCCGGACATCACGCTGCCCGGCCGGCAGGACGAACTGGTGAGCGCGGTGGCGAAGGCCAACAAGCGCACCATCGTCGTGCTGCAGACCGGCGGGCCGGTCGAGATGCCGTGGCTCGAGCAGGTCGCGGGGGTCATAGAGGCCTGGTATCCGGGCCAGGAGGCGGGCAACGCCATCGCCGACGTGCTCGCCGGTGTCGCGGAACCCGGGGGCAGGCTACCGCAGACCTTCCCGATCCACTGGAACGATAATCCAACCCATTCGCAGGACCGCGAGATCTATCCGGGTCTCAACGGCAATGTGCGCTACGAAGAGGGAGTGTTCGTCGGCTACCGCCACTACGACCGGCACGGCGTCGCGCCTATGTTCCCGTTCGGCTTCGGGCTCAGCTACACCAGCATCGAGCTCAGCGACCTCGCGGTCGACGCGAGCAAGTTCGAGAGCGATGGGCGCGTCGAGGTGTTCGTCACGGCGACCAATGTGGGCATGCGTCCCGGCAGCGAGGTTATCCAGCTCTATGTTGGCGATGAAGCCTCGTCGCTGCCGAGGCCGGCCAAGGAGCTCAAGGCGTTCGCCAAGGTACATCTCGCACCGGGCGAGACGCGGCGCGTG
>Ga0164241_10006568_pt1 | contig 10583 bp, 8 predicted proteins | sample OricomyardsoilBY_FD_108780 | JGI IMG/M metagenome (GOLD analysis project Ga0164241, IMG submission 108780) | Backyard soil microbial communities from Emeryville, California, USA - Original compost - Back yard soil (BY) | ecosystem: Environmental > Terrestrial > Soil > Unclassified | place: USA... | reverse complement strand
GGACGCCGTGAGCGCGCTCGGCGGCATGAACGCGGCCGTGTTCGGTATCGTGATCACGGTCGTCAGCATCATCGTGCAGCTCTCGGCCGATCGCTTCACGGGCGTGGCCCGCATGTTCTTCGCCGATCGCGTGAACCTGGGGGTCGCAGGCTACTACGTCGTGTCGTGCGTCGTCGGCGTGTGGCTCAGCGTCACGCTCAAGCACGACTACGTGCCGCACTGGACGCTCTTCGCGATGATCTGCGCGACGACCGGCAGTCTGGTGCTGATGGGCCCGTATTTCAGCTACGTGTTCCGCTTCCTCGAGCCGATGAACATCGTGCGCCGCATCCGCGCGGACGCCGTCTCGATCGCGCGTCGCGGCGCGAGCGAGCAGCAACCGGACCAGGTTTCGGCGGCGCAAGCGGCCGCGCTCGCCGCGATGGAAGAGCTCACCGACATCACGAGCAACAGCATCTCGGGTAAGGACAAGATCATCGCGAGCGGCGCCGTCGACGCGCTCAAGGACTTCACGCTCGAGTACCTGCGCGTGAAGCCCACGGCGACGGAGGCGTGGTTCCGCATCGGCGACGACATCCGCGCAAACCCCGATTTCGTCGCGATGGATCCGGAGTCGCTCGCGGATCTCGTCGAGCGTCGCACCTGGGTCGAGTGGAAGGTCCTCCGGCAGTACCTCGGCATCTACAACGAGTCGCTCGCCGTGATGCGCGACATCAATTACCTGATCGCCATCGATACGCGCTACATCGCGGAAGCGGCCGTGGAGCGCAAGGACGCCGAGCTCGTCGAGCTCGGCGTGCGTTTCATGAACTCGTACCTGCGGGCGACGCTGAACGCCCGCGACGTGCGCACCGCCTACAACGTCTTGAACCAATACCGCTTGCTCGTGGAGGCGATGATCCGCCAAGGCAACACCACCGCGGCGCTCGAGGGCGTGCGCCACATGGCCTACTACGGGCACGTGAGCTTCGACATGAAGCTGCCGTTCGTCACCGAGACCATCGCCTACGACGTCTCGGCGCTGTGCCAGTACGCGAACGAGCTCGGCTCCTCGGAAGAGGACGCGATGCTGCAGCAGTTCCTCGAGCTCGACCGCCCCTTGCGCGTGAGCGTGCAGGAGAGCGCCCTGCTCGGCGTGCGCAAAGCGCAGGTCAAGCTCGCCGCCTATTATTTGATGCGCGGGATGGAAGAGAAGGCGCGACTCATCTCGCGCGACATGGACCACGAGCCCGCGGAGCGGCTGGCGTCGATCCGTCGCGCGCTCGAGAGCGTCACGAGCAAGGATTTTTGGGAGATCATCGATCGCGGGCGCAACTTCGAATACATGCCCCCCGCGCAGCGCGCCTGTCTCGACACGTTCTTCGGCTGGCTGAACGTCGCGCCGAGCGAGCGCGCCGCGAGTCAACCGCCCTGAGACCGGGGCGGCGTCCTCAGCGCGAAGGGGCGGGCGGCGGAACGCTCCTACCCGTGACCACACCGAGCGCCGCGAGCACGCCGTCGAGCAGGGCCTCGTCGCGGCGCATGATGGCGACGTGGAGCAGCCGTGCGCGATCGTCGCCGGCGGGGAGCGTCGCGAGCAGAGCGCGTCCCGTGCGAAGCTTGGCCTCGAGCCGCTCGCGATGAGAGCCCGCCGACAGCGGCGGCGCGGTGACGGCCGGGGCGGGCGGCGCGGCGGAAGCCGCCGGGGACGAGCGCTCGCGGACCGCCGACTCGTTATCGGCGTTGCTCGGGGGGGCGCGGTGCCTGGCGGGAGGAGTCATCGTCTTATTCTTGGAACGGTTGTTTCTCTAGAACACTTACGTTGCAGAATTCGTTCCGTTCCATATGACTCGGTGGGGTACTCGCGGCTTGGTGGCTCAAGCCCCTGAAAATCCATACTTCTACGCCGGCCACGGGGCCGCCCTGCACCCGGGCGACCGCTGCTTTACAGTCCCGGTGGAGTCGACTCTGAACGCAAGTTGGCGCAGCGCGACTCGGCGATCAGGGCCTCGGGCATTGCCGAACTTGCCAAGGTGCTGGTCGGTTTCTATGGTCCCGTCGTCGTGCGAGCCTGGCTATTCCCTCCGGAGAGCGTCGAGTCGCCCCGGATGTTCGAAAGTAACTTCATCGATCTGTTCTCGCGGACGCACCCGATGGTCGTGCCCGCGTTGTTCGTTCCGGGCGCGCTCTTCGGCTTCGTGCGCAGCATGACGCACGGCGGGCAGGGCTTCGGTGTCACCTGTGCGCTCGCCTTCTCCGGCTTCGTCGCCTGGACGCTCGCCGAGTACTGGCTGCATCGGCTCTTCTTCCACTGGCAGCCAGGCGGCAAGTGGGGCGAGCGCATGCATTTTCTCGTGCACGGCGTTCACCACACCTGGCCACGCGACAAGTACCGGCTCGTGATGCCGCCGGCCGTGAGCATTTCGCTCTACTTCATCTTCCTCGGGATCTTCTGGGCGACGCTCGGCCCGCGCTACATGTGGGGTTTCCACTCCGGGTTCGTCGTCGGTTACATGTTCTACGATCTCACCCACTACTACCTACATCACTACAGTCCGAAGACGGAGTACGGCCGGCGCCTGAAGAAGAACCACATGCTGCACCACTTCAAGGACCACGAGAGCCGCTTCTGCGTGTCGAACCTGGTGTGGGATCGCGTGTTCGGAACCGGTCCGCGCTGACTCCCGTCCTCACCGTCGAAAAGCTCGTGCCCGGAGGCGCGGGTTTCTGTCGCCTCCCCGACGGGCGCCCGGCGTTCGTCGAGGGCGCCCTGCCGGGCGATCGCGTGCGCATCGTCACGCAACGCGACAAGAAGAGCTTCGTCGAAGCCACGAGCTTCGAGCTCGTCGAGCCGAGCTCCGAGCGCATCCAAGCGCCGTGTCCCGTCGCGGAAGCCTGCGGCGGCTGCGCGTTGATGGCGCTCCCGTACCCGCTGCAGCTCCGGCAGAAGGCGGAGCTGGTCGTCGAAGCGCTGGCGCGCACGGGTGGGGTGCGTCTGCCGGAATTGCCCGAGGTCGTGACGGCGGGCGAACCGCTTCGGTACCGCCTGCGCGTGCGCCTGCACGTCGACGAGCGAGGCAACGTCGGTTTCTTTGCGCGGCGCTCGCAGCTGCTCGTCGAGCCGCCGAGTTGCGCCGTGATCGCGACCGAGCTCGGTCGGGTCTTCGACGCCCTGCGCGCCTTGCCGGCGGCCCAGAAGCGCGCGCTCGGCGCGCATTTCTCGAGCGTGGACCTACGTGCGGTTCCCGACGACGGCGGTGTGGAGCTCGAGCTCTTGCCGCGCGAGGGCAAGCCCGCGAGCGCGCCGGCCGTCGACGCGCTCGTGACGGCGCTCGCCGAGCACGCACGCGTCGGCAGCGGTGCGCAGCGCCGCTCGGGGCTTCGGCGTTACGCGTTGCCGGGTGGCGGGTTTTTGCGCGTGCCCTCCGGAGGTTTCACGCAGGTCAATTGGGACGTGAACGCGCGCCTGATCGCCGCGGTCGTCGACGGCGCCACGCGGCGCGCGCTCCGAACGTTTTTGGATCTGTACGCGGGGGTCGGCAATTTCGCGGTGCCGCTCGCGCTCGCGGGGCTCACGGGCACCGCCGTCGAGCTCGAGCACCAGGCGACGGCCGCCTTGCGCGAGGCCTTGCGCGAGCAGGATTTGGGTCGGGTGAAGGTGCTCGAGGGTGAGGTGGGCGCGATCCTCGCCCGAAGGGGTCACGAGCTGAGCGCCGAGCTCGTCGTGCTCGACCCGCCGCGGGCGGGGGCGAAGACCGCGCTCGGTCCGCTCGTGAAGCTCGCGCCGCGCGCCATCGCGTACGTGGCGTGCGATCCGGTGACGCTCGCGCGCGACGTTCGCGTGCTTGCCGCCGATGGTTACCGGCTCGAGAGCGTCACCTGCTTCGATATGTTCCCGCAGACGCACCACGTCGAAACGCTCGCGTGGCTCGTGCGCGGCTGACGGCGCCGCCCCTTTGTTGGCCCGGCGCCGCCGGCTCGGGAAACTGCGAGCTCCCGGCACCCTGACTTTGGCCGGAGGAGGCTTCCATGCAGTTGGTCCTGCACGCGAAAACGAGTCCAGCGGCGCTCTGGATTGTGTCGAACGGCGAGGTGACGATTGGTCCGGTGCGTACGGAGCTCCTCTTGCGGGGGATCCGCCACGGGCGCGTGCCACCCGATTGTCAGGTGCGGGCGGCGGGCTCCGACGAATGGCGGCCGCTCGACGCGCTGCGCGAGGTGGCCGCCCTCCACGGCAATGGCGGTTCGGTCGGGGACTTTCAGCGCGCGGCCGCCGAGATCGCCGCGGCGAACGACGAACGCGAAGTCCTGCTGCTCCTGCTCCACGGCGCGGCTGCCGCGACGCGCGCCACGCGCGGGCTCATTCATCGCCAGCGGCTGCCGGTCGACCTACCGGTCACGTCGTATTGCTTGGGTGGCCTCGAGGACAATCTCGGCAACGTCATCTCGTACCAGGATCCGGCGTACACCCAGGCGCTCGGGGGCCAGGCGCTCCTCGGCTCGCCGTCCGACGGTCTCGCCGAGCGCATCGTCGCCGAGCGTCTCGGTGACCGAACGCTGGCGGGCGTCGCGATGATCCCGGTCACCCATGGCACCGAGCTGGCGGCGATGCTGGAGCTCGGGCGTGAAGACCGCGGCTTTCGCCTGAGCGACGCCGATGCCCTCAGCCGGCTTGCCACTCTGGCGGTCGCGCGCCTTGAGGAGCTCTGAACGCACAAAAAGGCAGCGGCCCGGAGCTAGGGGAGGCTCCAGGCCGCTGAGTGGTCTAAGGAGGCGGCGACCGAGGCGGAGGGGGGGGCACCAAGGGCGCCGCCTTCGAGGAGTCCTTAGTGCATCCTCCGTGCCAAGCGACGGGCCACCTAAAATCAAGTAGTTAGGTACCAGTCGCCACTGCGCTGGTTTCAAACCTGAAAATTGCAGAAGCGGTTACGAAACGCGGACGTGACAGGCCCGGCGGTGTCAGGCCTTTTCATGTTCCCACCGGCGCAGCGTGGGGGCGAGGGCGAAGCAGAGGACGGCAGCCACCAGGGCGGCCAGCGCGATCTTGCCGAAGACGCCGCCGTACACGAGCACGGTATCGGACGGCAGCGGGACCTTGAGCTCAGCCGCGCCTTCGCTCACGCCGGTGAATTGGGAAATGATCGCCGCGAGGTACTGGGAGAACGCCGTTGCCAGGAACCAAACGCCCATGACGGTGCTCACGAGCAGCGGGGGGGACAGGCGGGTCACCATGCTCAGACCGACGGGTGAGAGACAAAGCTCGCCCGTCGTTTGCAGGAGGTAGCCGAGCACCAGCCAGCCGACCGCGACCATGCCGCGCGGGGTCGCCGTGTGTGCGCCGTACCAGAGCGCGGCGAAACCGAGCGAAAGCTGGAAGAGCGCCAGGCCGAACTTGGCCGGCGTGCTCGGCTCGCGGCCCCGCTTGCCGAGCGCAGCCCAGAGGGCCGTCAGCACCAGGCCGAACAGCAGGATGAAGACGGGGTTCGTCGCCTGGAAGATGCTCGCGGGAATTTCGGCGCCGCGCGCGCCGATGCCCATGCCGACGTTGCCGGGCGTCACGGCCCAGGGGACGCGAAAATTCGGGTCGCCTTCGTGGGCCGCCCGCAAGCCGTCGAGCTCTTTTTGAGTGAAGACGCGCGCGCCGTTCAGGTAGCCGACCTGCTCTTGGGTGGGCGTGAGCTCGAGCACGCGTCCGACGTCGGCGGCCGTCACGTGACTCTGCTCGTTCACGCGGTCGACGTTGCGATCGGTGAAGTTGTTGATGGAGCGCCCCGCCTGCTCGAAGAACGACCAGAAGAGCAGCGAGAAGAACATCAGCACCATCACGACCTGCAGCCGCTCGCGCGCGACTTTGTCGAGCCGCGTGAGGGCGCGCAGGAGGTAGGCGACCGCGAACACGCCCGTCGCCGTCAGCACCAGACCAGCCGGCTTGCTGATCTCTTTGGCTACTTGCGCGACGATTTGGAAAAACGCGCTGTCACTGTGGGCGAGGCCCGCGACCGCTTCGCGCGACAGCAGCGAAACCGGCGCGTGGTCGCGCGTGAACGTCGAGAAGCCCGACACGAGCAGGGCGAAGAGGGGCAGGCTCGCGAGGGTGCCGAGGTAGACGAGCCACTCCCTCGTGACGGGGCCCACTTTCTCGCGCAGGCGCGCCGGATCGCGCGGCTGCCCCGCCGTGCGCGGGATCCCGCCGCGCTGGAGAGCGACCGCCGCCGCGCCGGCCGCCGCGAGCAGCGCGGCCCCGACCAGCAGATTCACGCCGAAAGACAGCGGGTTGCTCGGGCGCAGCAGCACGAGGCCCGCGCTCGTCGCGAGCGCCGTGAGCACGATGAGCGACTGCGCGAGCCGGGTCGGCAAGACGAACGTCGCGAGCCCGCTCAGCATGCCGACCGTCGCGAGGCCGAAGCCGTAGTGCCAGCCGTACGTCTCGCCGATGTAGCCGCACAGCAGCGGCGAGAGCGCGGCTCCCAGGTTCACGCCCATGTAGAAGAGGGTGAACCCGCCGTCGCGGAGCGGGCTTCCCTCCGGGTAGAGTGAGCCGACGATGGCGGAGATGTTCGGCTTGAAGAGGCCGTTGCCCGCGATGAGCAGCGCGAGAGCGCCGTAGAACGCCGTCGCGTTCTCGATCGTCATGACGAGGTGCCCGGACGCCATCAAGAGGCCGCCCGCCACGACGGCCCGCCGCGCGCCGAGCAAGCGGTCGGCGAGCATCCCGCCGAAGAACGGCGTCATGTAGACGAGGGCGGTGTAGGAGCCGTACACGGCGTACGCGCTCCGATCGCCGTAGTGCAAAAACCCCTTCAGCATGTAAAAGAGGAGCAGCGCCCGCATCCCGTAGAACGAGAAGCGCTCCCACATCTCGGCGAAGAACAGCGTGTAGAGCCCGACGGGATGGCCGAAGAGGGTGTGTTTCTCGTGCGCCGCGGGCTCGGACATGCGAGCCCGAGCGTATCCCGCCCGCTGCCCGAAAATCAGCTCCGCGCAGCGACGAGGCGCTCGAGCGCGGCTCCGTCGACGCGCACGGGGTCCCGGCTCAGCCGGTCCAGCCGGAAAAGTGGGGTGAGGTCGGCCGCCGTCGCGAGCGCCGCGCCCGCGAGCCCCGCGCTCTCCGCCGCCCAGCGCGCGACCGCTCGCGCGTCGGTTCCCCGCGCGCGAAGCTCGGCGAGACTCAGCGAGTCGGCGCGTTTGGCGAGACGTTGCCCGTGGTCGTCGAGCACGAGCGGGACATGGACCCAGGTCGGGTGCGGCAGACCGAGCGCCTCTTGCACGTGCCACTGGCGCACGCTGCTCGGCAAGAGGTCGTCGCCGCGCAGCACTTCGGTCACCCCTGCCTCAGCGTCGTCGACGACGACGGCCAGCTGGTAGGCAGGGGCGCCGCCCCGACGGCCGAGCAGGAAATCTCCGATGCTCGCCTGCACGTCGAGCGTGAAGTGGCCGGCGAGGGCGTCTTTCACCGTGACGTCGCCCGCGGGCACCCAGAGCCGCACCCCGGCGGCGCGACCGCTCGCCAGCTCGGCTTCCGCGCGCGAGCCGAAGCGACCGCGACAAGTACCCGGATAGCGCGGCTCGCGATCGCCTTGATGAGGCGCGCTCTGCGCGGTGCGAAGATCGCCGCGCGTGCAGACGCAGGCGTACGCGCGCCCCATTTCGAGCAGGCGCTCGGTCGCCGCTTCGAAGCGCTCGAGGTGCTCGGACTGGACGCTCACGACACCGTCCCAATCGAGCCCGAGCCACTCGAGATCGCGGAGCAGCGCGTCCCGGTGCTCGCCGCTCGCCCGCGGCGTGTCGAGATCTTCGATACGCAAAAGGACGCGACCGCCGCGCGAACGGATGCTCCACCACGCGAGCAGGAACGTGCGCGCGTGACCGAGGTGCAGCAGGCCGGTCGGACTCGGAGCGAGACGGCCGACGAGCGGCGGCGTTCGGTCCGGTCCGGGGTGTGTCATCCCGCCTGGCAGCCGCACACGGTGACGCGTTTCTGGGCGTCGGCGAGCACGCCGTGAGCGTGGGTGCAGCGTGCGTCTTTCTCGCCTGCGAGCCGGCACACGGCGCTGGCCGCCCGCTCGAGCGACGAGAAGGCGCGGCAAGCGGTGCTGCAGCTCGACTCGCTGCTTTTCTTTTCGGCCTTCGCCGCGGGAGCGGCCGGAGCGCGTGACGCGTCGGCGCCGCGGCTGGCGCCGGCCCCCGCGGTGGCGGAGGGACGGGCGGCGCGCGGAGCGAGGGCGCCTTCGAGCTCCGTGCGCGCGCGTTCGAGCTCGGCCACGGCTTCGCCGAGCTCGTCGCGCTCGCCCGTGGCCTGCAGCGCTTCCTTGCGGCCCTTGTTGCCCGCTTCGCTGTCGTCGTCGGACGGCGCGGCGGCCGGCGCTGGCGCGGCCGCTTCGGCCGGAGGGGGCGGTGGCGTTGCGGAAGCGGCGGGCTCGGATTCCCTGCCGGGGGCCGTGGGCGCGGTTTCGAGACCACGGCCGCACGCGGCGACGAACGCGCAGGCGATCAGGGCGAAGGCGACGCGGCGCGAGGTAGGCACGCTCGTTATACGCATGAGGTGACGAATTGTTGGATGCATGGTGGCGATGCTTCGGCTCAATGGCATCCGAGGCCGAGCGCCCAGGTGCGAGCATCCGCGACGTAGGTCAAAAGCCCACCGTTTTCCAGTGCAGCCATAGAGACGCTCGCGAAGCCGCGCGCATTCGCGACAATCGTCGCGGCCCCGGTAGCGACCCGGACCAGGACGAGCTCGGCGGGGGAATGGGGCGTGCTCGTGGTCGGCCGCACGTACGCGACGTGCGCGTGCCCGCAGAGCTCGGCCGTCGCGACGGGCGCGAGATCGAGGCCGTTGCGGTAGTCGAAGAAGGTGACTTCGGAGTCCATGTGCGGCTCCGCACCGACGTTCACCGTTGCGAGGCCGAAGTGGGTCACGTCGCGTTCGATCGGCACGTGGGCATACGCGCGGCCGGCCTCGGTGCCCACGAAGGTTTCGGTCCAGCGCTGCGCGGGCCCACCGACCCACACGACGACGTCCGTGCCGAGCTCGGGCCCCTTCGCGCCGAGCTTCACGGAGCGCGCGTGCATCGGCGTCATCGCGCTGCGTCCGTCGATGCTCGTTGCGAGCAGGTGATCGCCGCTCGTCACGAGCGAGACGCTGCTCGCCCCGGCGCCGTCGGGCGTGAGCGTGAGCGGCGTGCCGCCTTCGACCCAGAGACGCGCGTGCGACGTGCCCTGCTCGTCGGGGCGGCCGATGAACGCGACGAGCGCCTTGTCACCGAGCGCCGCCGCGGAGACGCGCGACGCCTCGCGCGCCCCGTCGGCGAGCACCTCGAGCGCGCCTTCGCCCGCGAGCGCGCGCCGCACGAGCCGTCCGTGCGACACCCAGTAGGCGAAGCCGCGCACGACGCTCGGGCCGCGGCCGAGCGGCGCAAAGCTCGCGCCCGCGGCGTCGATCGGCTCGAAGCGCAGCTTTTCGGGGTGGGTGCCGCGCTGCCGAGGCGCGACGAAGACGCGCTCGTCGCGGCTCACGAAAACGACGCCCTCAGCCGTTGCCGTGGCGGGAGCGGCGGGGCCGATGTCCGAGAGCTCGCCGACGCGGACGCCGGGTAGCCCAGCGTCGGTCTTGTCTTCCACGACGTTCGGCGGCGGACCCGGCATGGGCGCGTCGCCAGCGGTCGGCGCGCCGCTCACGGAGCGGCCTGCCGGCACAGCGGCCGACGCCTCCGGCTGGACCGCGGGAGACGCGGCGCGAGCCTTCGACCCGGCGCGCGCGGGCGGCGCCGGCGTTGCCCGTGGTCCGTGGTCGCAGCCTGCCGTCCCGAGCGCGAGGGCGCACGCGAACGCCGCCAGCGCGATCCCGGCGACGCAACACGGGCCGAGGCGCGGCATTCGGCAAAGCTTACACACAAGCTTTGCTCGAGGGATGGAACAAGGGAACAGCCGGTAGACAAATCGAACCCCCGCGGCTGCAGGAAGGCGTCGCACTTCTGGTCGGAACGCGCTATTTCGCTCGGGGTGAAGCTCGTCGCTTGTTCGCTGGTTGCGCTGGGCGCCCTCGCAAGCGCGTGCGCAAAGCCGGCTGGTGAGCGCGCGCCGGAGGTGCCTGCCGCTTCCGGCGGGCGGGCGGAGCCGGCGCCGAACGGCGAGTCGCCCCCGGGCGCGGCGCCGTCGCCTTCGGGCGCGACCGCGGGGCCGCCGGGCGCTGCCGAGCTTCCGCCCGGAACGACCACGCCAGAGTCCGCACCCGTCGCTCCTGAGCGTCACGGTCCCCCGCTTCCCGAGCTCACCATCAAGAGCTTCGGCCTGCACATCGGAGGCAGCGCCGCGGACGCCGCCGCTCGCGCCGATTTTCTGCGCGCGCTCGAAGCGTCCACGGCAAGCTACCTGGACTGCTATCGCACGATCGACGAGCCCGGCCGCAGCGGGACCTTCGGCGCCGATCTCACGGTGGGCGGCGGCGGCGGCAAGCCGCGCGTCGGCAAGCCGCGGACGAAGCTGCCGGGTCAGACGTTTCAGTCGTGCATGGTGCGAGCGCTCGAAAATGTCTCCTTCCCGCGCACGCCCTCGGGCCGCGCCGTCGTCGTGAGCTACTCCGTGAAGTTCAGCTTCGCCGACGCGCG
>Ga0164241_10006567_pt1 | contig 10584 bp, 10 predicted proteins | sample OricomyardsoilBY_FD_108780 | JGI IMG/M metagenome (GOLD analysis project Ga0164241, IMG submission 108780) | Backyard soil microbial communities from Emeryville, California, USA - Original compost - Back yard soil (BY) | ecosystem: Environmental > Terrestrial > Soil > Unclassified | place: USA... | reverse complement strand
GGTTTTCAAAACCTTATAGGTCTTCATTAATTTCTAACGATTAATCATTTTTTGCGCCTGTTCATTATAACGGGCACCTTGTATTTCAATCGTTGAAAGAGCCTCATTAATTTCTTTAAGGTCATCAACGCTAAGAGTAATATTTGCCGCGCCGACATTTTCTTCGAGCCGATGCAGTTTTGTAGTACCAGGAATTGGAACAATCCAAGGCTTTTGTGCAAGTAACCAAGCTAACGCTATTTGTGCAGAAGTGGCCTCTTTCTCCTTAGCAATTTTCCCAAGCAAATCAACCAAAGCCTGATTTGCTTTTCTGTTTTCTTCAGAAAAGCGGGGAACTGAATTTCGAAAATCAGTTTTATCAAATGTGGTGTTCTCGTCAATTTTGCCGGTCAAAAAACCTTTGCCTAAGGGACTAAAGGGAACAAAGCCAATTCCTAATTCTTCCAGTGTTGGCAGTATTTCTTTTTCCGGCTCGCGCCACCATAAAGAGTATTCACTTTGCAATGCAGTTACGGGTTGAACGGCATTCGCTTTACGAATCGTTTGTACTCCTGCTTCAGACAAACCAAAGTGTTTTACTTTTCCTTCTTTTATTAAATCCTTTACTGTTCCTGCCACATCTTCAATGGGAACATTCGGGTCAACACGATGTTGATAAAGCAGGTCAATCACATCGGTTCTCAATCGTTTGAGCGCTGCTTCTGCAACGGCTCTTATGTTTGCCGGACTGCTATCGGTTCCCAAAGAAGTTTTGCCTTCTTTGAAACCAAATTTTGTGGCAATCACTACCTCTTTTCGAAATGGTTCCAACCCTTCGCCAAGCAATTCTTCATTTGCAAATGGACCATAAGCTTCAGCGGTATCAAAAAATGTAACGCCAAGTTCAAAGGCTTTCCTGATTAATCTGATAGCGTCTTGTTTATCGGCAGCAGGACCAAGTCCAAAGCTCAACCCCATACAACCCAAACCAAGCGCTGATACTTCAAGGCCTGATTTTCCTAATTTTCTTTTTTGCATAATTTTTATTTTTAAAAAATGAAATATTATTTATTTGAAGAATGATATTCCTCATCCGTTACCGGCCCAAGCCAAACCGTTGGCCCGTTTTGCCTTCCCGTTATGGCAACCTGGATAAACTCACTATCAGCGCTTGCGCCGTGCCAGTGCGGAACATTGGGCGGGCACTTTATTACATCGCCTTTATGGATAATTTTTTTCGGCCTTCCTTCTTCCTGGTAATATCCTTCACCACTCAAGGCTAAAATAATTTGTCCTGCGGGATGCGAGTGCCATTTCGTTCTGGCGCCTGGTTCAAAGGTTACACTACCAACTGCGTTTGGGTTGGCGCTATCGGCTGTAACCAACGAGTTTAGCCATGCTGTACCTGTAAAATTATCGTTTGTTATCTTTTCGCCTTTTGAAAAAATAATATCGCTTTCCATTGTATTTACATTTGTTTGTTTTTCCCTTGTTGATTGGTTGCAAGAAGCGATGATGACAACTATAACAGCCATTATCACGATGTTCTTATATCTTTTCATGCATTCGGTTTTTATTGTTTTTCAATCGCTGCATGGAATGGGTGCATTTCAAAATGGCGCGAGTTGGTGGAGACACCAACCCGGGCGGGCTGCCGTGGGCGGTGTCCACCGCCCACTTTCAACGCAGTGATGCGACAATATGGAATGCACCCCACGGAATTCCGGCATAAAAATTTTCATTGCTTTTACATGAAATTGCCCGAAAATTTTTATGCTCCATTTCAATATTGATTTCATTAGAGATTTTTACTAAAGAATTCTTTTAGTTTATTTACCGCCTGCAAAACATATTCAGGCACATAATAAGTTTCTATATAAGTGGAACTGTTTAACCTGATTTTTATAAAACTAAAATTTCGCTTATTTGCCTGCCCTACCGGTAGGCAGGTTGGTTTACTGCAAAAGATTAGAAATGTCAGATTACTTTTTGTTTTAACCACTTATGTTTTTCATTTCAATCCGCTCATTATTTTTTTGGTGGCGCTTCAACACCTGATAATGCGGCAATAAAAGAGGGCAACCGTTCTCCCTTAATCTGAATGCCTGCTAATTCAGTATTGAAATGCTTCAATTCATCAGCTGTAAACCGTACATTGTCAGCACCACTATTTTCGAGCATGTGCGCCATTTGTGTTGTGCCGGGAATAGGTACAATCCAGGGTTTCTGCGCCAGAAGCCATGCTAACGATATTTGACCGGGAGTTGCCTGCTTTTGTGCAGCCCACTTTTTTACCAAGTCAACAAGCATTAAGTTGTTAGCGATATTTTCAGGCGCAAACCTTTTTTCATTGCCACGAATGTCACCCTGTGCATAACGTGTATTTGCATCAACGGCTCCGGTTAAGAAACCTACGCCAAGCGGACTCCAGCAAACAAAGCCGATACCAAGTTCCTCGCACAGCGGAATAACTGCCTGTTCCGGCCCCCGCCAAAAGAGTGAATATTCGTTTTGAATAGCGGTAACAGGATGAATGGCATGTGCCCGTCTTACAGTTTGCAATCCCGGTTCGGAAAGTCCATAATACAAAATCTTCCCTTCTTTAATAAGGTCTTTGATGGCTCCAACAACATCTTCAATCGGAACCTTCGGGTCAACACGATGTTGATATAATAAATCAATACGATCTGTGCGAAGACGTTTGAGCATGTTCTCAACAACAAGTTTGATGTGCTCCGGTTGGCTATTCAATCCACCAAGAAATTGACCGGTCTTCTGGTCAATATTCCAACCATATTTTGTTTCGATAACAATCTTGTTTCGAAAAGGTGCAACCGCATCACCAAGAATCCGTTCGCTCTCAAAAGGTCCGTAGGCTTCCGCTGTATCAAATAAGGTAACACCGTTGTCAAAAGCTGCCTGAATGATTTTAATCATGTCAGGCCGGTACGGGATTGTGGTCTGATACGTACGTGGCATATTTTGCACGCCAAGACCAACACTGGAAACTTCTAATGTGCCACCGAGCTTACGCCGTCCAATGACAATATTTGCAGGAATGTTTTGCGAATCTTGTTTTTGTGCATTTACAACAGAAGCTAACATTGAGCCTCCCGCTAATGCCAATCCTGTTTTAATAAGCTTGCGGCGACTCAAGCCAGTATCGGTATTTTGATTGATTGATCTTTCCATTTGAAATGTTTTTAGCATTAAGTGCAGTTGCACTATTTCTTATATGAAATTCGATAGATAACTCCGGCTGTATCGTCTGAAACAAGCATTGACCCATCTTTAAGAATAAGCACATCTGCAGGTCGCCCCCAGGGTACCTGTGTCTCTTCATTCAGCCAGCCGGTTGCGAAGGGTTCATATTTTTTCGCTTTGCCGTTTTCCAGTGTAACGAGACTAATTCTGTAACCACTTTTTGGGGTGCGGTTCCATGAGCCATGCTCAGCAATAAAGATTTGATTTTTATACTTAGCAGGAAACATAGTTCCCGTATAAAATTTAAGGCCAAGCGCAGCCACATGCGCACCAAGACTTATCGCTGGCGGAGTAAATTCTGAAGCTTTATGATTACCGCCAAACTCCGGGTCTTTAATAGTGCCGCAATGATAATATGGATAACCGAAATTCATTCCGGCTTTAGGGGCTGTATTCAACTCGTCGCACGGAATATCATCACCCATCATATCTCTGCCATTATCAGTGAACCATAATTGATGGGTTGTGGGGCTCCAGGTAAAGCCTACCGTATTACGTATGCCGCTTGCAAATTTTTCAAACCCTGTTCCATCATCATTCATTCTAAATATAGCTGCGTGTCGTTCATCAGGCATACCAATATTAAACGGAGCACCTACCGGAACATACAATTTACCGTCGGGTCCGAACGCAATGTATTTCCATCCATGAGGCCAGTCTGTTGGAAACTTATCATATATAACTGTGCCCTTGCCGGGATTAGCAAGGTTTTGCTCGATGTTAGGAAATTTGGTGACTTTGCTTATTTCGGCTACATACAAAGCGCCATTTTTAACGGCAACACCATTCGGATAGTTTAGCCCGGAAGCAAGAAGCCATTTTTTATCCGCAATTTTATCGCCATTAATATCTTTCACCGCATACACTTTACCTTTTTGCCAGGTTCCGACAAAAAGCGTCCCGGAAGGAGACATCACCATTGAACGGGCATTTTCAACTTCAGCATATACGCTAATTGTAAAGCCTTCAGGTAGCTTTATTTTATCTAAAGGAAGTTTAGCGCTGCTTCCAGTAATGGCTGGAACTGAACCGTCATTAGCTTTTGATTGTGAGAAAACAATTTCATTCATCGTAATCAAAATCAAGACTAATAAAATGGATAATGATTTAGATTGTATTTTTTTCATAAAAATTATATTAATTGATAAACAATTTGCCAAAGGCTGAAAACCTATTTTACTTTATATGCGATGATACGATTGGTACCAAATGAGGGAACGTAAAGAGTTCTTGTTTTGCTGTCGTAGCTAATATCGTTGGACATGATTCCACTTGAACGGGTATCTAACAAAAGCTGTTTTGTTCCACCAGCCTTTACATAGTATAAAATACCCTTGTAGTTACTAAGTATAAATTCATTTTCTGCGGGCATCACAATACCATCAAGCCCGCTTTCAAAACCATCCGCAATTTTTGTAATTACTTTATTGGCATCTGCTTTCAGAAAGCTTGTCGAGGTCAAAACATACAAGTCAGAATTTACCGTCAACAGCCCATTTGCGCCCGGCATGTTTTCAAGATAAACAGTGGGCTTATCTTTTTCAATTCTATAAACTTTGCCTGCGCGGGTATCACTTACGTAAATAATTCCTTTGGCATCCATCGCTACATCGTTCAACATTATTGAACCTTCAACAGGAATACGTTTTACAACAGTTCCTTTATCAACATCAATAACAGCAATTGCTGATGTTTCTGCTGTGTAAAATAAGCCGTTAAACAAAACAGAACCCTTATTGGAATTAAGACCTGTTACCCAATCTTTTTTGATAATCTTTCCATTGACGTCCATACGAACAACAGAACCCGAACCCATGCTGGATACATACAGGGAGTTTGATATTGCATCATACAGTACAGACTCCGGATTTCGTAATGTAACGGAATCTGATTCCCATATTTTTTCCAAACTGTGTTGTGCAAATAATGTTGAACAGGTCAGCATTACCGTAACTGATAATAATAGATATTTCATAAAGAAGCGTTTATATTTTGTTTAATGCTATTTACACAAATAAGCATTGACAACCTTTCGAAAGCTTGTCAACCCTTGTCTTAATGCTATTGATTATTCTTCATTTTAACTGGGTTCAATGGCATCTACCACGCTTCTTTCGCATTCTTCCAAATCTTTTACCTGGAAGACACCGAATCCTAAGATGGGCATTTCAACGCCGCTATTTAATTTTACTGTTTGCATCATCTTATTTTCTATTGATTCCTCAAAAGTCTTGCCTTCTTTTTGTCTGCATGGTATATGAATTACGGATTTATCTACCAATATTGCTGATTGGCTTGCGTCGAATTAAAAGGGGCAAAAAAGTAAGCAGTATATGATTTGGTGTAGCGATTTTATTTCAGCTTCTTAACTCTTTTACTTTCAATAAGCGATTTCATTTGGGTGATGGCAACTTTGTTGAGTTGGATAAGCCGTTCACTTTGAGATAAACCTTGCTGAACAAGCAATGCGTTTATGCTTTCCATATTGCTCAACACCACTAATTGCTCCAAAGTGGCATAATCCCTTATGTTTCCTTTTTGGTTGGGATTATTATTCCGCCATTCCCTGGCTGTAATCCCGAACAAAGCAACATTCAGTAAATCAGCTTCGTTAGCATATACAAAACTTGCTTGTTGTTTGGTTATTTCTTTTGGTATCAGATTTTCTTTGATTGCGTCTGTATGGATTTGATAATTGATTTTGGAAATAGTTCGTTGCAAGTTCCATTCTAAATTCAGACGGTCGTTTTCTTCGTTTTTGAGGCGTTGAAATTCCTTGATGATGTAAAGTTTTAAACTCAATGGAAATCCACGAAGCAAATTCCAAAGCAATATCTTTGTGAGCAAAAGTACCACCATATCGCCCTGATTTTGAAACAATACCAATAGCATTAGTACTTTCTATCCAGCGTTTCGGGGTCATTACAAAACTGTTCAAACCTGCCTGTTTTTTAAACCCGTCGAATTCGACGGGTTTAAAATCCGGATTATACATCATTTCCCAGAACCCAAGAAGTTCAATGGTATTTCGATTTCTCATCCAGTTTTTAACTATATCGTCTGTATGCTCAGGATCTTTGTGCCGGGCTCTATCGGTCAGCGAAATAAAGTCTTTGTTATTGTCTTCATATAAAACAATATCAATGCCCTGTACTTCTATTTTCTTGTTCTTTGCCATATCAAATTGTAAATGATAAAATTAAACAATTATCCCAGGTAACTTATTTTGCTTTGTGGCTCTTGAGTACTTCATCCAAAACCGATTGAGCAGTATTACCCTCTTTCTGACCAATGGTTGATTTTATAATGCTCACAAATTGCCGCAACTGTTCCGGCGTTAAGCCAACATTCAGACAAATTTTCAAGTGCGATTGTAACATAGGCTCGACGCCGCCAATACTGCTGAGAACCGACACGGTTACCAATTCTCTTTCCTGCCAGGTCAAAACATCGCGTTCAAAAATATCGGCAAACAAATGTTCTTTCAGAAATGTGTCCATTACCGGCGCAAATGCTGAATAGCCTGTTTTGGGGCCATTTGCGGAGTACCTAAAAGTGAATCTAAAATCGCTTTGCCCCGCTCGTATTTACTCCGTTCATCTTTGACCGGCGATGCTTCGGAACCCATTACATCGTTAATGCCTTTGGATTTGCGCTCATTCAACACTTCCATAAAAGTTTGTAAACCACGGATGCTTCGAGGAAATCCGCAATAGGCATAAAGATGAACAAGCACTTCTTTGATTTCATTTACTGTTAATCCTGCATCCACACCATTGTTCATTGCTTTTTGTAGTTGCACCAAATCACCCTTAGCTGTAAAAGCTGAAATCGTAACAATACTTTGTTGTTTGTTATCTAAAGCCCGGTTGGTTTGCGTTTGTTGAGCATATAATTCTTTGGGTAAATCAAATGAAAAAAGTGCCAGTGCTAAAAAAAATTTTATCGGTATCATGACAAATTTTTAAATTTTAATAATCAATCTAAACCCTTCGTCAGAATTAAAATCATAATTTTCTTTCTCCCAGCCATTTTACCATCGCCGGGTCACGGTGGTCGAAGAAGAGACTTGCATTTGTGTCCAATGTTTTGACAGCTTCCATATCCTCTGTACTTAGCTCAAAATCAAAAATGTTGAAATTCTCTTCCATTCTTTCTTTGTGCGTTGACTTTGGAATTGCAACGATGCCTCTTTGCGTAAGCCAGCGAATGACAATCTGCGCAATGGATTTATTATATTTCTTTCCGATGGAAGCGAGCAATTCATTATGGAAAAGATTGTTTTTGCCTTCGGCAAATGGCCCCCACGATTCTATCTGAATATTATTTTCCTGTAAGAATTTTCGTGTTTCAATTTGTTGGTGGAATGGATGCGTTTCAATTTGATTAACTGCCGGAACAATTTCATTATGAATAATTAAATCAATCAACCGGTCAGGATGAAAATTGCTGACGCCAATTGCTTTGATTCTTCCTTCTTTGTATAAATCCTGCATGGCTCTCCATTCACCATACACATCACCAAAAGGCTGATGAATAAGATACAAATCGAGGTAATCTAATTGCAATCGTTTTAGTGAAGTTTCAAAAGCCTTTTTCGTTTCATTATAACCGTTAGATTGTATCCACAGTTTGGTAGTGATGAACAAATCTTCTCTTTTTACACCAGTTCTTTTTATTGCTTTGCCAACGGCTTCTTCATTTCCATACGATTGAGCGGTATCTATCAAACGATAACCTGTTTCGATAGCATCAACAACGCTTCTTTCACATTCTTCCAAATCTTTTACCTGGAAAACACCAAACCCGAGGATGGGCATTTCGATGCCGTTATTTAATGTTACTGTTTTCATAGCTTATTTTTTATTGATTGCACAAAAGTCTTGCCTTCTTTTTGCCTGCATGGTATATGAATTACGGATTTACCTACCAATATTGCTGATGGGGTGAGAAATAAACAGCGAATTGCAGTAAGTTTAAGCGGATACACAGAAGCTTTATTTTATTAAACATTTGTTAGCTTCGTTTCTTTCGATCTTTATTGAAACAAACGCATAACAATCATGAAATTGATAGACAGACACTCACCAAGCGAAACACAAAAACCAAAATGCCCGAACAACAAACCACAGAATACAAACAAAGCTGGCATTAAGATTAGCTGAAACAAAGTTCATGGCAAACAAAAAAAGGGGAAGACATAAAATGAAATACATCGAAGATAGAAGTTCATGATGCCCGTCTTCAAACTACTTTAACTCCTTCTTCAAAAAATCCATTACCTTATTCCTGACATCATCCACATCGAACATGGCTCCAAAATGCGGTGCATCTTTCACCATGATAACTTCATTCTGAACGCCAACCACAGTCAGCCATGAACTCAAAAGCCGCGATTGCTTTGGAGAAACCAGTTCATCTTTTTCGCCATGAATGATTAAAAATGGCGGATCGTTTTTGTCAACATAAGTAACCGGGCTGGCGGCTTTCGCTAAGTCGGGGCGGTCAAGCGGCGCAGCGCCAATTAAAATGCTTTCCGGAGATTTTTCATTATCAGCACCAGGAAATAAAATAAGCTCCGCAGGACCATAAAAATCTACAACGGCTTTTATATTGAACGATTTGCTGCTGCCAGGCATGAAGAAGTTGCCCACATTATTATTTTTAGATAAACCCAACAAAGAAGCTAAGTGCCCACCAGCCGAAAAGCCTATAACAGCGAAACGATTTTTATCAAAACCATACTTATCCGCATTATCATATAAAAAAGAAACGGCACGGTTGCAATCCTGTATCTGCGCAGGAAAAACGGCTTGCGTGCTGAAACGGTAATCAATGGAAGCCAAAGCAAAACCGCTGCTGACAATTTCTGCAACGGTCTTTTTCATATAGCCGATATCAGCGTATTTATCATTGCTAAGCCATCCGCCACCATGTATCAAAATCACTAATGGCAACTTACCTTTTGCATTAGCCGGTAAATAAATATCCAGTAAATGCTTGTGCAGCGTATCATTGTTATAAGGTATGTTGCCATGCAAAATGGTTCCCGCTGGAAAGGCATTGATAACAGGATTGGTTTGTGCAAAACCTTTGGTGAGAACGATAAAAAAAAGCAAGAAACACTGAATGATAATTTTTTTCATGTTGAATATTGTTTTACATTTTTGATTGTTGAGCTTTACTGTTAACACCAATTAGCTAAAAGTTTTTTAAGCTAATTATCAACTTCGCATTATGAAACTACAGACGCTATAAAAATATAAGGCAAAAGTGAGTAACCGCACATCAATTGCGAGACAGGCTCCACGAAGATGCCACAAAGAACTTAAGCCGTTACATAAAAAATTATTCAAACAACTGCTTAATGCAACTGCCCACTCGTTACCGCTTTTTCAATCACATCTAATCTCGCTTTCCTCAGGTCGGGTTCACTAATTGCAGAACCATCCGGTTTAATCTCAAGAATTTCATCCTTAGCAGAATTATAAACAGACCAATTCGGTAATCCGTTTCCATTAGGATTACCGGTCTTTGCAAAGTTTGCCCAATAGGCATTCATCATTTTAGCTACTGCTGAATCTTCAGAAGTTATTACAGAACCGTTCCAGCTTCTTAAATTATTAAACACATATCCAATTTCAGATGCGTGCGCTGCACCATAGCGCATCATCTGTTTCATTGAAGGTGATACATAAGAGAAAAGATAAACATAGGCTGGTTCACCTTTAGATGCAACAGCTCTTGCAGTGAAGCGGGCAGGCTCTGCCCACACTTTATCTGTGTTAACCAACGTAAGCATTTTCGCAAAATCTGTAGTATCATAAACAGCAGCAGCTTCATCTTTCATGTTGCCAAACAGGTTCAGCAATTCTTCCTTTGAACGTGCATTTACAAAACCCGCCGGTACCTCTGCACTGTTATTGCCTATCATCACTGAAACTTTATTTTGCCTGCCGGCATTATATGCGCTTTGTGCAGTTTCTACAACCAGTTTTCCATCGAGAATAGGACCGGAATAAATTGGAACATTACCCGCATTTTCCTGGCCACCATCTACAATTTGCGCAACACTTAATGCACGGAGCCTTGCCAATGCGGCTGCATCAGTTCCTTCAATACCATATTGCTTTGCGAAGTTGATGCCGATAGTTTCCGCTGAAACAGGATAATATGAATCAGCATTTTCTTTATTGATTGGTCTGCCGGTAAGCACACCATCACGACCACCACCTGATTCAACAATTGCTTTTTGAAAAAGACCTTTGGCTGTAGGAATTGTAATCAATGACTGTACAGAAACACCTCCGGCAGATTCTCCGAAAATGGTAATATTATTTG
>Ga0164241_10006566_pt1 | contig 10584 bp, 10 predicted proteins | sample OricomyardsoilBY_FD_108780 | JGI IMG/M metagenome (GOLD analysis project Ga0164241, IMG submission 108780) | Backyard soil microbial communities from Emeryville, California, USA - Original compost - Back yard soil (BY) | ecosystem: Environmental > Terrestrial > Soil > Unclassified | place: USA... | reverse complement strand
GTGTTAGTCTGCGGCCATGCAACTCTTGGCCCTGTGTCCTTTCGGATTGGAAAAGCTTACCCGTGACGAGCTGAAAACGCTAGGCTGTTTCGTGACGTCGCAGGCGGCAGGAAAGGTTTTCTTTGAAGGGACTTGGGAAACGGTGCTAAGGACAAATCTCTTTTTGAGGACGGCCGAACGTGTTTTGGTCGTGGTGGGTTCGTTTCCGGCCGCGAATTTTGACCAGCTCTTTGACGGAACCAAATCTCTTCCGTGGGAAGATTGGCTCTCCATCCATTCGACCATTGTCATCGACAAGGCAAAGTCATTTCGTTCCGTGCTCACGGCCATACCTTCGATTCAGAGTGTTGTTCAAAAGGCTGTTTTTGAGCGGCTTTGCGGACTTTGGGGGCTTCGATCCCTTCCGCAAACGGGGCCCGTTTCGGCCCTCCGCGTTTATTTGGAACACGACCGCGCCTTGGCGGCGGTGGACACCACGGGCCCGGCGCTGCATCAGCGGGGGTACCGAAAATCCGCTGGCGAGGCTCCGCTCAAAGAAAATTTAGCGGCGGCCCTTTTGATGTTTTCGGGGTGGCGGCGAAAATATCCCTTGGTCGATCCCCTTTGCGGGGCAGGGACGATTTTGGGCGAGGCGCTTCTTTTTGCGTACGATGTACCGCCGGGGTTAAACCGATCGTTTGGGTTTGAGTCCTTGGTTCCGTACCAGGCCTTGGCGTGGAAGATTCTCAAAGACGAAGCAAAGTCCCGCATTGACTGGACGCATCGGGTACGTCTTGTGGGCTCGGATCGTGACGATCAGGTCTTGGAGTTGGCGCGTCAAAATTTGGATCGGATCGGCGCGCCTTCGACCGTTATCTTGGAAAAACTCTCGATGGAAGAGGCGCGGGCCGAACGATGGGAGGAAACCCGCGACGGACCAGGGTTTCTCATTACCAATCCTCCCTACGGCGAACGCCTTTATGATCGTCCCCACGCCGAAAACCTTTCGCGTCAAATGAGGCACTTTAGCCGGACCTTCCCGGGTTGGAAGCTAGGTGTTTTGACCAGTTTAGAAAGCTTTCCTCAGGAAATTGGTCTGACTCCCTACAAGGTGCGTGACTTGAACAATGCGTCCTTGGCCGTCAAGTACTATCAGTTTGACCTCACAAGTTCTTAATTCTCGCCAATAGTGGTATAAAATCTGGCTATAGGCTGTTTGTTTGCTAAGAATCCGCGCCCTACGATGGCCTTATGACCGACCTTCAGCGTGCCTTGGCGGCCAATCTCAAGGGTTTTCGCCGACTTCGAGCGTGGGCTCAGTCTGATTTAGCCGAACACGGCGAGGTTTCGGTAAGCTATATCGGCGACCTGTAAACAGGAGCCAAGTGGCCGTCGGCCGACGTTTTAGAACGCCTGGCCCGGGCCCTGAGCGTTAAACCCTATGAACTTTTTCTTGACGCCGCCGAAACCATGTCATTTCACGCCTGGCTCGAGAAACGGGACGTTGTGGCCGAGCTTGGCGAACAGCTCTGGCAACGCTTGGAAAATCGTCTTCCTTGATTGTATGATAGGCCCATGCAAGACCAGGGGAAACAAGCTGCCGGCGAACAGGCTGTAATCGATCTCGTCCGACCGGGAATGAAACTCGGTTTGGGTACCGGGAGTACCGCGTATTGGGCCATAAAGAAAACAGGAGAACTCTTTCGAAAAGGGGATCTTCCTGGGCTTTTGGTCGTTGCGACTTCTTTTGACACTGAAATCCTTTGTCAGTCTGAAGGGCTGGCCGTTCGGACCCTCGGTGATGCCGCCATCGATGGTCAGTTAGATTTGTACCTCGATGGTGCCGACGAGGTTGATCCTCAACTCAACTGCATCAAAGGCGGCGGCGGTGCCCAGCTTCAGGAAAAAATTGTTTGTACCGCCAGTCAGCGTTTTGTCATTGTGGCCGACGAATCCAAGGCCGTCGCGACCTTGGGGACGAAATTCCCCGTTCCGCTTGAAATTCACGCAATGGCCCGGCTCGGTGTGATCCGTGAATGTGAAGCCCTCGGGGCTCGGGCCGTTCTCCGGTACGGAAAGGGTAAGGCCGGCCCTGTGGTCACCGATAACGGCCACCTTCTTCTCGATCTGACCTTCGAAAGCCCCCTCAACTGCGGTCCGATGGAACGTCGGCTCAAGCTTATCACCGGGGTCTTTGAAGTGGGGTTGTTTACGGGCCGGGCCGAAGCTGCTTATTTTGGGCAGGCCGACGGAACCGTTCGCGTCGTCCGTTTCTCATGAGCCCTTTTCGTTGGGCGGCGTGGCTTTCGGGACCGATTGCCTTAGGCGCAAGCTGGTTCCTGAGAGGTTCGGCACCGTGGGTGGAACACGTTTATAGCCGGAGTTTTTATCCTGGGCTCATGGTACCTTGGTCACGATTCTGGGGGTTCTTTTCTTTTGCCGTGGTACCATGGCTTGCCGCAGGAACCTTGGGAGCCCTCATTTGGCTGTTGGTACGCGGTCCCTGGGCGAGGGCTTTGGCGGCGATTCTTGCGGTCGTCTCTCTTTTGTTAGCCTGGTTTGTTGTTTCCTGGGGGCTCAACTATCAGCGTATGAGCTGGGCCCAATCTCACGGACGAGCGGCTTCTGGCGGGACCTTGGCCGAACTCGAATCTCTTTCGATTGTCCTGGCACACAAAACCAATCAACTGTCGCACCAAGCGGCGGAGCATCTGCTTTCCACCCGAGAAATCTTTGAAGACGTTCGTCTTGCCTACCTTCGTCATGGAGCCTCCGATCCCCTTTTAGCGGGGGACTATCCCGCCCCCAAGGCCTTTCCTTGGCCGAATTTGATGTCGTGGGCAGGCATTGGCGGGATTTTCTTAGCTTTTACGGGTGAATCCCTGGTGAACACGGGACCTCCCTCGTGGGAGCTGCCCTTTACGGCGGCGCACGAGGCCGCCCATCTCCATGGGTTTGCCCGCGAAGATGAGGCCAATTTTTTAGGGTTTTGGGTTCTTCACGACGATCCTCGTCCCGTTATGGCGTACGCCGCTTGGTCGTCGGCGCTTCTCTATGTCGCTTCGGCATTAGAGATGTCAGGTCCAAAAGGCGTTGCGGCCTGGTCACGTACCTCAGCCTTGTTATTGCCCAGGGTTCGCCGGGACTGGAACGCTACCTTCGCGTATTGGAAGCGATTTCAGGGCCCGGTCGGAAAGGCTTCTCAAGCCATCAACGATCTTTATCTTAAAGGGCAGGGACAGAGCGACGGCGTCAAAAGCTATGGACGAATGGTGGACCTGTTGTTGGCCTGGAGAACCGACTTCGCGCCGGAAGGCGGCGTTTTATCGGGGCTGTGATGACCCTAACAGCGATTTGAGGAGGTGGTCGTTGGAGCGCCATTTTGAATCGGATTTGCACCGAAGATCCAGGTGAATTCTCTGGGTAAAAATCTTTCCCAACTCGCGTTGAGAGGCTTGGCGGATTTCTTTGATCTTGGCACCGGCTTTCCCGACAACAATTCCAACCTGACTTTCACGTTCCACAATGAGAAAGACCCGAAGCCAGAGAGTAGGCTTCTCGTGGGCACCCTCCACCGGCGGGGCTTCACGAACTTCCATATCCGCCACTTCAACGTAAAGGGCGTGGGGAATCTCTTCACTGACACGCGCAATGGCTTGTTCGCGGACAATTTCGGCCACACGAAACGAGGCGTCTTGGTCTGTATAGTGGTCTTCAGGATAAAACGCGGGGCCCTCGGGCGCGAGTTCAAAAAGGGCGTCGACCATTTCATCGAGGCCCTGCTTTTGCAGGGCTGAGATGCGGTGAAAACTTCGCGGTGTCATCGAGGCGCGGATGAGATCTTCTAAACGGGAAGCGTGGGACAGCGGCAGTTCCGTTTTGTTCAAAACAACCACAAGCGGTTTACGAAGGGTTGCCAATCGTCCCATGAGAGCGCGTTCCTCGTCACCGGCCGCTCGCGAGGCGTCCAGGAGATAGACTGCGATATCGGCGTCGGAAAGCGCACTCGTCACATGGTCCATCATCGAAATGTTAAATTTACGATCACTGAGGTGGAATCCCGGTGTATCGAGAAAAACAAGTTGTCCTTGAGGACGGTTGACGATCCCGCGAATTTGGTTCCGGGTGGTTTGCGGAACGGAACTAACAATGCTGACCTTGTGCCCGCAAAGGGCATTCAGAAGGGTCGATTTTCCCGAAGATGGTCGGCCTACGACGGCAATAAACGCAGATTTCATAAGCTGTTGTAGCCTTTTGCGGGGTTTTCGGGGAGTCCCCCCCCAGTCTCTGCTTTCCCTTTCCTTCGAAAATCAGTATTCTTCTGACCATCCCGCCCCAAGGACCGAAGATGTTTCGATACGACGATGAAGACGAAAGTAAAGAAGAGAAAAAAGACGACAAGGCTCCCCAGCCCGATATGAGTGATAAATTTCTCAAGACGAGAACTATTTTGCTGTCGGGAGAAGTCAATAAGCCCTTGGCAGAGCGCGTGATTCGTCATCTCCTGCTTCTTGAAGCCGAGAGCTTGGATCCCATCCGCGTGATGATCGATTCTCCCGGCGGGGACGCCGACGCCGGTTACGCGATTTTCGACATGATTCGGTTTATCGGTGCGCCTGTTTACACCATTGGTATGGGACTCGTGGCCTCTGCCGGTGCCCTGATCCTATTGGCGGCGCCGAAAGAGCGGCGCATGGGACTTCCCAATAGTCATTATTTGATTCACCAGCCCCTTTCGGGGATTCGCGGTGTGGCGACAGAAATCGAGATTCACGCCGCTGAAATTGAAAAACTGCGGGTCAAACTCAACAAGCTCATCGCCGACGAAACAGGTCAGGCTATGGCAAGAGTCGAAAAGGACACGGACCGCGACTATTGGATGACGGCCGATGAAGCCAGTTCTTACGGTTTGCTGAGCCGTGTGGTGACCAAGCGAAGCGACCTAGGGGTCTAAGACTTGGTCCCTTCGGTTTATCACGGCAAGGTTCGCGACGTTTACGATCTGGGCGACCAGCTCCTTATGGTGACGAGCGACCGTATTTCCGCCTTTGATCGTCCCCTTGGGGAGATTTCCGGAAAGGGTGAAGTTCTCAATCAATTGGCACTGTTTTGGTTCGATCACACTGCCGACATCGTTCCGAACCACGTGGTGAAGCGTTGCGGTCCGAGAAGCACCCTGGTAAAAAAGGCGCAGATGGTCCCCGTTGAAGTTGTTGTCCGAGCCTACCTGACCGGCTCGGCTTGGAAGGCCTACCGGGAGGGCAATCTTATTCCTGGGTTGGTTGTTCCTCCAGGGTACCGGGCGCACCAAAAGCTGGACCAACCGCAAATTACACCGACGACCAAGGCTGCTGTCGGTGATCACGATGAACCCCTGAGCGGGCAAGACGTGGTTTCCCGGGGGCTGTGCTCACAAGAACTGTGGAGTCAAATTGAAACCGTTGCCCAGCGGCTTTTTCTGCGCGGTACCGAGTGGGCTGTCCAACAAGGACTCCTTCTCGTCGATACGAAATATGAATTTGGACTGGTTAACGGCCAACTCACGATTTGTGACGAAATTCACACCCCCGATTGCAGTCGATTTTGGTTTGCCGCCGATTATGACGAAGCCTTTTCGTCGGGCCGCGAGCCTCGAAAATTGGACAAAGAATACCTTCGGTCATGGTTGGCGGACCAGGGATTTTCGGGGGAAGGTCCTGTACCGACCATCCCTCCCAAGGTTTTTGAGGAAACCCGCAAACGCTACGTCGACGCCTATGAGCTTTTGACGGGACAAGCGTTTCAATTTTCAAAACTTTCGTTCGAAGCAGAACTGGCGAGTCTTCCGTATCTTCGGTAAGCCCGGTTTTCCGGGAATCCGGAGGACGGGATGTGTCGATTCTTTTCCCTATCGCTTGTTCTAATCCTGAATTCTTGTTCGCTGCTTCCGGCTCCGCGTCCCGGGGCGGCTGTCACCATTGCCAGTTGGAACGTCGAGAATCTCTTTGACGGTGTCGACGACGGCACGGAATACCCCGAGTTCGATCCCGAAAAGGGCTGGACGGAGGCTCAGTTCTGGAATCGATGCGAGACCCTCTCCCGTATCATCCGCTCCCTGGTCCCCGGGGGACCCGATGTGCTGGCGTTGGAGGAAATTGAAAACGCCAACGTTACCGACGTTTTGTCGCAGCGCTTTTTGCCCGACCTGGGCTATCGCTGGCGAGTGACAGCACCGAGCTCGGTTATTGGCATACGAACGGTCATCTTGAGCCGCTTTCCCTTTGTACGCACGGGTCTTCTTTTCCCTCAATCTGACGAAACTGGTCTTACCCTTCGTCCGATCATCGAGGCTGAAATTTCATTGGGAAACCGAAACCTTGTCATTTTGGCCAATCATTGGAAGAGCCGAATTCCGACTCCCGCGGCAACCGAGCGCTACCGTCAGGCCGCGTCACGGATGCTGGCGAGCCGAATAGGAGATCTGGACGTTCGCGATGATCGTCCGTTCGTGGTCGCTGTGGGCGATTTTAATACCTCGCTCACCCTTTCACAACGTTTGGAGCACCGATCAATGGTGTCGTTTACATCGACGATTCCTTCTGAGGGTGCACTTCGCATTTTTGGGCATGCCGAGGACGCGCAAAAAGCATCCCTTCCGGGAACGGTTTGGGACCCCTGGTCGGAAGTGACGACTCCGCCAGGAAGTTATTGGTATCACGATCAATGGGACAGGCTGGACCACGAGTTTTTGAGCGGGCCTTCTTTGAGTCTGCGCGACTGGCACTTTGGCCAGTTTGACGTCCACGCGTTTGCCGCTCAGCCTGTGCCCTTTGGAGTTCAAGCCCCCAAAGGGATTTCTGACCACTTTCCCCTGGTGTTAACGCTTGTCAGGACCTGAAATCTTGAGCTTTTGCAGCTTTTCCTTTACAACCAGGGGATGACCTATCAGAATGTCGACGAGTATCTTGCCGACGTCAGACAACGCGCTGTTCTTCCTCGAGGATTTCGGACCTCGACGATTGATTTAACCTTCCGTCCGGTGGAACGCCCGGTGGATAAACCGTTACCAATGCGGTTGAATCTCTTGCTTTTGGACGAGCCGACGGCTGCCTTTGCCGGTGTTTTTACGACCAATTCCTTTCCCGGCGCTCCTGTTGTTTTGGGCCGCGAACTTTTGGCACAGCCTCTCAGCCGCGGCATCTTCATCAATAACAAAGTCGCTAACGTGGGCGCTCCATCGGCCTTGTCCGACGCCAAAACTCTCCAGCGTGAAACGAGTTCTGCCGTGGGTTGCCCTCCCGAGCAGTTGTTTGTCGCCAGCACCGGAATTATCGGATGGTCGTTGCCTCTTTCGTCGATGAAAGGCGCTCTTCCCGGGCTTGTCCCTGCCCTGCAAGCCGAGTCAGCTCTCCCTCTCGCCCAGGGAATCATGACGACCGATGCCTGGCCTAAAGTTCGCTCCCGTGGCCTTTTAGGCGGCAGAATCACCGCCGTAGCCAAAGGTGCCGGCATGATCGAGCCCAATCTTGCCACGATGCTCGTGTATGTCATGACAGATCTCGAAGTCAGCCGCGGGAGCCTTCGCGACATGCTTCCCCGTGTCGTGGCGCAGACCTTTAACGCCATCAGCGTTGACGGGGACCAGTCGACCAGTGATATGGTCCTCGCGTTCTCCTCGCAACAAGTTCCGTGTTCCGACGCAACGGCATTTGAGCGAGTGTTAACAGAGCTCTGCCGGGAACTGGCTCAAGACGTGGTTCGCAACGGCGAAGGAACGGCCCACGTGATTGAGGTTCGTGTCGAAGGGGCTCCCAACGATACGATGGCCCGGGTGGCGGCCAAGGCCGTCGTCAATTCGCCTCTGGTAAAAACAGCGGTGTTTGGCAACGACCCCAACGTGGGCCGAATTCTTTCGGCCCTGGGCGACGCGTTTGGCAACCTGGGTCAGCCGCTGAACCCTAAGACCCTTCGTCTTAAAATTTCCGGTGTCACGGTGTATGAACACGGAGCCTTTCATCTGACGCCTGACACCGAGAAAAAATTGTCTCAGGCCTATCGTTCGGTGGCTCAGCCTGAAAAAAAAGAGGGCTTTCCGCGTCACGAAGAGAATGTTGTGTTGTCCTTAGAGCTAGGCTTAGGGGCAGGGACGTGTGTGGTTTGGGGAAGCGACCTCTCGTACGAGTACGTTCGCGAAAACGCAGATTATCGTAGCTAGGAGACCGCATGGAAGCGTCACGGGACAAGCAAATTCAAGAAGCGCAACAGCTCATCCAGGTTGCCAAGCGTGAACTCGCCAAAAGGATCGTGGGCCAAGACGCCCTCGTCGAATCTCTTTTGCGCGGGGTTTCCGCCGGGGGCCATGTTCTCCTCGAAGGTGTGCCGGGGCTTGCGAAGACCTTGGCCGTCAAGACCTTGGCCGAAATCATGGGGCTGGATTTCAAACGAATCCAGTTCACCCCCGACCTTTTGCCCGCCGACCTCGTGGGGACCATGGTGTATCGGCAACAAACAGGCGAGTTCGTTCCCCGGAAAGGGCCTATTTTTTCGCATTTTATTCTGGCAGATGAAATTAATCGTGCGCCCGCAAAGGTTCAGTCGGCTCTCTTAGAGGCCATGGCGGAACAGCAGGTAACGATTGGTGAAACCACCTTTGAACTTCCCGATCCCTTTTTTGTGCTCGCGACGCAAAACCCCATCGAGCAAGAAGGGACCTACTCGCTGCCCGAGAGTCAGCTTGATCGGTTTTCTTTGAAAACCTTGGTCACCTATCCCAAGCCCGACGAGGAACTGACGATTCTGAATGTCATTGCCAGCGGTAAGGAAACACCGGAACCCCTACAGCGAGTTCTCGACGCGGCGGCCTTGAAAACGCTCAAGAAGGCCGTCGACTCCGTTCGCGTGGACGATAGAATCAAGGCTTATATCGTGAGCATTGTTTCGGCCACCCGTGAACGCGATCGCAAGAACTACGCGTTTACTCGCTTCATCGACTATGGGGCTAGTCCCCGGGCTTCGATTGCTCTCTACCGCCTGGCACGCGTGCAGGCTCTTTTTGAAGGGCGCGGCTTTGTTTTGCCCGAAGACGTTAAGGCCGTTGCTTACGAGGTCCTTCGTCATCGAATCGTACTGAGCTACGAGGCAGAAGCCGAAGAAATGGACGCCGACGACGTCATTCGAATCCTTTTATCTGCCGTTACGATTCCTTGAAATGTTTGATTTTCGGGAGTTCTCGGCACGTGTCCGTCAATTACGACTCCACTCCTCCCGTTTGGTCGAAGGGCTTTATGCGGGCAACTATCGCTCGGTCTTTCGCGGTCCAGGACTCGAGTTTGACGAGGTCCGTGAATACGATCCGCAGGACGACGCCCGCTTTATCGACTGGAATGTTTCTAGTCGATTAGGCGCACCGTACACGAAAAAGTTTCGAGAAGAACGCGAGCTCAGTCTTCAAATTGTCGCTGATATTTCGTCCTCGATGAATTCGGGCTCACTCCGCTACAACAAGCGTGATATTCTCAATAGTTTATTTGCCAACCTTGCGTTTTCGGCTGTTTCAACCGAAGACAGGGTTGGCGCGGTTCTCTTCGCCTCGGGCATCGAACACTGGGTGGCTCCCCGAAAAGGAAAAATCCACGCCCTGAGCCTCGTTCAGGAATGCTTTACCACCCAGGCTAAGCAGGGAGGATCGGACCTTGCGCTCGCTCTGCGGACCGCCCACGAAGCGATGAAGCGGCGGGGAATTATCATTATTCTCTCGGATTTTAAATCGGCGGGCTTCTGGAAAGAACTCTCGCTGATTTCTCGTCACCACGATGTGATTGCCGTTCGAGTCTACGATCCTGTCGACACGGATTTTCCAGAAACAGGCCTTCTTGAACTCGTGGATCCGGAAACCGATCACGTAGTGTATAGTTTCGGGAAGAGCAAGGCTTTTCGCCGTGACTATCACGACTACTGGACGTTGCAGCGTCTTCATTGGAAACGCGAATGTTCTCGCCGGGGTGTTCCGGTTCTGGAAGTCTCGACGGCCGACGATCCCGGTGCTAAACTCGCGGCCTTTTTTAATCGACGAGGATCAAAACGATGAAACGAGTGGGACCGCTCCTTTTGTTCGTGCTTCTCGGGTGGAAAGCCTTTGCCGACGGAGATCCCCTCTCGGTGACTCAAACCGTTTTTGTTCCGCCCGTCTATTACGTAGGCGACCTCGTCGAGGCTCGGCTCACCCTGCTCCTTCCTGAGGGGAAGTCTGTTTTACCTCCGCTCGCCTTGCCCAAACAGCCTTGGCTCTTGTTTCGGGATGTCCAGGTACGCTCTGATCCGCCCTTCGAACATGTGACGATTAAGTTCATTCCCTTCGCCCCCGGACCCAAGACTTTGCCGTCTTTGGTTCTAGGCGACATTTCCCTTAACGACGTGCGAATTTCGACGAGTAGTCTCTTGGGAAAGGACGGCACCGGTGAGCTCGCGTCGCCGCGGGAACAGCTTCCGTTGCCCCATACAGAATTGATTCTTTTCTTTGCGTTCGTTGTTCTCGTCGTGATTCCTATCATTTTTTGGAAGCTTCTTCACCCGATTCAGGGCTGGTTGGGACGCCTTTCCCGAAAGCAGTACCAAAAACATGCTTGG
>Ga0164241_10006565_pt1 | contig 10585 bp, 6 predicted proteins | sample OricomyardsoilBY_FD_108780 | JGI IMG/M metagenome (GOLD analysis project Ga0164241, IMG submission 108780) | Backyard soil microbial communities from Emeryville, California, USA - Original compost - Back yard soil (BY) | ecosystem: Environmental > Terrestrial > Soil > Unclassified | place: USA... | reverse complement strand
TCTTCGACATTCACGACACCGATCGCGTGCCGAAGCGCTACCTGAAGGACGAGGCGCTCGCGAAGATCGCGGCGACGGCGCCGCGTGCGCTCGACGGGACGCCGCTCGGGGATGGGAAAGAGGCGCGCGGCGCGCTCGCGACGTGGATGACCTCGAGGGACAACCCCTACTTCGCGCGGGCGATGGTCAATCGCGTCTGGGGTGACCTCGTCGGAGAGGGCTTCTTCGAGCCGGTCGACGATCTTCGTGCCTCGAATCCGCCGGTCATTCCCGAGGTCTTCGATGCGCTGACCGCGCGGTTCATCTCGACCGGGTTCGATCTCGACGATCTCTATCGAACCATCGCGCTCTCGAAGGCCTACGCGCGGAGCGTCGCCCCTGGAAAAGACACGTTGCGCGCCACCCTCTTCTCCCGGTCTCAGCTTCGGCCGATGTCGAGCGACGCCCTGCTCGACTCCTACTTCGTCGCGACCGGGATGGATGCGGTGCTCGACGATCGCATGCCCGCGCGCGCCGACCTCTTGAAGGCGCAGATTCGTCGCAAGCTCAGCTTCGTTTTCGACGACGACAGCGAGGCGAACGGGACGAGCGGCGGCGGAACGATGCAGGAAGCGCTCTTCGAGATGAACGGCGCTCTGACCACGGCTGCGACGAGCTTCGCGGACGGCAGCGCGCTCGAAGAGATCGTCCGCAAGGGCGACGACGACGTCGCCATCGACGAGCTCTGGCTACGCACCATGAGTCGGCATCCGAGCGCGGACGAGGTCGCGAAAGCGAAGGCGTTTCTGGCCTCGAGCGGCGACGACGCGAGTCGCGATGACGCTCCGCGAGGTCGCGCCGACGAGAAGGTGAAGATCGCGAAGGGAAAGAAGGCAAAGGCCGCGGGTTTGCCGCCACTCGTCACGAGATCCTTCGCCGAAGACGCGCGTGAGCGCGGATACGAGGACCTGTTTTGGGCGTTGCTCAATTCGAGCGAGCTCTACTTCCGGAGATGATCATGAATCAGAGCCATCGCCTGAGTCGCCGAATGTTCTCGAGTTTCGCAGTCACCGCTCTCGCGTCCGCGTTCGTCGGCCGAGAGCTCCTGAGCCCGGAAGAGGCGAGCGCGGACGAGGCGAAGCCCGCCGCGCGACTCGGGCACGCAAAGCGCTGCGTCGTCCTGTGGATGAACGGCGGACCAAGCCACATCGACACGTTCGATCCGAAGACGGGAGCGGTCGCGGGGCCGGGGAAAAGCATCGCTACGAACGTGAGCGGGGTTCGCATCTCGGAGCACCTGCCGCTCCTCGCGGCGAAGATGGACAAGGTCGCGCTCCTTCGAGGCGTCGTGAGCAAAGAGGGGAACCACCAACGCGCTCAAGAGCTCGGTCACACCGGACACACGCCGAACCCGACCGTCGCGACGCCTTCGCTCGGTGCGTGGATGACGAAGAAGCTCCCCGCCGCCGGGCTCGAGATACCGCAGTTCGTCTCGCTCGGAGGGCCGAGCTATGGGGGTGGCTTCTTCGGCCACGGATGCGACCCGTTCGTCGTGCAGAACCCCGGAGTGCTGCCTGAGAATCTGACGTCCGCGCGCGCTCTCTCGACGAATCGCGACGAGAAGCGTCGGGCCTTCCTCGGTGATCTCGATACTTCGTTCGGGACTCGCACCGGGGATGGGGGCGTGTCGGCGCGGTCGGCTCTCTATTCGCGCGCACGGACGATGATGGGCTCGAAGGCTGTGCGCGCCTTCGAGATCGACGAAGAGTCCGACGCGGTGAAATCGGCCTATGGCGACTCCGACTTCGGGCGTGGGTGTCTCGTCGCGCGAAGGCTCATCGAGGTAGGCGTTCCGTTCATCGAGGTCGTGCTCGACAAGTGGGACACGCACGACGACAACTTCGGCCGTACGAAGAAGCTGATGGGTGCGCTCGACCCGGCGATGTCGACGCTCCTCGGTGAGCTCGAGCAACGCGGCATTCTCGACTCGACTCTGGTCGTCTGCATGGGCGAGTTTGGACGGACGCCGCGGATCAACAGCAAGGAGGGCCGTGACCACCACCCGGGAGCGTTCTCGGTCGCGATGGCGGGAGGCGGCATCCGCGGCGGCGTGGTCCATGGCGAGACGGACGCCGACGGCGACTCGGTAGTCCGTGATGCCGTGTCGGTTCCCGACATCCTGGCGACGGCCGCTTCACGCATCGGCGTAGATCCCGCGCTGGTCGAGGTCACGCCGGCCGGCCGCCCGATCGGAGTCACCCAAGACGGCAAGGTGATCGACGCGATCATCGCCTGATCGGTCTATCTCTCGGCGGTCCGTTGTCGGTTAGCATCCGCCAGCATGTACTCGTATTCGCCGATGCCGTGGCGCGCTCCGTCTCCCGCGGGTAGGCAGTGTCCGCGGTGCACGTATCCGCTCACGGTCCTGCCGAAGGGGCAGGTCCACATCGATCAATGCGCCCGCTGCGGGGGGAGCTTCTTCGACTTCGGCGAGGCGCAGGTCGCGATCGGCTGGGAAGCGGACCCGCGCGTATGGCGACCCGAGGCGATGGCGCGCCCGCCGATGCCGGGGCGTCTCATGTGCCCAGCCGGACACGGCCCGATGTGGTCGTACCTCTTGGCCCACGAAGGCAAGCAGGTCGAGGTCGACAGCTGCGGCCACTGCTACGGACTGTGGCTCGACGCGAACGAAGCGGAGATGTTGCACGCCATCACCGCGGAGACCACGGCCGAGCAGATGCGGCCCGGCGCGAGCCGAGGCGGCTTGGCGATGGGCCTCTTGTATCTGGTGCAGCTCGCGACGTTCATTCCGATCGAGGTCTACAACCCCGTCAAGCGAAAGCCCGTATTGGTCTATTCGCTCTTGGTCGCGAACATCGCGCTGTACGTCTTCGAGATGTTCCTTATCGGGACGAAACAGATCGAACCGTTCTTGCACATGTTCGGCGCCATCCCCGACGAGATCCTTCATGGACGCGAGCCATGGGCGCTGCTGACCCACGCCTTCTTGCATGGGAGCATCCCCCACGTCCTCGGCAACATGTACTACCTGTGGATCTTCGGCGACAACGTCGAGGACAGACTCGGACGGGGGCGGTTCACGATCCTCTATCTCGCGTCCGCGGTGATCGCCTGCATGGCCCACGTGCTCGGCAACGTGGGCTCGCCAGAGGTGATGGTGGGAGCGTCGGGTGCCATCGCGGGGCTCATGGGCGCGTACTTCATCTTGTTCCCGCGCGTGAAGGTGTGGGTCGTCCTGTTCTTCTTCCCGCTGAAGATTCGCGCAATTTGGTATCTGCTGATCTGGATCGGCATGCAGTTTCTCATCATGCTGGACGACAAGAGCAACGTCGCGTGGCTCGCCCACGTCGGCGGCTTCATCGGCGGCATGGTGCTCGCGCTCTTGCTCAAGCCGAAGGACGCGGCGCCGCCTCAGGCCTACCCAGCGCGAGCGTGAGACCCATGTACACGACGAACGAGAGCCCGAAGCCGACGAACCAGGCGTAGCTGTAGAGGTCCATCCAGAAGCTCGAGACGGTCATCCACTTCACGGTCCCGAGGAAGCCGGGCAGGTTGGGCAGGATGCCCGCGGCGAGCGCGACGAACGCGATGGGGTTGAAGCCGCCCTGATACCAATACGGACCCGGTGCGCCCTGGTAGAGACCGGGTAGCCAGAGCTTCCTCTTGCGAATGACGAAGTAGTCCGCGATCAGGACGCCGCCGATCGAGCCGAGGAGCGCCGAGTAGCCGACCAGCCACGTGAAGATGTAGCCCTCCGGATCGGCGACGAGCTTCCACGGCATGATGACGATGCCGATGACGCCAGTGATGAAGCCGCCTGTGCGGAACGAGATCTTCGTCGGCGCCAGGTTTGCAAAATCGTTCGCCGGGCTGACGACGTTCGCCGCGATGTTCGTCGCGAGCGTGGCGACGCCGAGCGACACGAGCGCGACGACCAGGACGATCGGATTCCTGAACTTCGTGACGAGGACGACGGGATCCCAAACCGGGGCGCCGTAGATCACGACGGTCGCGGAGGTGACGGCGACGCCGATGAACGAATAGAGGCCCATCGTCGTGGGGAGGCCGAGCGCCTGGCCGACTGCCTGGTCCTTCTGCGACTTCGCGTAGCGCGTGAAGTCGGGGATGTTGAGCGAGAGGGTCGCCCAGAACCCGACCATGCCCGTGAGCGCGGGGAAGAAGAACTTCCCGAATTGCCCAGCCTTCGGTTGACCCGGCTCGAACGCGGACGGCGTCGACAGCATCGCTCCGAAGCCGTGCGCGGCCTTGTAGGCCCAGAACAAGAGCGCCAGCCCGAGCAAGATCAAGAGCGGCGCCTTGATGTTCAAGAGGATGCGGATCGAGTCGATGCCCTTGTGAATGACGAGCATGTTGAGCGACCAAAAGACCAGGAAGCAGAGCAGCTGGATGACGTTGATCCCGAGCACCGGGAGCGGCGCCATGGTCTCCCAAGAAGGGATGAACACCGCGCCGACCTTGAAGATTGCCCACCCCCCAATCCACGACTGAATTCCAAACCAGCCGCAAGCGACGAGCGCCCGAAGAAGGGCCGGGACGTTGGCGCCGAGCGTGCCGAAGGCGGGCCGACAATAGACCGGGAAGGGGATCCCGTACTTCGTGCCCGCGTGCGCGTTGAGCAACATCGGCACGAGGACGATCGTGTTGCCGAGAAAGATCGTGAGCACGGCCTGCCACCAGTTCATGCCCTCCGAGATCAAGCTCGAGGCGAGCATGTACGTCGGCACGCATGCGGACATCGAGATCCAGAGCGCGGCGATGTCCTTCGTTCCCCACTTGCGCTCGGCCACGCGGGTCGGGGCGAGATCGTGGTTGATGTACGGCGAATGAATCTCGACGGTGAGCTCTTCGATCCCGTTGATGACGCGGACGCCATCGCCCTCGATGGGGGAGGGCGAGTCGATGGCTTGGGGCGGCTGGTAGGGGTTCGGGGTCGCGGTCGTCACGACCCGCAGGATACAGAGCGCGTCGCGGGATGGCCCAATCGCGCGCGCCTCACTTGCAGAGATTGCCGACGAGCGTCGACTGCTCGGGTTCCGGCATCTCGAGGCGCAGCAGCGTCGTGTTCTCGAAGAGGAGCATCGTCGCATCCGACTTCGCTTGCGAGGCCATGAGCTCGCTCCGGTCGCCAGTCGAGCCAGCCTTCATCAACGCCGCCGAGCCGTCCTCTCCCCGGGTCGAGAACGTGAAGCCTTCGCCGCGCGGTCCGACGCACTGAAAGTTCACCATGTCGCCTGGGCAATAGACCAAGACGCCTTTTACCGACGCGCCGGCGCGCTCGAGCTGGCCGCGGAGGGCTGCCTTCGTCAGCGACGCGACGCCGGTGCACGCGCGGATCTGCGCGCCATGGGGGCGGGGGGCTCGCGGATTCGTCGGGAGCGAGGGCGTCGGAACCGCGGGGACGGTACCGGTGTGAATCGGCGGCGGATCGAACGCGCCAGGCCCCCTGGGACGCGCGTCGGTCTCGTCGTCGGTCTCGTCTTCGAGGTCGTCGGACTCTTCGTGGCGCACGGCCACCGGACGTCGCGTCTCTGTGATGGTGCGGTGGACGTAAGCCACGCTGCCCACGACGAGCCCGACGAGTCCGAGCCCGACGGCCAAGAGCAACAGGATCAACGCGCCCTGACTGATCGGGGCGCCCTTCCTCGCGCTGGCCTGAGCCGGAAGCCAATCCGGCGCCGCGGCCGCGAAAGGCTGCGGCCTGGACGCGTAGGGGTTCGCGCTCAGGCCGGACGGTGCGGATCCGTACGGGTTGGCGCCCTGTTGGGTCGGCGCGGACGCGTTCGGCGGGTTCGCGACACCGGTCGGCGCGGCGAAGGCAGTCGCAGAGGTCGCGACCGCGCCCGCCACCGCGAACGCGTCGGTGTGCAGCGAGGGCAGCACCGCCGCGATCGCCTCGCGCATCTCACGTGCGGTCGTGAACCTTCGGGCTGGCTCTTGCTCCGTCGCGCGGAGCATCAGCGGTCCGAGCGGCGAGCGAAGGATCGAGTCCGGAAAGGGCGGACGCTTCCCCGCGAGCTTGTCGGTGAGCACGCTGAGCGGCGCCGTCCCGGACCAGAGCGGACGACCCGAGAGCATCTCGCCGAGCATGATCGCGAACGCGTAGAGATCGGTGCTCGGGCTGATGGTCGCGTTCGCGAGCTGCTCGGGCGCCATGTAGTTCGGCGTGCCCAGGGTCGTGCCGTCCTGCGTGAGGCCGGCGCGCGTGCCTGCGTTCGTCGACTTCGCGACGCCGAAGTCGAGGACCTTCGCGCGCTCGGTCGCGCCCTCGTTCACGAGGAACACGTTCGCCGGCTTCATGTCCCGGTGGATGATCCCGAGCGAGTGGGCGTGATCGAGCGCCTCGAGCACGTCGATCGCGATGGCGGCGGCTCGGCGCGGGCTCATGGCGCCGCGATGAAGGATTTCGTCCTCGACCGAGGTCCCGCGCAAGAGCTCGAACGCGATGAACATCACGCCCCGCGGATCGGTGCCGCTGTCGAGCACTCGGACGATCGATCGATGCGCGAGGCGCTTGCCGAGCTCGGCCTCGCGCTGGAAGCGCTCCGCGCCGCCCTCCATCTCGAGGATGCGTGTCGACAGGATCTTCAGCGCGACCTCTGCGCCGCCCGTCATCGACGTCGCCGCCCACACCGAACCGAACCCGCCCTCGCCGATCTTTCGCTCGAGGCGATAGCGTCCGGCCAAGACTGCGCCAGGCCCGAGGCTCGACGGATCGTTCGTCGTCACGGGCCCCGACTGCATCGGCGAATCCTAGCAGGGTTGGCGTAGATGACGCGTCGCGTAGCCTCGGAGGGTCTGGTTTCGCTTGGCCCCGTCGCTCTGTATGCTCCCGCCTCTTCCCCGCCCGCTCGACGCGGGCCGAGACCGCGAAGGTGACGTGATGGAAACGCTTCCCCATTGGATCCAAGGCCGCGCCCACGAATCAAAGAGCGAGCGGTCGGGCGACGTCTACAACCCCGCGACCGGGGAGGTTCAGCGGCGGGTCAAGTACGCCACCGTTGCAGAGGTCGATCTCGCGGTCGCGTCTGCGAAGAAGGCCAGCGAGTCGTGGCGACACGCGACGCTCGCGACGCGCACGCGGATCATGTTCGCGTTCCGCGAGCTCGTGAATCGCCACAAGGAAGACCTCGCGAAGATGCTCACGCTCGAGCATGGCAAGGTCTTCAGCGACGCGCTCGGTGAGGTGTCGCGCGGCCTCGAGGTGATCGAGTTCGCCTGCGGCCTCTCGCACCTCTTGAAGGGTGAAATCAGCGAGAACGTGTCGACCGACGTCGACTCCTACTCTCTCCGTCAGCCGCTCGGCGTCGTCGCGGGGATCACGCCGTTCAACTTCCCGGCGATGGTCCCGATGTGGATGTATCCGCTCGCCCTGGCGTGCGGAAATACGTTCGTCCTCAAGCCGAGCGAGCGCGATCCGAGCGTCACGAACTTCTGCGCAGAGCTGCTCGCGAAGGCTGGCCTCCCAGAGGGCGTGTTCAACGTCGTCCATGGCGACAAGGTCGCGGTCGATCGACTGCTCGAGCACCCGGACATCGCCGCCGTGAGCTTCGTCGGCTCGACGCCGATTGCCCAGTACATCTACGAGACGGGGACGCGACACGGCAAGCGCGTGCAGGCGCTCGGCGGCGCGAAGAACCACATGATCGTGCTGCCCGACGCCGACATGGACCTCGCCGCCGACGCGGCCATCAACGCCGGCTACGGCTCGGCCGGCGAGCGCTGCATGGCCATCAGCATCTTGAACACCGTCGGCAACGCCGCCGACATGATCCTCCCCAAGATCAAGGAGCGCATCGCAGAGCTGAAGGTCGGCAACGGCCTCGACCCGGCTTCTCAGATGGGACCGCTCATCACTCGCCAACACATGGAGAAGGTCGCCGGCTACGTCGCGAAGGGCGCAGCAGAGGGCGCCGACGTCACGGTCGACGGCCGCACCCTGAAGGTCAAAGGCCACGAGAACGGCTTCTTCCTCGGGCCGACGCTCATCGACAACGTGCGCCCCGAGATGACCGTCTACAAGGAAGAGATCTTCGGGCCCGTCCTCAGCGTGCATCGCGCGACGACGTACGAACAGGCGATCGGGCTCGTGAACGGGCAAGCGTTCGCCAACGGCACGGCGATCTTCACGAACGACGGCGGCGCTGCTCGCAAGTTCCAACACGAGGTCGAGGTCGGCATGGTCGGCATCAACGTGCCGATCCCCGTGCCGATGGCCTACTACTCATTCGGGGGTTGGAAGTCGTCGCTCTTCGGCGATTTGCACATCTATGGCCCCGACGGCGTGAAGTTCTACACGCGCAACAAGGTCGTCATTCAACGCTGGCCGGACCCTGCCCACCGCGGCGTCGATCTCGGCTTTCCCCAAAACAAGTGAACTTTTTCGCTCGCGAGCGAGCTGCGCACGCGAGCGAACTGGCAATCGCGCCCAACTAGGAGACTCACCATGCCCTCCCGCATCGTTCGTGGCGGACTCATTCAGTGCGCCAACCCTCTCAACGACGAGAGCCAGTCGGTCGACAAGATCAAGCAGGCGGCGCTCGAGGCGCACATGCCGTTCATCGAGCAGGCCGGCAAGGACGGCGTGCAGGTGCTCTGCCTCCAAGAGATCTTCAACGGGCCCTACTTCTGCCCGGGGCAGTCGCCGCGCTGGTACGCCTCTGCGGAAGAGGTCCCCGGACCGACCACCGCGATCTTCCAAGAGATCGCGAAGAAGTACGGCATGGTCATCGTCGTCCCGATCTACGAGCGTGAACAGGCGGGCGTCTATTACAACACCGCCGCCGTCATCGACGCGGACGGCAAGTACCTGGGCAAATATCGAAAGACGCACATCCCCCAGGTGAACCCCGGCTTCTTCGAGAAGTTCTTCTTCAAGCCGGGCAACCTGGGTTATCCGGTGTTCCAGACTCAGTTCTGCAAGGTGGGCGTCTACATCTGTTACGACCGACACTTCCCGGAGGGCGCGCGCATCCTGGGCCTGCATGGGGCCGAGATCGTCTTCAACCCGAGCGCGACGGTCGCGGGGCTCTCGCAATATCTCTGGAAGCTCGAGCAGCCCGCGCACGCCGTGGCAAACGGCTACTTCGTCGGCGCCATCAACCGCGTCGGAACGGAAGCGCCGTGGAACATCGGCAAATTCTACGGCTCGAGCTACTTCGTCGACCCGCGCGGGAATTTCCTGAAGGTCGCGAGCGAAGACAAGAGCGAGCTCATCGTCAGCGATCTGAACCTCGACACCATCGAAGAGGTCCGCAACGTCTGGCAGTTCTACCGAGACCGTCGGCCCGACGCGTACGGCGATCTCGCCAAAGACGTCTGAGCATTCGCCCGAGTCGCAAACCTCACCCGCCGAAGCTTCATCGCCGAAGCTCCACCGCCAAAGAATCTCGCCGTCCGACCTTCGTCGGAATCAGGAGGCACCCATGCGTACGGTCATCAAGAACGGCACGGTCGTCACGTCGGTCGACACGTTCCCAGGCGACGTCTGGATCGAGGGCGAGCGCATCGTGGCGCTCACGGTGCCGGGTACTTCGGCGGGGATGACGGCGGACAAGACGATCGACGCGACAGGCAAGCTCGTCATGCCGGGCGGCATCGACGCGCACACCCACCTCGACATGCCGTTCGGCGGCACGACCTCGAGCGACGACTTCGAGACGGGGACGATCGCCGCGGCCCACGGCGGCACGACGACGATCGTCGACTTTGCCATTCAGACGAAGGGCTCGACGCTACGCGAGGGCATCGACACCTGGCATGCGAAGGCAGAGTCGAAGGCTGCCGTCGACTACGGCTTTCACATGATCTTCACCGACGTGAACAAGCAGACGCTCCCCGAGATGCGTCAGCTCGTTTCCGAGGGTGTCTCCTCGTTCAAGTTGTTCATGGCGTATCCGGGGGTCCTCTACGTCGACGACGGTCAGATCTTCAGAGCGATGCAAGAGGCCCGCGACATCGGCGGGCTCATCTGCATGCACGCAGAGAACGGCATCGCGATCGACGTCTTGGTCGAGCAGGCGCTGGCCCGCGGCGAGTTCGCGCCGAAGTACCACTCTCTTTCGCGTCCCCAGATCGCAGAGGCCGAGGGCACGCACCGCGCGCTCGCGCTGGCCGAGATGGCGGGCTGCCCCGTTTACATCGTCCATCTCTCGGCCCCGCGCGCGCTCGACAAGGTCGTAGAGGCGCGCGATCGCGGTCTTCCTGCGTTCGCAGAGACCTGCCCGCAATACCTCTTCTGCTCGCTCGACGATCTCGACCAGCCCGGCTTCGAGGGCGCGAAGTTCGTGTGTACGCCCCCGCTCCGGCCGAAGGAGATGCAAGAAGACATCTGGCGCGGTCTGCGGACGAACGATCTCCAGGTCGTGTCGACCGACCACTGTCCGTTTTGCATGAAGGGTCAGAAGGATCTCGGCACGGGCTCGTTCGCGAAGATCCCGAATGGCATGCCCGGCGTCGAGACGCGGCTTTATCTGCTTTGGGACGGCGGCGTCCGCACGGGGCGCATCTCGGCCAATCGCTTCGTCGAGATCACGAGCACGGCCCCCGCGAAGATCTACGGCATGTT